>Ga0172380_10003570_pt1 | contig 21145 bp, 16 predicted proteins | sample Leawe162metaG_FD_119747 | JGI IMG/M metagenome (GOLD analysis project Ga0172380, IMG submission 119747) | Leachate microbial communities from a municipal landfill in Southern Ontario, Canada - Leachate well 162 metaG | ecosystem: Engineered > Solid waste > Landfill > Unclassified | place... | reverse complement strand
GACATGAAAGACTTCTTCGCGCGCCGCCAATGCTTCCAGTGCCCGCTGGCGATCGGTAATGTTGACTACATAGGAGAGCAGGTGCGGTTCGTTGTCGAGCTCGATTACGCTCGCCGACAGGCTGATGTCATAACGCTTGCCGCTGCGGCTGACGCCGGTGCTGACGTAATCCGAGATACTGCCGCGTTCACGGATGATCGAAACCATTTGCGCGCGGTCTTCGGCGCTGCCCCAGACACCGACCTCCAGCGTCGTCTTGCCGAGCAGCTCATGGCGCGGCCATTCGTATTCGCTGGCCAGCCGCTCGTTGACCTCGACCAGCAGCCCGTCGCGCATGCGGGTAATGCAGGCGGCCACCGGCGCCGACTGGAAAGCGGTGGTAAAGCGGTTCTGTAGGCGCTTGACCGAGGCTTCGTTATTCTTGGCCTCGGTGCGGTCAATGATGAATCCCAGCAGGTGAGGTTCGCCGCCGATGTTGATGGACTTGCCGGTAATGTTGACGAAGTGCGGATACCCCTGGCGGTCGACCAGCGTCGTTTCGTAGTCGCTAACGGTTCCTTTCTCCTCGACGGTGCGGCGGAAATCCTGGCGGGCTGCTTCTTCTGGCCAGATGCCAAGCACCAGCGGGTCGCGTCCCCGCAGTTCGTCGTTGCTCCAGCCGAAAAGGCGGGAATAGGTTTCGTTGACCTCGACGTAGGTGCCGTCGATTACCCGTGTCAGCGAAATTGCCGCCGGGCTGGAATGGAAGGCTGCCGCCGCGCGTTCAAGCGCTTCCCGTGTACGTTCCTGCTCGTTATGAAGGGCCGTGATCTCGCGGCCGACACCCAGGACACCCAGCAGTGCACCATTGGTATCGAACACCGGTGTCTTGGTGACCTGTACCCGCTTGCGTTCACCGTCTGACTTGAAGGTCAACCACTCATCGTTACTGCGTGGTCCACCGGCCTCGATGGCCGCGAGGTCGTTGGCACGGAGTTCGTCAGCGGCCTCGACGGGGAGCAGTTCATGGTCGCTGTGGCCGATGATTGCTGCCGGCGGGCGACCAAAGAGGCTTGCAGCCAGGGCGTTGCATTCAAGATAGCGACCATCCGGGGTCTTCATCCAGACCAGGTCGGGCAGCGATTTCAGCAAAGCACGCTGGCGCGCTTCGTTTTCAGCCAGCTTGCGTTGTTCGGCGTGCAGTTCGGCCAGCAGGCGATGCAGCAAAAACGCCAGCAGGGCGCCAGTGAGGGCGATGAAGAACCAGCCCTTCAGCGTTTGCAGTTGCTGCTGCGTCTCTGGGTCGGTCGTCAGGCGCTCGACCAGGTGGTCCGAAAAGAAAATCCAGAGAATGCCGAATGCCAGATAAGGCAGGACGATGCGGGCGACGCTGGCCCAGGAATTGACGGTTCTGTTTCCGGTGGGCGCGGGCATCGTCGGGATCAGAGCGTTTCGTCGGAATAACGCTGGGCGATCTCGTCGAAGGTGGCGAAGGTCAGCGTGAAGGCGTCGACGATGTCCGGATCAAAGTGGCTGCCACGCCCCTCAAGAATGATTTCGCGGGCTTGTGCTACGGGCATCGGAGCCTTGTACACCCGCCGGCAGATCAGCGCATCGAAAACGTCGGCCAGCGCCATCAGTCGTGCCGAAATGGGGATATTGTCGCCGGCCAAGCCTTTCGGGTAACCGCTGCCGTCCCATTTTTCATGGTGGTAGTGGGCGATTTCCTTGGCAATCGAGAGAAACTCGACGGTTTCCTCGGCATCCTGCTCGGCATTTTCGATGGCGTCATGGCCGAGGCGGGAGTGGGTTTGCATGATTGTCCACTCCTCCGGCGTCAGCTTGCCCGGTTTGAGCAGAATGTGGTCGGGTATGCCGACCTTGCCAATATCGTGTAGCGGCGCCGAGCGGACGAGGAGTTCGATGGTGTGCGGCTGCAGGTAGTCAGCAAAGCGCGGATGCAGTTGCAAGGCTTCGGCCAGCGTGCGGACGTAACCTTGTGTGCGGCGCAGGTGGTTGCCGGTTTCCGGGTCGCGCGTTTCGGCCAGCCGTGCCAGTGCGTGGATGCTGACTTCCTGGATGATCTGGTTTTGTCGGAGCCGATGCGCGACTTCGGCTTCCAGCGTCCGGTTTTCGCCTTGCAGCTGCGCCTTGGCTCGTTTCAACTCCAGGTGCGTTCGCACGCGCGCGCGCACGATGCCGGGGCGCAGGGGCTTGGTGATGTAGTCGACGGCACCGTGGTCAAGGCCGCGTTCCTCGTCTTCGGTGGCATCCATGGCCGTGACGAAGATCACCGGAATCTCGGCGGTACGCGGGTCGGCCTTGAGGCGGGTGATGACTTCGTAGCCATCCATGTCCGGCATCATCACGTCGAGCAGAATGAGGTCGGGAACATGTTCGCCAGCAGCGATCTGCAGGGCGCGTCGTCCGGAATTGGCCGCACGCACGCGCCAGGTTGGCTGCAGCACCTCGCTGAGAACGGTCAGGTTCTCGGGCGTATCGTCAACAATCAGGATGGTGGCTAGGGCTGCGTCTGGCGGGAGTGTCATAGTCTTTGCAGCAAACCTGAATTTTGGCAAATGAAGCTTCGAATTATGACTGTCTTTCGTTGCATCGTCCGTTGATGGATTTGATATTGATCAAAAAATCAGACGTGCAGCAAGGCGATCTTGAGCGGCGGATTGCTGTCCCGGCTCGGGAAGTCACTTTCCGGTTGAATCCACTCGACCGCGTGGATCGGGCGGCCGGCCTTGCGTGCGCTTCGCTCCATCTGGTCCAGCCAGGTTTCACGTTCGACTTCGGCAACGTTGTTGCAGCAGATCAGGATGCCGCCTTCCTGCGTACAGAGCAGCGCCGGCTTGAACAGCGCCGAGTAGTCATTGACCAGATCGACGACACCAAACGGGCTTTTCGCATGACGGGGCGGGTCGAGAAAGACCAGATCGAACTGCTGCGGCTCCAGTTTGGGGAAGGGTGGCAAGCGCCGACCGCGCACGATTGACGGCTGGCCGAGGCCGGACAACTGGCGCATCGCGGCAAAGGCATCGCTCTTGACGAAGCGCGGGCGCACGGCAAGGGTGTTGAGGCGGGCATTCTGCTTGCCGACAGCGAGGCTGGATTCGGAAAAGTCCACATTCAACACTGCTTTTGCCCCGGCGGCGGCTGCCGCAATGCCGACCCCGCAGGTGTAGGCAAAGAGGTTGAGTACCGATTTCCCCACAGCCTCCGTCATGACCCGGCGGCGGCCGGCGCGCATGTCCAGGAAAAGCCAGGGGTCCTGGCCGCCGTGACGGGCCTGAATGGCGTAGCCGATACCCATCTCGTGCGCCACTCGCGGCTGTGTTGCTGCCGCCAGCGCATCTTCGGGGAGGGTGTTGGCGATACGCGAATTGCCCCGGCTGCGGTCGTTATAGACGGCAATGAGATCGGGGAAATGTTCGTGGTAGAAGGCCTTGATGACTTCCTCGGTGGCTGCGTCGAGCGACTGGTGGAAGGTCTGGATCAGCAGCAGTTCGCCGTAGCGGTCTACCGTCAGTCCCGGCGTGCCTTCAACCGTGCCGTGGTAAAGGCGGTAAGCATCGGTCTGCTCGGCCTCAAGGTCGGCCAGCAGGTTGCTACGGGCGTCGAGTGCAGTGGCAAGGCTGAGGCGAAGGGTGTCGGTGATCATGGATTTCCAGTGTTAGAAGGGGGGGCGAGTGCCAGCCAGAGGACCCAGTGTCCGCAGGCCGACCGGGCTCGGCGTTCGTTGCCGTCCCAGGGGCCGCCGACGCACAGGCCGGGTTCGGTTTCGCTGGCGATATCGACGCAGCCTGGCTCGCTGCTGGTGCTGCGTGCTCCCGCCCAGCGGTTGCATGTGGCACAGCGTTTCCGGGTAGCTGATTGGCTGGGCATGGGAGCAATGTTGCGAAGGAAGCCCGCAGTGTAGCGAAAGCGGCGATAATTCGCCCTCCTAAAAATGGCAGCAAGGTTCATGGCGCTCAAATCCACCATCTGCAAGGCGGAACTCCAGGTTTCCGACCTTGACCGGCATTACTACGTTGCCCACAACCTGACGCTGGCACGACACCCCTCGGAAACGGATGAGCGGATGATGGTCCGGCTGCTGGCTTTCGCCCTCTACGCCAGCGACGCATTGGCTTTTGGCCAAGGCTTGTCGAGCGAAGATGAACCGGCACTGTGCGAACGTGACCTGACCGGTGCCATCGAACGCTGGATCGATGTCGGCCTGCCCGACGAACGCAACGTCCGCCGTGCTGCGCACCGTTCCCGGGAGATGGTGCTGATCACCTACGGCGGCCGCATCGCCGACATGTGGTGGGCGCAGAACGAATCCAAGCTGGCCGGCCTCGACAATCTGACGGTACTCAACCTGCCGGTCGAGGAAAGTGCCACGCTGACGGCGCTGGCCGGAAAATCGATGCGTCTGCAGTGCACGATCCAGGATGGCGTGGTCTGGCTGGCGGACGGCACCGGCAACCATGAGTTGACGCCGCGCGTGTTGAAGCGGGCCAAGGGGCGATAGAGAAGTATCCGGAGTTGCCCGTTCTACTGCCCGAAATAGCGGCCCGGGCGGTGGTTGATGGTGAGCACCAGATTGAGCATGAAGGCGCCGAGGATCGATAGCGCGACCTTGTCGATATCGACGATGAACAGTGCACCGAGGACAATGAGGCCGTCGGCAGCCATCTGCACGTTGCCGGCGCGCCAGCCTTTTTCCTTCTGCAGGTAGATGGCCATGACGCCAAGGCCGCCGAGGCTGGCCTGGTGGCGTATGAGCATGAGCAGGCCGGCGCCGGCGAGCAGACCACCGATGATGGCGGCAAATAGCGGGTCGATGTGCGCGACGCTGATCCACTGCGGCAGCAGTTCGCTGTAGAGCGACAACAGGCCGACGGCGCAGAAGGTTTTGAGCGTGAAGGCCTTGCCGAGGGCTTTCAGGCCAAAAACATAGAACGGGATGTTGATCAGGAAGTAGAGCAGGCCGAAGGACAGGCCTGTGGCATAGTGGGCGAGGAAGGTCACACCGGCGGTGCCGCCGGTGAGCAGGCCGGCCTGGCGCAGCAGCATGATCGCCAGCGCAAACAACAGGGTGCCGGTGAGCAGGGCCTGCGCATCTTCAAACCAGTGGTGGCGATGGGAAGTCATTGTAATAAGCAGCTATGGAGTGGAATGGTGGAATCACGCATCAACGAACTTGAAATCAAGCTGGCCTACGCCGACGATTTGCTGGAAACGCTGAATCTCACGGTGTTTCGCCAACAGGAGCAGATCGAAGCCCTGCAGCGGCAACTGAGTGATTTGCAGCGGCAGGTGCAGGCCATCCCCTCGCGCTCGCCCGGCAATCCGCAGGACGAAGTGCCGCCGCATTACTGAGCGGGGTGCTCAAGAATCCGCCCCCGGCCGCTGGCGGTGAAAGACCAGCGGTGCGGTGACGGTGGTTGGCGGCGGCGATTGAAGGATATGTTTTTTCATCTTGCCGACTACATGCATCTCACATGGACGGCAGTCAAAACGCAGGGTGTATTTCTCGCCGCCCGAGACCAGGGTCATCGGCTCGGCCCGCACTTGCCCTTGCACCCCGGTCACACCCTTGGCCTGTTTCGGGCACAGGTTGAACGAGAAGCGCAGGCAGTGCTTGGTCACCATCAGCGATACTTCGCCGCTTTCCTCGTGCGCCTCGAAAGCCGCATCCATCAGCTTGACACCGTGCTTCGCGTAGAAGCGCCGCGCCGCATCGTTATAGATGTTGGCGAGGTAGGACAAGGATTCTTCCGGGAAGGTGGCCGGTGGTTCGCTTGCTGCCTTGCGCGCGGGGCGCTGGTAGGCCATTGCGCGGGCCGCATCCAGTGCTGTTACCGCATCGCGGCGCAGGGCGTTGACGCTGGAGGCCGGGAGAAACCACGGCGCCGTCAGTGTGATTTTCATGCTGCGGGCAGTGTAGATCGTTGTGCCGAGCTTGCCGAGGTTGTCCCGCAGCGCTGCTTCAACCTTGTCCGGCTGCGTTGCCGGTGATTTGTCGGCCACCAGCACTGCTTCGGCAGAGATCCCTTCCTCGTCCGTCAGGTGCAGGACAAACCCTGCGGCTGTTTCTGCCAGTTCCATATCGACAGCAATGCGACGCTCGGCTGACTTCTTCGTCAGCGCCAGCTCCCAGGCATGGTCACCGTTGCGGTTGATCGCCGTGCCGGGCTGCAAGCCGGGCAGTTCTGCGAGCGGTACGTTGGGCGTGCAGCGCCAGATATCCCCGCGCTTTTCCGCAACGTTGATCGGCAGGCCGATTACCTCGCGCTTGTGCATGTAGTTGAGGCCGTCGCCATTGGTCAGCGGCTCGTTGGCGTCCATCTCGAACCAGCCGCTGCCCAGCCGGGTGACGGTGCCGATCGGCAGGCCGACGAACTTCGGCGAGTCGAAGGCGCCGATGTCGGTCTTGCGGTCGTTCACGAAATAATCGGTGGTGCCACGGTGGAAGGTCTTGTCCGGGTTGGGCGTGAAGAAGAGGGTGGTACGACCGCTGGATGCCGCCCGATAGTCGCCATGAGCCTCAAGGAAACGATCAAGCTCGCGGCGATAATGGGCGGTGATGTTCTTGACGTAGCCCAGATCCTTGTAGCGCCCCTCGATCTTGAAACTGCGGATACCGGCAGCGATCAGCGCCTCCAGATTGCTCGTCTGGTTGTTGTCCTTCATCGACAGCAGATGCTTCTCGAAAGCCACGACGCGGCCCTGATCGTCCGAGAGTGTGTAGGGCAGGCGGCAGTCCTGCGAGCAGTCGCCCCGGTTGGCGCTGCGGTCGGTGTGTGCGTGGCTGATGTAGCACTGGCCGGAGAAGGCGACACACAGGGCACCGTGGATGAAAAATTCGAGGCTGGCGTCGGTTGCCGCATGGATCTTGCGGATCTCCGCCAGACTCAGCTCGCGTGCCAGAACCATCTGCGAAAAGCCGACCTCGCCGAGGAACCTGGCTTTCTCGACGGTACGGATATCGCACTGAGTCGAGGCGTGCAGTTCGATCGGTGGTAGATCGATCTCCAGCAGCCCCATGTCCTGCACGATCAGGGCATCGGCGCCGGCCTCGTAAACCTGCCAGGCCACCTTGCGTGCCGCTTCCAGTTCGCTGTCGTGCAGGATGGTGTTGAGCGCCACCAGCACGCGTGCGTTGTAGCGGTGGGCGTGTTTTGCCAGCTGGGCGATTTCACCGATATCGTTGCCGGCGTTTGCCCGCGCACCGAAAGCCGGGCCGCCGATATAGACGGCATCCGCCCCATGGTTGATGGCCTCGATGCCGAACTCGCCGGTCTTGGCCGGGGCGAGCAGTTCCAGACGTTGAACACGTTCGAGACGTTCAGCGGCAGAAGGCTGGTTTGGCGGGGTTTCAGGCATGAGGGTTGCAGCAGAAGGTGAGGCGGGGCGCCATTTTACCGCTGTTTTGGCTGGGCCTTGCGCGCGCACTGCTGCAGGGTGGAGACAAGGACGGAAACAGTCGCTTACATCTGGCGACAAATCGATACCGCCTGGCCGTCACCGAATCGGCAAGGCGCTGCGTTGTTTGCTGCATCACCTGGGTGGGAAGGAGGGTCTTTCCCTTCCGGGGTGACAAGGAGAAGCAAATGAACACAGAACGATTCCTGCGCGCAGGTGCGCTTGCCGTCGCGGTTTTGCTCACCGGGTGTGCGGTTTCACCATCGGTGGGACCGCGCTATGTTGAACGTCATGAATATTACGAGCCGGTCAGAATGGCGCCACCAGCGCCTTATATCGAGCATGTTGGCTATCCACCGGTTGTTGGTCATGTCTGGATATCCGGCTACTGGAACTGGGGCGGCGCGCGCTATGCCTGGGTTCCGGGCCGCTGGGAGGCGCCGCGCAGCGGCCACCACTGGGTACCGCATCGCTGGGAAAAGAACGGTGATCACTGGCGGCAGCAGGGGGGCCATTGGGAGCGTGGCGGGAATGCGCAACGGACTGCCGTCGATATCCGGCAACCTGAGCACGACACGCATCGCCAGGCTTCTGTTGCTGCGTCTGCACCAGCGCTGCGCCACTCCGGGCGAGAAGCGCCGCGTGGCGACGATCAGCGAGGCCGCAGCAGCGTCAATGTTCAACCAATGCCAGAGCGCAGTGTGCGTCTGACGCCGCCGCTGGAGTCAAGGGGCTTGCCGCGTATCGACGCATCGCGCCCGGCGGCCAGGAGCGAGGAGCACTCCCCATCCGAGCGTCAGCGCAGGCCGGAGGCCGCAGTCAGAGAAGGCAATCGTGACGCTGGCCGCAGCGACGCACGTGAGAGAAGTCGTGGCGGCGAGCGTAACCGGGAAGAAAGCCGGGAAGAAAGCCGCGACGGTTCCAGGGACGGGAGTCGCGAGCGCAATCGGCCGCGTGGCGTGTAATCGGGAAAATACGCTGGTGGGCGTAGCAGTCAGTCAAAGAAAAAAACAAACCGCCAAGGCACCAAGGGAACCCCAAGTTAACGTTCTGTTTTCTTGGTGAACCTTTCTGTTCGTTGTGTCTTGGCGGTGAGATTTTTTTGTCGCTTTTCAACATCACCGGCCCTGGTAGCGGGGCAATCAGGATTCCTGTCGCTTGATCCGCGAGGCCAACCATACCAGGAGCAGTACCGGTGCACCAAGCAGGGCCGTGCCGATGAAGAAGTTGTCGTAGCCGAAGGTGTCCACATACGCTCCGGAAAAACCGGCGATGGTTTTCGGTAGCAGCAGCATCATCGAGCTGAAGAGTGCGTACTGGGTGGCTGAATAGCTGACGTTGGTCAGGCTGGAAAGGTAGGCGACAAAGGCTGCCGAGGCGATACCGCTGGCCAGGTTGTCGGCGGAAACCACGAAGATCAGCGCTGTTACATCGTGGCCATGCCCGGCCAGCCAGGCAAAGAGCAGGTTGCTGGCAGCGCTGAGGATGGCGCCCAGCATCAGGATGCGCATGACGCCGAAGCGCATCGACAGCACACCGCCGACGAAGGCGCCGGCCAGGGTCATGATCACCCCGTAAATCTTGGTGACGGCGGCCACCTCGTCCTTGGAAAAACCCATATCGACATAGAACGGGTTGGCCATGATGCCCATGACCACGTCGCTGATGCGATAGACCGCGATCAGGGCCAGGATCAGCGCGGCCTGCCAGCGGTAACGGCGCAGAAATTCGGCAAAGGGTTCAACCAGGGCACTGCGCAACCACTCGGCGGCATTCCTCGCCGGCGGCAGTTCGCGCCGTGCCGGTTCCGGGGAGAACAGTACCGTGACAATGCCGACCAGCATCGATGCCGCCATCGCCAGGTAGGCGGTTTGCCATGCAGCGTGCTGGTAGGCCGCCGCTCCGGGCAGCATTGGCAGTACCTCGGCGCGTGCCGCCAGCCACAGCGCCCCGGCCCCCGACCAGATCATCGCCAGCCGATAGCCGGTCTGATAGGTCGCCGCCAGCGCGGCCTGCCGGTCGACATCGGCCGACTCGATGCGGTAAGCGTCGAGCGCAATATCCTGCGTTGCCGATGCAAAGGCCACGGCCAGCGCAAACCAGACGATCGGCATCAGCGCCAGCTTCGGATCAGTGAAGGCCATGCCGGTGAGGGCCAGCACAATGGTCAATTGCGACAGCAGCAGCCAGCTGCGCCGGCGGCCCAGGCTGCGGGTCAGGAAGGGGATGGGCAGCCGGTCAACCAGTGGCGCCCAGACCCATTTGAAGCCATAGGCGAGGCCCACCCAGCTCAGGTAGCCGATGGTCGTACGGTCGATGCCCGCCTCGCGCAGCCAGAAACTGAGGGTGCCGAATACCAGCAGCAGCGGTAGCCCGGCCGAGAAGCCAAGCGCCAGCATGCGCAGGCTGGCGGGTTCGAGATAGACGCGCCAGGCGTTGCGCCATGGGGGGCGGGAGTCGATGGTATTCATCGTCACGGAATTTGCCCTTCTTTTTTCTGTGGCAGGTTCACCAGCACGATCCCCAGAGCGACGCAGCCTGCAGCAAAGAGGAAGCTCGGTGTCAGCGGATCGTTGAGGAAGAGCACGCCGAAGGCCACGCCAAAGATGGGGGTCAGGAAGGAAAACACCATCATCCGGCCGACGATGTAACGCTGCAGCAACCAGAACCAGGCGAGGTAGCTGGCGAAGGCCACAATCACGCCCTGATAGGCGAGCGACAGCAGCACCGGCGTCGTCAGTGCCGTGATGCCGGCTTCGCCGAGCAGCGGCGAGAGGGGCAGCATGATTACGGCGGAAGCGGCGAGCTGGTACCAGAGCACCTTGGTGGCACTGATTCTGGAAAGCCCGGTGGCGCGGATGAGGATGGTGGTGGCCGCCCAGCCGACGGCAGCCAGGAGGCCGAGCACGTCACCGAGCAGTGTCTTTTCTGTCGTGCCGCCCTCGCCGAGGAAACCGACGGCGAGCCCGGCGAAAGCCAGGGCGATGCCGCCAAAATGGCGCCAGTTGAGCCGCTCGCCGGGAACGAACCAGTGCAGTCCGAGTACCGTCAGGCAGGGGGCGGTGTAGAGGAAGACGATCATGCGCGAGGCGGTGGTGTGGGCCAGCCCGATGTAGATGAAGATGAATTCCAGCTCAAACAGGCTGCCGGCGAGCAGCCCCATGCGCAGCGTGCCATCGTTGCTGAGCAGCGACAGGCCGCGCCAGCGTGCCCATAAGGTCAGCAGCATGAGGCCGACGAGCGAGCGGATGCCGGATTGCAGCACCGGGCTGACGCCTTCGATGGCGAGCTTGATGGTGATCTGCTGAAAACCCCAGATTGCGCAGAGCAGGATCATCAGGGCAAAGGCCGGGAGGCCGGGTGGGGTGCGTTGATTCATGGGGTAGGGAAAATTATTTGCTTTTTTACCGGATACTGTATAAAAATACAGCATGCGGTTTTATCCAGCATTTTGGAGGTTTCGATTATGGCAAAACTTACCCCCAGGCAACAGGAAATTCTTGATTTCATTCGTAGCACTGTCGAGATTCTCGGCTCGCCACCGACGCGGGCTGAAATTTCGTCGGCTTTCGGATTCGCCTCGGCCAATGCGGCGGAGGAGCATCTGCGGGCGCTCGCCAAGAAAGGCTCGATTGTCCTCGAACCGGGCTCTGCACGGGGTATTCGTCTGGTTGAACAACTGGGGTTGCCGCTGATCGGCAGCGTCGCTGCCGGTAGCCCGATTCTGGCGGTTGAAAACGTGCTCGGCCGCTATGCGCTCGATGCCCACCTGTTCTCGCCCAAGGCCGATTTCCTGCTGCGCGTGCAAGGCTTTTCGATGATCAACGCCGGTATTTTGGACGGCGATCTGCTGGCGGTGCATCGCACGGCCGAAGCGCGCGACGGGCAGATCATCGTTGCCCGGCTGGAAGATGAAGTGACCGTCAAGCGCTTGCGCCGCCATGGGCCGATGGTCGAGCTGGTGGCTGAAAACCCCGATTTCGACCCGATCATCGTTGATACCCGGGAGAAGGAAATGTCCATTGAAGGCATCGCTGTCGGGCTGATCCGGGGTGGAGTGTCGCTGTAGTGGCTTTTGCCGCGCCCTCCCTTCCGTTGGCCGAAGTGCTTGCGCGCAACGACATCTGGCGTGGCGACGCACTGGCTTCTGCCGCGCTGCCCGGTGTCTCCAGCGGCTTTGCGCAGCTTGATGCCGAATTGCCCGGTGGCGGCTGGCCACGAGGGGGGCTGGTCGAGCTGCTGCATTCCCGTGTCGGCATGGGGGAAGTCAGCCTGCTGATGCCGGCGCTGGCACGTATTTCTGCCGATGAGCTGGCCTGGGTGGTGTGTGTGGCGCCGCCCCAGCAACCGTATGCGCCTGCCTGGGCTGCGGCCGGTGTTGATCTTTCCCGTCTGCTGATTACCCGGGCCAGCGGCGGTGATGCCGCCTGGGCTTGTGCCCGTGTGCTCGATACCGAAGGTGTCGGGGCCTTGCTGGCCTGGTTGCCCACAGCTGATACCGGCACGCTGCGCCGCTTGCAGCTGCTGGCCGAGCGTAGCCGTACCCTGGTCTTTCTTTTCCGCCCGGCCAGCGCAGCCAGTGCCGCTTCTCCCGCGCCATTGCGTATCGGCCTCGAAGCCTGTGCCGGCGGTCGTCTCTCACTCCGTCTTTTAAAGCGCCGTGGCGGTGCTCGCGCACAGCCCATCGATCTCGATCCCGTGCGTCCCGCACCCTTGCGTCATGTTGTGGCTAGCCCTGCATCTTCCCCTGCTGCCGCTCGAAGTCTTTCCGAGCCGGCTGACGCCTAGCGCCGTCATCTGTCGCGAGCATGTCGTTACCTGCAATGCCGCTGCGGCTGCAGGGGGCGTCGTGCCCGGCATGCGCCTGGGCGATGCCTGGGCGATCCTGCCGACGCTCGCGGTCGATGACCAAAACGTGGCCCTCGAAGCCGCGCGGCTGCAGGCGCTGGCTTGCTGGGCGGGTAATTTCACGCCGGAAATCAGCCTCGCTGCACCGCTCAGTCTGCTGCTTGAAGTGCAGGGTTCCCTGCGTCTTTTTGGTGGCCTGGAGCGCTTGTTCGAGCAGGTACGCGCGTCCTGTGCCGCGCAGGGCCATCTCTGCCATGCCGCCCTGGCGCCGACGCCGCGTGCGGCACTCTGGCTGGCCAGGGCGGCCCCCGGAAGCTGCTGCCCTGATAGCGAAAGCCTGCACACTGCACTTGTGACCTTGCCGCTTGCTGCGCTGGATTTGCCCGGCAAGGACGAGTCCCGTCTCGCTGGATTCGGCATTCGGCGTGTTGGCGAATTGCTCAAACTGCCGCGTGCCGGTCTGGGGAGACGCTTTGGTGCGGCTTTCGTGATGGATCTGGCACGCGCTATCGGTGAAATACCGGACCCGCAACCGCGCTTTGTTTTCCCGCAACGATTTCGTGACCGGGTTGAATTGAGTGCCCGGGTTGAGGATGCCGAGCGCTTGAATTTTGCTGCTCACCGCCTGCTCCTGACGATGTGTGGCTGGCTGGCAGCGCGTGGCTGCGGTCTGCTGCATTGTGTGCTGGAACTTGAGTTGGAGGGTGGGAAGCAGGAAGCACCTATCCGGGTCGAGCTCGGTTTTTCCGATCTGACGCGCGACCCCGAGCGGATCAAGCGGGTCTTGCGCGAGCGCCTGGGAAAAACCCGACTGCCGGCACCGGTCTATGCCTTGTCGTTGTCTGCCGACGCCCCGGCCATGCTGCCGGGGCGTGATGGCAGTCTGTTCGGCGAGCGGGCTGCCGAGGAAAGTGTGGTGGTGCTGGTTGAGCGTTTGCAAGCGCGCATGGGCGCGGAGCAGGTCTTTCGCCTCGCAGTGATGCCGGATCACCGGCCAGAGCGCGCTTCGCAAGCGCAAAGGCAGGGAGGGGGGCTGGCCGTAAAAACACCGGTCGCGCCATCGGTTATTCCCCCGCGTCCTTGCTGGCTGTTGTCTCAGCCGGAAGCCTTGGCGGAAATCAAGGGCGCTCCGCATCGCGGGGGGGCGCTGGTCTTGCTGGCCGGCCCGGAGCGCATTGAGAGCGGTTGGTGGGATGCGGGAGAGGGGGCTGGAGAGGATGCAGCGTTGGGCGATATCCGGCGGGATTACTTCGTCGCGCTGTCGCCACGCCAGGAATGGCTGTGGATTTTTCGCAATGCGGAAGGGTGGTTCTTGCACGGCTTGTTTGCCTGAAATATTTTTCTGGCATTGCCGGTCTGGCTGGCTATAGTCAATGGATAACAAAAATGCCAGGACACCAAAGGAGATCAGCTATGGACAATATGCTGCGCGGTTTGCTTCCCGAAGAAATGCTGACTGACCACCTCGGCATGGATCTTCAACATGAGGAAATTTTCTCGCGCATCGAATACCTTCGGAATAGCGAAACCGACGATGACGCCTTGCTGATTCCAGCACTTTCCTCGTTGCTGACTTACCTGGCCGAACATTTCGCAATGGAGGAACAGCTTGCCGCCGAGGGAGGTGTCGAATTTTCCACCCATGCCCGGGACCATGCCGAGAACCTGCGCCTGTTTCACAAGGCGCTGGGTGAAGTAAAACGGGGCAGCATGCCGCCCCGCATGTTTCTTCGCTATATCGACTACTGGTTCGAGCACCACATCAACATGCTTGACCGACCCTTTGCCCAGCACCTGGTGGGGCGTTCAGATTCCCCTTGGGGAAGGGTTTCGGGTGGGCTTGCGGAACCTCCCCGTTTGTCCGCATAGATTTTCTGCCGCTTCCTGAATAATGCTTGATGCCATAACTGTATGAATATACAGTTATGGCATGCCCTCCTCACTGCCTCCCTATGCGGAGCTTCACTGCCTCTCCTGCTTTTCCTTCCTGCGCGGCGCTTCGCACCCGGATGAACTGATCGGCCGGGCGAAAGCCCTTGGCTATTCGGCATTGGCGCTGACCGACGAATGTTCGCTGGCTGGCATCGTACGCGCCCATGTGGCTGCCAAAGCGGCCGGAATGAAACTGCTCTGCGGTGCCGAATTCTCGTTGCTGGATGGGCTCAGGATCGTCCTGTTGGCAGAGGATCGTGCCGGTTACGGCAATCTCTCTGCGCTGATTACCCTGGCTCGGCGCCGCTCCGTAAAAGGGGCCTATCGCTTGACGCGCGGTGATCTTGAGGCGCTGGCCCCAGCCGGTGCAGTGCCCGGTTGTCTGTGCCTGTGGCTGCCGGAAGACAGGGATGTAGAGGCTTCGGTCGAAACGGGCCGCTGGCTGACAGCGAATTTCCCCGGCCGCTGCTGGCTGGCGGTAGAGCTGCACGCCGGCCCCAACGATGCGCTTTTGCTGGCCCGGCGATTGATGCTGGCCCGGCAATGCGGACTGCCCGCCGTCGCTGCCGGCGATGTGCACATGCATTTGCGTGCGCGCCGTCCCCTGCAGGACGTGATGACCGCCGTACGCCTGAACACGATGCTGTTTGCTGCCGGCCATGCCTTGTATCCCAACGGCGAGCGCCACCTGCGCACCCGCTTGCGGCTGGCCCGGGTTTATCCTCCGGCCTTGCTGGCGGAAACCCTCCGGGTTGCCGCGCGTTGCCAGTTTTCTCCGGATGAACTGCGCTATGAATACCCGGACGAAATTGTTCCGCACGGTGAAACGCCTACTGCCTACCTTGCCCGCCAGGTCGAGACCGGATTGGCTCGTCGCTACCCGCAAGGCGTGCCCTTGTCGGTACGTGGACAGATCGAGCGTGAACGTGTGCTCATCGCCGAGTTGCAGTACGAGGCCTATTTCCTCACCGTCTTCGACATCGTCAATTTTGCCCGCAGCCAGAAGATTCTCTGCCAGGGGCGTGGCTCTGCCGCCAACTCGGCGGTGTGTTACGCGCTGGGTATCACCGAGGTGGACCCCGCACGTTCGAACCTGCTCTTTGAACGTTTCATTTCGAAGGAGCGCGGCGAGCCGCCGGATATCGATGTGGACTTCGAGCACGAGCGGCGTGAGGAAATCGTGCAGTACATCTACAGAAAATATGGCCGTGAGCGGGCGGCACTGGCAGCGGCACTGATCACCTACCGAACGCGGGGCGCACTGCGCGATGTCGGCCGTGCGCTCGGTTTTTCCTCGGCACAGATCGATGCGCTCTCCGGTTCATTGGCGTGGTGGGATAAACGGGATCAGCTGCCGATGCGCTGTGCCGGCGTCGGCCTCGACCCGGAAAGTCCGCGTGTCGCCAAGTGGCTGGCGCTGACTGAAATGCTCGTCGGCTTTCCGCGCCATCTCTCGCAGCATGTTGGTGGTTTCATCATCTCGCGCGGGCCGCTCTCGCGGCTGGTGCCGATCGAGAACGCCGCCATGGAAAACCGCACGGTAATTCAGTGGGATAAACACGATATCGAGGCGCTCGGCCTGCTGAAAGTGGACGTGCTGGCCCTGGGCATGCTCTCCGCCGCGCGCCGCGCACTGGCGCTGCTCGGCATGGAAATGCAGGACATCCCAAGCGAAGACCCGGCGGTGTACGACATGATCTGTCGTGCTGACACCATCGGCGTCTTCCAGATCGAATCACGTGCCCAGATGGCCATGCTGCCGCGTTTGCAGCCACGGCAGTTTTACGACCTCGTGGTGGAAGTGGCGATCGTTCGTCCTGGCCCGATTCAAGGCGATATGGTGCATCCCTACCTGAAGCGGCGCGAGCGCATCCGCGCAACGGGCGAAGCGCTGCGTTTCTCGCGCCCCGAACTGGCCGATGTGCTTGGCCGCACCTATGGTGTGCCCATTTTCCAGGAACAGGCGATGCAACTTGCCGTTGTTGCAGCAGGCTTTACGCCCGGCGAGGCCGACCAGCTGCGGCGGGCGATGGGGGCGTGGCAGAGGAAGGGCGGGCTCGAACACTTTCGCGAAAAACTGCTCACCGGCATGGCCGATCGTGGCTACCCGGCCGAACTCGCCGAACGGCTTTATCGGCAGATCGAAGGCTTCGGCGACTACGGCTTTCCCGAGTCGCATGCGGCCTCCTTTGCGCTGCTGGCCTATGTCTCGGCCTGGCTCAAGTGTCACCATCCAGCGGAGTTTCTCTGCGCGTTGCTCAACAGCCAGCCGATGGGGTTCTACTCGCCTTCGCAACTGGTGCAGGATGCGCGCCGCCACGGCGTCAGGGTGCTGCCGGTGGATGTGCAGGTGAGCAATGTGGCAGCCTGCATCGAAAGTGGGGGGGTTCGTCTCGGCCTGCAAGGCATTAGCGGTCTCTCGCAAGCCGGCGCCGACGCTGTTGTTGCCCAGCGCCCGGCGAGTGGTTACGCCAGCATGGCCGATCTGGCGGCCCGCACTGGCATCGCTCAGCGCGACCTCGATTGCCTCGCGCGGGCCGCTGCGCTCACGCGTCTTGCCGGGCACCGTCGCCAGGCTGCCTGGGCCGCCGCCGGTGCTGCCGTGCAGCTCGATCTGCTGGCCGCCGCCGCACTACAGGAAGCTCCGCCAGAACTTGCCGCACCAAGCGAAGCCGAAGACCTCGTTGCCGATTACGCCAGCACCGGCCTCACCCTCGGCCGGCACCCACTCGGTCTGCTGCGCGAGCGCCTCAGTGCAAGGAGATTCCTCTCCGCCGGTAGGCTGAGTCAGCTGCCGAACCGTGCCCTCGCACGCATGGCCGGCATCGTCACCTGCCGGCAGCGGCCGGGTACGGCCAGCGGTGTGGTGTTTATCACCCTGGAGGATGAAACCGGGCTGGCGAACATCGTCGTCTACGGCCGCCTCGCCGAGCAGCAGCGGCGGGAACTCCTGGGATCACGCCTGCTTGGCGTGCTCGGGCAGGTGCAGCGGGAAGGGGAGGTGGTGCATCTGGTGGCCGGGCGACTGCTCGATCTCAGCCCTTGGCTGGGCCGGCTGGAGACGATGAGTCGGGATTTTCATTGAAAAATCTGGAAACAGGAGTGTCGTGTGATTGGCGGCACTCCTGGGAGTGCTTACGGATTCAGGCATTCCGGTCTGTCTGGCCAGCAGAGGGGCCAGCACATGGTTTTAGGCTGCTAGGGCTTCTGTCGAGCCCAGGGCATCGCCCGGTTCTTGCCCTGGCGCTTGGCTACGTACATGGCTTCGTCGGCGTGATGCAGCAGCTGCATCGGGTCGCGTGAGTCGGATGGGGCCAGTGCGTAGCCGATGCTGGCGCTGACCTGGTTGCCGGCTGCTTGCGCCACGGCTTCGACCGAGGCGCGTAAGTGTTCGGCAAGCGCCTCGGCGCCGGCCTGTCCGTGCACGCGTGCAAGGACGAGAAACTCGTCACCGCCGAAGCGTCCTACGGCGTCTTCCGTTCGCACGGCACCACGCAGGGCGGAAGCCACATCGGCGAGCAGGCGGTCGCCGGCATGATGCCCCTTCTCATCGTTGACCGCCTTGAAACCATCCAGGTCGATGAAGAAGAGCGCGTATTCCAGGTTCGGATCGGCAATCGAGCATTCGATGTAGGACATCATCGTGTGACGGCTGAGCGCATCGGTGAGCGTGTCCCGTTCGACACTGCGGCGCAGTTGCTCCTGCGCGATCGTCAGTTCGTGCACGTCGGTCGTGACGGTGTAAACGCCGATCACGGTACCGTTTTCATCAAAATCGGGGACGTAGCTGGTGCGCATCCAGCGCGGCCCGCTGATGAGGCCTTGCACCAGTCGCGAGAAGTGTGCGGTGGTGCCGGTCAGGGCCTTTTCGTAATGGGGCTTTTGCTCAAGCCAGCTGACCATTCCGCGTACTTCGCTGACATGGCGGCCCAGGGCGTTTGCAGAAGACATGCCGACGATTGCGCACCACGCCTTGTTCACGAAGCGGAGAATACAGCCGGAATCAAGATAGGTAAGCGGTGTAGGGATGTTGTCGGTAAAGCGATCCAGGCGCCTGCGTGCGGCGATTAGTGCGTCCCGCTCGACGATATCCGCATGAATGTCGGTGGCAATGGTAAATACGGACGAAACATTCCCGTCCTTGCCGATATCCGGGAACACTTGTATTCGTGCCCAGCGTTGGGGGTGTGGCGGATGCGTCAGCAGGCGTTCGTAGCCCGCAATTTCCCCCTGGAAGGCGCGCTCGAATGCCGGTATTGCTGCGCCCCAGGCTTCGCTGCCAAAGAGATCTTCCAGCGTGCGGCCAAGAAGCTGTTCGTGGCTGCGACCCGCCCATGCCAGATAAGGGGTGTTGCAGAATAGCAGGCGAGCCTGCGCATCCCAGCGGCCGATCGGCAGTGCGACGACGTTGGCAAGGCGCTCGAAGTGCAGGGTCTGCGTGTTGGGCGAGGTTGGCATTTGACGGATCGGTTTATGGGGACCCCATGTCACGACTGACTGAGTCGCCCGTCTGCAGTCCATTCTATAACCGAAAGCGGCTAAGGATTCGTCCAGTCTGCCGCAAGGCGATTCTGGCCTTGCCACCCCCCGTCTCTGCAAGCGTGGAGCGGGGCGTGCCCGATTGGCCGATACCGTTCGGCGGACGGAAAATTTCCTGAAAAATCGGTTGCTTAGCTGCTTCCCGAACCGTTATAATCTTGCCCTCGCTTCGCCAAGCGAAAAAACACGATTAATCATTGACGTTCGCTCTATCAAACCGGGGCTTCGTCGTTTTAAGGAAAGAGAGTTTGACATGGCGTTCAATACCGAACAGAAATCCAAAGTTGTTGCCGATTATCAGCGCGCCCAGGGCGACACCGGTTCGCCGGAAGTCCAGGTGGCCCTGCTGACCGCCCGCATCAACGACCTGACCGGCCACTTCAAGGAGCACGTCAAGGATCACCACTCCCGCCGCGGCCTGCTGCGCATGGTGAGCCGTCGTCGCAAGCTGCTTGACTACCTGAAGCGCACCAACGTTGATGGCTACCGCACGCTGATCGAGCGTCTGGGCCTGCGCAAGTAATCTCAGCGGTCAACAATCAGCACTCCGAATTCTCCGATCCGCAATGCGATCGGGAACACGCAAGAGCAGCGGCACTGCCCAAGGGGCGGTGTCGCTGTTTTTGCATTTGCCATGGCCATCCGCAGTCAATGCGGTAGCCACAGGCGCGTCGACAACAAAGCGTGCCGGAGTCGTGGGTACGCCGCGCCAATAATCAGAAAGAAAGGAAACAATGTTTAACGTTGCCAAGAAAACCTTCGCCTATGGTGCCCATACGGTCACATTGGAGACGGGCGAAATCTCCCGCCAGGCTGGCGGTGCCGTGCTGGTGTCGATTGACGACACCGTTGTGCTGTGTACCGTGGTTGGTGCCAAGAAGGCCAAGCAGGGTCAGGATTTTTTCCCGCTGACCGTTGATTACATCGAGAAGACCTACGCTGCCGGCAAGATCCCCGGTGGTTTTTTCAAGCGTGAAGGCCGTCCTTCCGAGAAGGAAACGCTGACCTCCCGCCTGATCGACCGCCCGATCCGCCCACTGTTCCCGGAAGGCTTCTACAACGAAGTCCAGGTTGTCGCTACCGTCATGTCGCTGAACCCGGAAGTGGATCCGGACATCGCTGCACTGATCGGCACCTCGGCCGCCCTGTCGATTTCTGGTATCCCGTTCGACGGCCCGATCGGCGCCGCCCGCGTTGGTTACATCGACGGCCAGTACGTGCTCAACCCGACCCTGTCGCAGGTCAAGGCTTCGCAACTGGATCTCGTTGTTGCCGGCACACAATCTGCCGTGCTGATGGTTGAATCGGAAGCCAAGGAACTGTCTGAAGAAGTCATGCTCGGCGCCGTGGTCTTTGGTCACACCGAAATGCAGAAGGTGATCAACGCCATCAACGAGCTGGTGGAAGAAGCCGGCAAGCCCGAGTGGGACTGGCAGGCACCGGCCAAGGACGAAGCACTGATCGCCCGTCTGAACGACCTGGTCAAGGCCAAGATCGAAGAAGCCTACAGCATCACCGTCAAGCAGACCCGCAGTCAGCGTCTGAAGGAACTCTCCGCCGAAGCCGTTGCTGCACTGTGCACGGGCGAAGAAGGCGCGCCGGACGCGAACACCGTTGGCAACTACTTCTTCGAAATCGAAGCTGCTACCGTTCGTGGCCGTATCCTCGCCGGCGAGCCGCGCATCGACGGTCGCGACACGCGCACCGTGCGCCCGATCGCCATTCGCAGCAGCGTGCTGCCGCGTACCCACGGTTCGGCCCTGTTCACCCGGGGTGAAACGCAGGCGCTGGTCGTTGCCACGCTCGGCACCAACCGCGACGAGCAGATCATTGATGCGCTGGCCGGCGAATATCGCGAGCGCTTCATGCTCCACTACAACATGCCCCCGTACGCCACCGGCGAATGCGGTCGTGTCGGTACGCCGAAGCGTCGTGAAATCGGTCACGGTCGTCTGGCCAAGCGCGCCCTCGTGGCCGTGCTGCCGCCGGCTGACGAGTTCTCGTACTCGATGCGCCTGGTTTCCGAAATCACCGAATCCAACGGCTCCTCGTCGATGGCTTCCGTCTGCGGCGGTTCGCTGGCGCTGATGGATGCTGGCGTACCGCTGAAGGCGCACGTGGCGGGTATCGCCATGGGCCTGATCAAGGACGGCAACCGTTTCGCCGTGCTGACCGACATCCTCGGCGACGAAGATCACCTCGGCGACATGGACTTCAAGGTGGCCGGTACCAACGGCGGCGTCACCGCGCTGCAGATGGACATCAAGATCCAGGGCATCACCAAGGAAATCATGCAGGTTGCGCTGGCACAAGCCAAGGACGCCCGCCTGCACATCCTCGGGCAAATGGAAGGTTCGATGTCCGGCGTCGGCGAAATCTCTGCTTACGCACCGCGTCTCTACACCATCAAGATCAATCCGGAGAAGAT
>Ga0172380_10003569_pt1 | contig 21151 bp, 31 predicted proteins | sample Leawe162metaG_FD_119747 | JGI IMG/M metagenome (GOLD analysis project Ga0172380, IMG submission 119747) | Leachate microbial communities from a municipal landfill in Southern Ontario, Canada - Leachate well 162 metaG | ecosystem: Engineered > Solid waste > Landfill > Unclassified | place... | reverse complement strand
TATATCAAACATTCACGGCATCTACACATGCCCCTCTGAATGATGCGGACATTGATTTCCATGTAGACAGTTATAACACAGATAATTTTGTAAGTTAATTTAACGGAGGCGATTTCGATGTCCAATTCAGGTAATAGCATAAAAAATGAAGCGATCAGAGAAATTGCTGCCGGTTCATTAACTACATCATATCAAGTGCTCGGGGGCGTTTTTACAAGAGACGCCTTCCGACTTTGGATCACAAATAATACCAATGGAGATATCTATTTATCTACAGATGGTGTGACAGATCATATGAAGCTTCCTGCGGTATCTGGAAGAGCTTTAGATGATAAAACAAACGATATGTTCAGAAAGAAAGGGACTCAATTTTATATTAAATTCGACTCTGCTCCAGGATCTCCTACTGGATGGGCCGGATTAGAGGTAGAGTACGTATGAGCCAACTTTATATAAATGGGGCCGGTTCTACTCCATCGGTTCCAACTTCTTTCATGACGCAAAATGGGACCGCAGTTCCTGCGGGAAATACACTGATTCTACATGGCATTGATTCAACAGAAAATAATGTCAATGGGATCATTACAAAGGGTGGTGTTGTTGGAACAGGAACTGCAAATGAAGCGGATATCGTCTTAACAAACCGTGTGCAGGGATTAGCTTCTACTGTTGGAGCTGCCACTGCAACAATTATTACCTTTACACCGACGGAAATAGGTACATATTCTTTTGAATTCCGAATAGCGGCTTACAATACTACAAGCTCATTAGGTTCAGGAGCTAGCATATTTGGCGCAATTAGATTTGATGGAGCAAATACGACTATTTGCGATCTTTTTGATGAAATTAACAATGATGAAGGCGCTATGTCAGGAACAGATATTGCGGTTATTGCATCAGGTGCTGATATGCTTTTACAGGCCACTGGTTATTTAGGACAAACTATAAATTGGTCATCAGTTGGCCTTTACACATTCGTAGGAGTATAATGGCTGGCACAAAAAACGATACGGTGATTGGAAAAAACGCTGATTTTAGCCAAGCAGGCGGTCCTAATGCCACAAGTGGAGAGGCAAACGGATTAAATGCCGACGGTCAACTTTGGATAGGCTCTGCTGCTTTAAACGCAGGTGGAACTCATATCAATGTGGGTACTTTAACTTCTCCAGATGGCAGTATTACTGTTGGCTATTCTTCTCCTAATATTACAGTTCAAGTGAATGGTGGGACAACTGTAGGAAAGACCATTACAGGCGATACAGGCGGAGCTTTAAGCCCCACGCTTGGGAATTGGAATATTTTATCTACCGCAACCGCAGGCTCTAGCACAAGTTTTAGCGGTTCTGGCTCTACTCTTAGTTTTAATACGTCAGATGCTTTATTAAATACCATTATAGGGCAAACAGCAGGTAACGCTTCAATTACAGGTTCAACTAATACAGGCGTTGGATATGGAACTTTATTTTCATTGACAAGTGGAGCATCGAATACATCTTTAGGAAGAAATGCACTTTTTAGCGTCACTTCAGGAAGCAATAATACGGCAATTGGTCATGCAGCTTTAAGCAATGCTTCTGGGCAAACTTTTACTGATAATACAGTAGTCGGAGCTTCATCAGCAGGTGGTTTAAGATCATCAGCTATTCAAAATACTTGTTTAGGATCTCAATCGTTAAACGGTGTGTTAACAGGGACTAATAATATAGCCGTTGGATATAACGCAGGGAGTGGTCTTGCTAGTTCAGATTCAAGCAATATTGTTATTGGAAATTCAGGATCATTTCCTGAATCAAACACAACTCGCATCGGCACACAAGGGTCAGGAGCAGGACAACAAAACAGATGCTTTATTGCAGGTATTGCAGGTGTTGCAAACAGTAATTCATCTGTTACTACTGTTAATACGTCAACGGGGCAACTTGGTAACGACACGACCAATTTTAACGTTCTTTCCACTGGTTTACAGTTAAAAGGAAATAACACGAATACGGCTCCTCCAGCCGGCTTCATCGGTGAACAGATCAGAGGTTTTGCTTCTGGAGTGGCAATAACAAGCACAACGCCCACTACAGTTACATCTATTACACTAACTGCGGGCGTATGGGATATAAGCTGCATCATAAACTACACGATTGCAGGCGGTGGAGCAGGTTATTTTATCACTGCTATTTCAACTACTACGAACTCTTTAGGATCTTCTGTAGATGGAGATAGTCGCGCTACTTACACTTTTAACGCCAACTCGATCATTCAGTGGAGCCATTCAATCCCAGCGTATAGAGTGCTTTTGAATTCAACAACGACATATTATTTAGTGGGTCAGCCGTCATTTACGCCAGGCACATGTGCAGCAACAGGAAGAATATCTGCAACTAGAGTTTGTTAATGAAACTACTAAAAAAATATTAAAAATAAAGAGAGGATTTCACCATGGGTCGAGTTAACCTGAAATTTTTTTCAACTGAGAAATCTCAAGTTTCATATGTTCAGATTGGGTCATCAATTGAAGATTCTCAATTCGGTTATCGTGAGGATCGCCATTAATATGATGAATAACTTCACTCCTAATCAATTTTCTTCCGAGATGTTTTTCCATTACCCATCTATGGTAATAGATTTGTTTTCCTTGGATTTTCTTCATGCGATATCCCTTCTTTTCTTTTTGTGGATATTCGTATTTAGGAAGGTTTGCAGATCGTTGTTGATCATAACATTTCATAGAACAATGCTTTCTAGAAACTCCATCGGGGTATTTTCTGAATTCTTTTTTACAAGTGGGGCATGAAATCCAAATGATTTTATCTTTGTTTCTAAAATTTAATGCACAAGTTCTTGAGCAGAATTTACGAGGTTTATCTAGGCGTAATTTTCCTGGTCGATCTGCTCTTATTGTGAATCCGCAATCTTTTGCGCACATAGGACATTTATTTGATTTTTTCATAAAATTCCTTAGATTTTTCATTTCACCCAATATCTCATATTGCCCATTTTTATGCAATGAGATACTATATAAAGAGAGGATTTAACCATGGGTGTCACTACTCCCAATATTGGAATTTACATTCCCGCAGCGGGAGAAACTAATTATCAGGATTCTTTTGCAGCTGGAATGGTAAATATCGATCAGCACGATCACTCAGGGGGGCCTAACAAAGGCGTTCCTATTAATTCATCGGGATTGGCTGATTTTTCAGTCACCTACAATAAATTGAATGCCGATGTGGTTGATGCCTCTACGGGCATAGGAGTTAATGCTCTACTGCCGAATCAGCTTCAGATTTTAGGCCTATTAAGGAATATTTATCAGATTCCTACAGCTACAGGATTCATTGCTAAGAATGGAGCACTTGCTACGGCTAGGACTTTTCAATCATCAGGGGATCTTGTTTGGACAAATCCTGCGGGCGTAGCTGGGAATCCTTCAATTGCATTAGCAGCCTCGGTCACAACGAGTGTTGCGGGAACAGCCAATCAGATTGATGTTACAGCCCCTGGAGGCGTTCAAACTCTCTCATTGTCTGCCAATGTTGTAAATGCCAACCAGTCTGCTTTTAAGGGGAATGTTACAACTCCTCAAAATCTAGTAACAGGTGATGGGACTGTATATACAGTTTTATTTGGAAGTGTATCTGGCACTCCTGTTTTTAATCAGGGTGCAAACTTTGATGGAACTTCCACTTATACGGCTCCTATAACCGGAAATTATTTATTTCAAACAACCCTTTCTATAGATGGGCTTTCCACTGCATTTGGTTCTGCAACGGGTATATTCCAGTTTAAAGTCAATGGATCAGCCATATATACGATGATATCCGATTCAGATATCGCAGGTGGGTCAGGAGCCGCAGTTATACAAGGTGGGCAAATGATGAGTCTTCAAGCCGGGGATACAGTTTCAGTGTGTCTTACTGTTAACAATGCGCTTTCTAATAAATCTGTAAATATACTTGGCGGAGATTTCACCGGTTTGTTATTACCAGCATAAAAGGAATATTACGATGATAGATCCAGTTACACAAATGTTAATAGCTACGGCAATCTCAACAGCAGCAAAGGCTGGTGGTGATTATTTGTCAGGGCAGGGAGAAGCACGTCAGTCTAAGCGGAGAGCGAAAGAGATGAGACGAGAGACTCAGGGCGGTTTTCTGCAAGATCAATTGAATCGAGGCGCTGACTTAGAAGCGCATAGATTGAATAGCAGAAAAAGAATGGGGCAGCGAGGCGCCCAAAACATGCAGAACACGGCCGATTTAGTCCGGGAGGCATTTAATATATGACAGCTCCAGATCCATCATCATACGGATCAGCTCAGGATTGGGCTGAAATTATTGCAGCTGCTGGAAAGGGCGCGGGATCTGCTATGCAGAATAATGCAGCCATGGCAGGAAACAGGCGTGAAGCAAAAGAGGCAAAGAGACGAAATTTAACGAATATGCTCAATCAGGCATTAAAGCGTAATCAAGGCCTATTTAGGCATGGTCAAGAATACTCTGATGACATGAGTGATTTTCAGTCTCAGGCCATGCAGCAGGTAGCACGAGGATTTACAGATTCGCTAAAAGGTTCAACCCAATAAAGGAACGTCATGGAAAGAAAAATGTTCGGCCACAGGCTTAGAAAAAAAGAAAGTTCAGGAAGAACGCCTGGCAAACCGTATAACGATCAGAGTGAAGATAATGAAGCTTCCTATAAATATGTAAAGGGCAAAGATACTTTGTCTAGAGGTGAAGCTTCAGGAAAGAGCAAAGGTAATCCCCCCGGATACGAGGGAAAAGAGCATGTGAAGTACAAAGATCCAGGCTATTCATCCCACCATATCCGATACCCACAAGACGAACCTCACATGGGTAGAAGTTCAGTCTCTAAAAATGAGATGCACGAGATGGAAGACAATTATCATCACGATGTTCCGGATCAGACTGAGTATACTCTAGAAGAGAAAATTAAGCGTGCTCGCATGAAGATGGATGCCCCTGATCAAGAAGATCCAGATCCTTTGAGAGGTAACATGGTGCACAACGTGGGCGCTGATGGCGTGGAGGATACTTCCGGAGAGGAAGAAATGGGTCCTAATCATATGCAATCAGGGATGTCAAAGGAGCACAGAAAAAAAATGATCGTGGCAGTCGCTAAAAGAAAAATGAAGAAAGGTAAATAATGACAGCTCCGAATTCGAGTACGACTATCTACATGAAGGGTACGAGAAGAATCGATGAAATGGCGATGAATGCTCGTCAGCTTGGCTATCAAGAAAATTACTCGTACACAGAGGGATGGGATGACAATACGGTTGGAGAACTCTTCAATCTTGGTTTGAACCATCTTTACGATAAAATATGTGAAATCGACAACGTAGCGAATATAGAGGAATTTACGACGAATGTTTATGCTGGAGTACAGGAGTATGACATTCCTCAGAATGTCAAGATGGCTATTCAGATCATGAACGTTCGCTTTCTTTATGGTCCTGAGACTTGGCAATTCGTTACATTAGAGCAAGGAATGATTCAGGACAGGTTTTCCTATCCTACTAATATTCCTTCGACATATTGTATTCGAAATGGAAAGCTCATTCTCTCTCCTACACCAAATATTACGCGTGAAAACTCCCTGATTGTTAATTATCAGAAGAGGATGCGTAGTTTGGATTATCGTAGAGGTAAAGTATCGGGGATCATTAGCGATTATGGCGACGTGGTTTCTATCAGCAATACCAATCCTGCGGTTGTCACAACGTCAGGTGCTCATGGGAGGACTACAGGGGATAAGGTTGGTCTTGGAGGTGTTTTTGAGCCATCTGATCTAATCGATAAAACTTCGATTGTCACAGTGATAAGCCCTACTTCATTTTCATTGAATGGAGTGGATGGGACTGTGATGAACTCTTTTAGCGGTATTTGCATTTGGTACGCTAATCCAGTTCAGTTTCAGCTTAATTTCTCTCAGACATCGCAAAAAGACATTAACCTTCAAGCTAACGCTAATTCCTTGTTGGACAAGGTGGATTGGGCTTCTTTTACGGATAGAAATGGGGAGTCTGTCATCGATGCGATCCCTATTAGCGGTTATAACATGACGACTTTTGTGCTAATCGCTGAGCCTAATTATGTGATCCCGTATGAGTCGTGGTTGAGGTTTCAATCGCTGATAAACAATATGGACACGTTTTATGTAATTACGGGAGACTATGCTTCCACTCATTCTCAGCTGGATAGACAGTCTGAAGACTTGTTGATTGAATACGTAGTTTTGCGATTGTTGAGACTTCAGTCTGCTGCCGAGCCTACGCAAAATCAATTGGATGCGGAGGAAGCGGTTCTCAATCGTTTAGCGATATCTTATAGAAGGTACCGGCCAAGTATTGTTTCGATTGTTTGGCAAAAAAAGCTTAGAAGGAGCTCTTGGAGTTTTGGTGGCCGTGGGTGTTATTAAATACTAATTTAGTAGATATTGGTAGGTTTTGGTAGATGGCAAATAACCATGTTCTCACGAGAGAGATTGGAAATTTAAGGGGTTTCTCTACAGATTCCCTATATCTCCGGCCTGCGAATGTTGCAGAAAGAGCTATCAATATACAAAAAGCTCCAGATGGAACACTTCAATTAAGAAGGGGTTATCAATGTCAAATTGCGACTATAGGCGGAATGGGTATTGGAACTTTTGACGACCCTACAATTGATGAAGTAAAAACTGTAACAGTAGGAACTGACGGTTTTGTTTATAATAAAATGAATAAACAAATATTCATGTATTATAATGGTCAAGTAACGGGTCAAATTACAAATGTAACAAATCCATCTGCCGATCTAACTCAAGTTACTAGCACAGCTCATGGACTTCAGACTGGAGCGATTATAATTATAAGGGGTATAGTTGGAGCTTCTGAACTAAACAATCAAATATTTACAATTACAGTTGTCGATGTAAATAATTTTATTTTAGATGGTGTTTTGTTTAGCTCATTGAGCGCCTATGTTTCGGGTGGATATTGGTCTATAAATTTTGCGGATATGCGATATTTGACTTTCTCGATTTTTACAGATCCCCGCTACATAAATTCTAATGCAGCTCAGAGCATTACATGCAATATTACTGTGAATAGAGCTGCTCAGGTAGATGGAAATCAAACTTTGACTAATACGATCAATGTGGATTTCGGCCATGAATTAGCTGCGACTGACGTCGTTCAATTTACTTCAAGTGTTGGGGTTTTTACTCAAAGAAACGTAGTTTCGACTACTGCCACATCTATTACAATCGATGGCGCTCCTGTCAGTGTTAATAACGATATTTATATCAATCAATTCTTTGACATTCTGTTTGGAAAAGGCTTTGATGTTGCTTCTCCGTATTTGATCTCTACCTTTATCAGCACGATCACAAATCCAACTACCGGAGTCCACGGTTTACAAGTTTCGATAAATGGATTAGATAGCCTTCCGGCAGCATTCTTGCAAATCATAGAACCCACAATCATCGATAGTAATAGCGAATTTTCAATGAATTATTGGTATTGGGAAAGGGTTAATTTTACGGTCAGCCCTCCAATGCCAGGATCAGCAAATTTGCGATATCAAAATTCTCCGGAATTTGAAAATGCTGCAATGGCTGCTCTTGACGATGTAATTTACATCACAAATGGTTGGGACTATCCGCAAAAGTATGATGGGCAGACTATCTATAGGACTGGAATGCCTCTAGGCGTTCGTCCTGGAGCGAGTGATAACACTACATTCGTTTCGCTTCCTTTTGTCGCTAATGATGTCTATGAATATGCGATTACTTATGAGCAAATAGATAATCGGGGTCATATTGTAGAAGGGGAAATTTCAGAAATTTGGCAGCACCAGGTTCAAGCTGCTAATGCTGCCATTAATGTAGATATAACAAATCTTCAGTCTTCTCCAGGGAATAATTGGAATACAAATGGCGCTTTAGCGGTGGGAGGCGCCTCTGAATCTTATGGTCCGGATGTAAATGGGTTTTATTATGATTTAACGATGGTTAGCCCAGGATATACCCTAAAAATTGGAGATTCAGCCTATTATGGTGATGTGACTAACGCTGTTATGACAGGACCCGCTCAAACGAATGTTATTACTTTAAATGTGCAGGTCGGTCATGGGGTTCTTCCAGGCGATACAATTTATTTTATTGATACTACTACTACTCCAAATTTACAAGCTCAAAGACTTGTCGCTTCTGTAGACACGGCAACAATTACGATAACAGGAGCTCCTGTTTCAGTGGATAGTACTATCGATGCCGATCACGCAAATATCCTAGTTTATAAAGTAGGGATAGTTTTTGGAAATGTTGCAATCGTTAATTTAAGCCAATCAGATACCAATACAATCGTTGTTCATCAAAATTATCCTACTACAGACGACCACACGATCCAATTAGGAGATGTAGTTGAGTTCTTGGATTCATCTAGAAATTTACAGCGTAGAACTGTTACAGGAGTTACTGGGACATCTATAACAATAGATGGAATCCCAGTAAGCGTTGTAGATCTATTCTTGATCTCATCTATTAATCAAAGGTCAGACGCGATCACTATTCAACGATTGAATCCCAATCCAGCCACTTTTAGCGATGGTTCGCCAGGAAATATCTCAAATGCTATTTCTAATAATTTAAGGATCAATATTTATAGAACAAAGCAAGGTCAGAGATTCGGAGTAAATGGCGAGCTTTTTTTAGTTGCATCTATCCCTAACGATTCTTCAGGAGCGGGATTACAAACCTATATCGATGGAATTCCAGATGTTGAATTAGGAAGGAAATTTGACGATCCAGATCAAGCGCCTAATCCACCACCCATTTCCAAATATTTAAAGCCTTTTGGGAATCAGATGTTTTACGCAGGAGGAGAGAGAGGGAATCCTGATAATTCAGATAATGTATTCTTCTCAGATGGAAATGCCCCTGAAATCGTGCCATTAGCCACAAATTTCTTTAGTGTTCCGAATATGGACGATGATATCACAGGCATAGGCGTTTCTGGTTCTACACTAGTTACCACTAAGAACCAATCTCTATGGGCTGCCACTGGAAACTTCCTATCAGGTCAGATAGATGTGGTTCAGATTGCCCCAGGGACAAATATAGGATGTGTGGCTCACGCTACAATCGCTTCTGTGGGTGCTCTCATGTATTTTGTTCACACAAACGGTGTATACGCGATCACAGAAAATCAGCTGTTCCCAACAGATTCTTTTGGAAACCCTATCCCAATCTCTCTTGCTATCAATGCGATTTTTAGAGAAAGCAACTTCCTTCCTCAGAATCGCTATGTGTTCAAGCGTGCTGTGGCAATTAATTACACAAAAGACTTTCAGTATTTGCTATTTGTTCCATGCGAGGATACTCAGTCTACTATCAGAACGGCTAATGCTAATTCGGTTATTCTTTGCTATGATTACGAGGGTAAGAATTGGTTTCAATGGACTAATATGAATGCAGCCGGAGGAATGTGCGTAATAGATGATAATTTGTTTTTTCAGGAGAGACGGTTTTCGGCAGTAGATGGAAATGTAGCAAATCTCTACAAACAACACAGATTTTATCGTCTAGTAGATCATGCCGACCATGCTGGACCTCAACGAATGGAATGGCTTTCTTCTTGGGAAGATCTGCGACAGCCGGAAGTAAGAAAGAAATTTTCAAGGGCTGTTTTGCTCATGGATAGAATGTCTGAACTACAACAATTCAATAATCCTGTGATGACATTTTCTTCATACCTGAATCGATTGGGTGGATTGCAAAATACCATCGCTAACATTACACAAGTTGACAATATACGGAATTCCTCTTGGGGATTTTCTGGATGGGGTTGGAATTATTTTTCTGGATACCAGGATACGTTTATTGCGGTTAACTTGAGACAGGGCACTGTGGCTAAATCGATTCAGATAGGTTTTACTATGCAAGGGATCAATATGGATATGAGATTAGCAGGGTTTCAATTAGAAGCTATACCAGAAAATAGGAAGACAATTCTCAGATGATAATTAAAACTCCACGTAAGATAACTAAGACTATAATTAAAACTCCTCCTAGGTTAACTAACAGAAATTTAGTAACTAAATACATAGAAGTAGAGTTGTGGAGCTGGTTGAAGGCTTTATACACTGGATTATTTAAAATTAACTTTAAAGAGAATTTTCAGTCATTTACGGTAGAAGATATAACGATTCCCGCTGGGGTTGAAGTATCTATTTCAAATCAATTTCGTACAGCTTATCCCGGGAACATCCCTAGTGGAAGAATTATTATTAGGCAGCTGGGCGACGCGAACATAATTGACGGAAATACTGAATGGTCTGCTAATCACGTTTATTTACGTAACCCATCTGTAAATGATGCAGTAGTTACTGTTTTATTTTTTAAATAGAGGAAAAATATGTTCGGATACAACAAATCAAAAATTACTTCGCCTAGAGCATCTAGTAAGAAAAAAAATATTTACGAAGCACCTCCCGCTCCGAATTATAAAGAAGACGCTGAAGCTTCGGCTATGCAGGATTATCAAGTCTCCCAGAAAGCTCAGAAGAGTAAGGAAGATAGGGTTAAAGCTAGAGCAGAAGGTCGAGAATATAGTAAAGATGTTCTTGGGCAACAAATGGAAGGGCTAGATCCAGTAAAACGTCAAGCAATGCAATACGAGGCTAATAAGGGTATACAGCGAAGTATGCAGCAGGCCAATAGAAAGCTTCTAGGCGATCAGGGAATGCGCGGAATCCGAGGAAATAGTGGTGTGGGTTATGCTCAACAGAGAGATCTACAGAGGATGGCTTCTGAGGCGCAGGGTGGCGTTCATCGAGATCTGGATAAGCTAGATAGCGATTTAGCGATGAAAAAATTAGCAGCTGCTTTTAACATAGAGCAGGGTGAAGCTTCTCAGTCTCAAATTGACAAGCAGATGGCGTTGGATGAGTTGCAACTAGGTGAAGAGCGTAGACGTCAGAGATTTTTTGAAGATCAAGCTTATAATCAATACAATCGGGATAATAAACAATTTAGCAGGATATAGAAATGTCAAGTTTAAACTCTTCGGGATCAATCGGTAGTATCGTCAGCCGTTTACAGGGATTAAAGAATGTTTCGGGGAAGAGAAGAGTCATGCCTGGCGAAGGCGTCCTTGAAGATTTAAATACTATAGAGCCAGATGTTCCGCCCGATATGCCTGATTTGTCTAATTTGGGAAATATTCCTAATGAAAATGTGCCTGAAGCTGATATGGGAGGTCAATTAACTTCTCAGAGCTATGATGTGAGAGCTAATACAGCAAGTCCTCCTCAAGAAGAGCCTCAGAATGACAATATGTTTTATCGGCTAGGTAGGTATCTAAAAAGTCAATTTACTCCGAGTCTTAGCCCGGAATTTTCTAAGCAATTCCCTAACGTTAAGAGCGTGGCTCAGACTCCTCCTGTAGAGACTGCGCAAGTGGATATGCAAGAAGGTTTGCCAGTGGAGACTGCAAGTCAGCAAGAATCCCTTCAATCCCCCTTTTCTAAAATGGGAACTGCTCTTAAGGAGTATATTACCCCATTTGGTGAGAGAGATATCTATTACGGAGAAGCAACTCCTGAGCGTAAAAAAATGATGGAAGACGTTCAACTTAAAACTCAAGGATTAGATCCCGATCAATACCGAGCTGAACAACAACAAATCCATCAAAACACACAGGACGAAGTTAGAGCTCGTACGGATGAAGCGATGAAAAATCCTACTGAAACCGCTGTTTATGGGGCAAGCGATCTGGTGGCGAATCAGCCTGATCTCCAAGCGCAGTTTAAAACCATAACCGGAATGGATTTTGATGCACAGGTGGCTGCCCAAACTGGAGAATATGAGAAAGTCCTTCAGGATATGCAGGATCAAATAAATCAAGAGGGAAGCGGGTATTCGGAACAAGAAAAGCGCATCCAGCAAAGGATTTTGAATAACCAAGCCACCGATCAGGATAAATACTACATCGGTTTAGCGGTCCTTATGCCACTTCTAGCTGGGGCATTTTTTGGGAAAGAGGCAGGGCTTGGAGCCTTAGCGGGTGGAGCAAAAGGGTTCTCTGATATTCTAGGAAGAAAACAGAAAGAAAATATGGAAAATGAGAAACTTCTTGCTGATATCGGTACTCAAAAAGGTAACTTGGCAGTTAAGAAATCCGAGCTAGATCTTAAGAAATTGGCTTTGCCGGGTGAGATAAGAAAGAATCTTCCTAAAGATCCAAATGAACATATTGTAGGAAAAAAGGAAGCAACTTGGATAGATCCTACGGATGGCACAGAGAAACGCGGTGTTGAAATTAAGCCGGGTCTTGTAGCGCTTCCGGAATACATAACTGATAAGGAAGAACTGAAAGAGATGAGGAAAGAGGCTCAGGATATATCTGACGCTATAAACCCGACAAAAGAAATCAATAAGCTGACGGGTGATGTAATCGAAATGGCCTCCAAAATGAAAGATAAAGGTATTATCGGTCAGGCTTTGATAGCATTAATTAACGGTCAAGATCCTGGGTTAGCTTCAAAATTAGGAGAAATGGTTGATTATCAAGGAAGAAAAGTTAACTCGTTTATATTTTTAGAGCATAAATTGAAGCTTCTGGTTGATGCCTACAGACAGGCTAAAGGAATGAGAGCACTTACAGGGACTGTTCAGGATCATATCGAAGGATTGTTTAGAAATCCGGCAGCATCATTTCAGAGTTATGAGGATGCTATCGATCAAATGCTTTACACTCGCGATTTAGCCCAGAGCAGGTTGTTGAATACTGCATCGTCTCGCGGTTTTGTTCCTGAATTTGTTTCTGAGCAATTACAGCCGGAAGTTAAAAAAGTATTCAATACTTTGAATAAAAGGGCAGGCGAAAAAGAATCTTCAGAACTCTTGAGGGAATAATGGTAGAATCAGGAAAGAGAGAGCGTTTAAGAGGCGGTGAGTCCGTTGAGCTTAAATCTGGTGTATGGGGTCGATTAAATACGGATAATCGCACTCTGGAGCTTGATTCTGGCAAGGTTTTACCGATTAGCGAAACTGATCAACGAGATCTTTTCCCAGCGGATGAAGGGGCGTTAGATGTTGCACGTAGAACAGAAAAGCTAGAGGGACAGGTAAAAAAAGCCCCATTTGGTGAATTTCTCCATCAATTCGGAAGTCAAGGGCTCGCGAACGCTCCTAAAGATTGGTTGGACTATTTCACCCAGACAGGCGATCAATATCTACGACAAAAGGAAGCTGAGGGAAGGGTTTCCGGTCGCATATCGGAAGAATCCCCGTTTACCTCAGCTGCTGCAACAGCTGCGTCTTTTGTTCCTGATATCGCGTTGACTCACGGCATGAGCGCGGTGAAGGCTGCTCCCTTGGTAACGGGTTTAAGTGCTGGATCTAGAATCTTAAGCGAACCCGAAGAAGTGGCAAAAGAAACAGTTCTATCAGCTGGAGCCGGTAAAATCTTAGACATGGGAACAAATGCCCTAAATAAGATCGCTCAGAGACGTGGTCAAGTAAGAGCATTGCCAGGTCAGCAAGCTGCCGTTCAACAACAGAATCAACTGGGACAACAAGCCGTTGACGCATCCAATCTACAGCAATCTCAGCAATTCAACGCTCTGAAACAAAATGTAAAAAGTGTCAATGAGGCTAGACTTCAACAGCATCAAACAGATCTATTGAATCGTCAGAATCAAATGATTCAAGATCAGAACGCCTATCAAGCAGCCAAGCTTGCTAGAGATCAGAACATCGTTCAATTAAAAAACGATTACGAAAATGCCAAGCTTCAAAGAAACACAAATCAGGCTGCCTTGGAATCGCAATACAAGGCTGCTAGAGATGCAGCTGAGACGCAAAATAAAATATTTGCAGATCAATTCAAAGCGCAACAGGCACAATATCAACAAGCGTTAAGGGAATTGCCGGAATTACAGAAGAAAGCTCAGGCAGAATATAGTGCTAACGTTGTTAAAAATGCGGAATCGATCTCTAAGGCATTCCCGAAAGATTCTAAGATCTACAGCAATCAATTCGGGGTGGATGAATTTATTGCGGATTCGATTCAAAAAAGCGGTTTAGCAGGAAGCAGAGAAGCTGGACAAGCTTCCAGGATATTAAAATCGATAATGCCAGAAGGAGAAATTCTAACAGCAGATTCGCTATCCAGTCGTTATCGGGCGTTGGAAGGGGCAATTCAAAAATCCTCACCTGAAGTGGCTGCAATATTAAATGAATTTAAATCTAGCATGGGTGGAAAATTAAACTCAATACTCGCTGACAATATTGCGTACTCGCGTGTGATGCCGTCATTGAAAACTCAAATCACCAAAGACGTTCACTCAGCGTTGGATTCAATGGGTTTTAAGCCGTCTCCTATGTATTCGTTGTCTGCTTTGAAAAGGAAGGCGGATGGAAATTTAAATCAATTGTTCCGCGAAATGACTCCACAGGATTTTATGAAAAAATTCCAAAGCGGGGAAATAAGGGAAAAATTGTTAAAAAAAATTATGAGTCCAGGCGATTTTGAGGTGGATTTATCCTACCTTACCCCTAATAAAAAATTCGGTAGGATCTCCAGCGGATCAGACCGTCAAGCTCTTTTGTCTCAAGGTATAGTCGATGTTCCGACGAAAGATTTTCAAGCCTTCTCCAATATTTTCAATTCCAAGTTAGACAAGGCGCTTGCAAAAGCTGAACTTAGAATGATTGCCACAGACGTCGATGCAGCTACGAAATTGGGCGGTAAAGTAAAAGGAACTTATGGGATTGCGGAGACTGTTCCGAATCCTAACCCTCCTATTCCTGAATCTCCAGTCCCTCTTCCGATTCAGCCCGCTGAACTTCCACAGGTTCCGCCCGTTCAGCTTCCAGGTCATGTAATGCCTCCTAACACGCCTAATTTGCCCGCTAAACCTTCATTGATGCCTTCGCCTAATCAACCTACACCCCAAGTATTTTCTCCGGCTCCTGAGCCTTCATTGGCTCCAGCTCAGGGAATGGCGGAAGGAATGGGAGATTTACTAGAAAAAAATCTAATGGGTGGAAATACTCTGACTAATAACCCTGTCGCTAAATTAGCCGGATTGAAATATTTACTAGGGAAAGGGGCTGTTCCCTTGGAAGCAGCTTATCTAGGCATGAAAGGGCTGACTTCACCCACTGCTGGAGGGGAAATGGCTAGGATGACCTTTAAACAGGGGGGAATACAAGCAATAAAGTCATGGGCGGAGAAATATCCCTCGTATCAGAATGGAGTTTTACAGGACCCTATGGATCGGAGATCCTTGACTAAAGAGGTAGAAGAAGATCTCCAAATACCTATTGAGCAGAAGGCTCTTCTGCAATCAAAGATAAATAGAGGATTGCCGATAGAATCCCGGTTGCAATAAGTATTTGAAGATCTGGGGGCATTTCCATTAACACTCAACAATTTCAATATAGGAATTTTGAACCGGAGATGTTCCTAATCCATTTTCAATAATAGATTTTTGTTCATCTAATTTATTCAATATCATATCATTATGAATCTTAATGCTGAAAATAGTTTCTGACTTTAATTGTTCTAATCTTTTTATTAATACAAATTGATATGGCTCTTGCAAATGTGATATTATTTGATCTATCTCTTTAACTGTAAGTTGTTGCATTAGCATTTATTATTCATCCAGCACAACAAATAAGTAATAAGTTATCAAAAATGTACATAATGAGGTTAATATTATTACTGCATGTTGTTCCATCATTCTTCCAAGTAATTATTTTTAATCCAAAACAAAGCCATGCTTGCTGCATCTAGTATATGCTCCATGTATTTTTCGGATTTTATTCTTTTTTCGTAGTGCCACGTGTCAGGATCTCCGAGAAGCTCTAAAGCTCTTTGATGTGTGACTTCTTTTTTTCTAGATTTATTCCATTCGTTCGGTCGGAAAATTCGAGCTTTATCAATTCCAAAAAGCGCGACAGATCCGCCCGAAATATGCGCAATTGAGGATATTGTACCGCCTGACCATCCCTTATTAAACATGATGGCGGGTGACTCGATTATGACCGTTTCGGCATTCTCATAACACTCCTTTTTACTCTCTGTATCAAGCATGTCTAACATGCTCAAAATGGCATCAACTCCAGTATATTTCGGGGGATTAACAACTACCTGACAATGTGAAACTTTGAAAGCTTTTGGGTCATTTAATGGAAGTTCGGAATTGTAGGTAACAATCGCGAGGCCGGTATTTCTTAAAGATGGATCTATCCCTAAAATTTTTACTTGCTCCAATTTATTCCCCCGATTCGTTTTGAGAATAAAGATAAATCGCGGTCGGTTTGAAGCTCAACCCATGCTCTACTTTCATCGTATTTTTCTTAGTATAGCGTAAAATGTCGTAATAGATTACTACGCGCTCGCCTTTTCCGAGCTCATCCTCTAAATCGATTGCAGGAGCTTCGCCTTTTTCAAAACTTCCCGCTTGGAAAACTGGAATAATTTCTTTGCTTTGAAATTTCAAAAGCACTTTTCCGGTGTTAACTCGTTCCCCCCCCTCTTTTGCGGTGTCGTTTTTGATAATAGAATCCACGCTTTCATTTTTCTCTATAGTCTGAATAGTTTTAATAAATTCATGGTCAACTTCTGGATCTACGAGGCATGTTATCGAATATCTAGGGATAGTAAGGGAGTTTGGATAAAAAAATGGTTTAACAAGATTGCAGAATTTAACAGCTAAAACAGGAGTTTTGCATCCTGAGCTAATTGTACTAATTAAAGGTTGGCCTGGATTAGGATTTTTATAGACTTGCTTAGATGGGGGCATTTGGTATCTCCTGCTTGAGGTTTAAACTCAAACAGAGGCGATATATTAGCGGTTCGGCTTTTCAATCGGCGCTCTGCTTGCGATGAAGAATTTTTAAAGTCCTTCATCGCTTTAATATACCTGCTGAAATTAGATATCAACTTTTTTTATAATTTTTTGCTTTTGTAGTTGCTTCTTGTATGTGTTCTACTCCGCAAGATTTAGCGGTGTGATTGGATACGTATTCATGATATATATGTAAAAAAAAGTTGGAATAATCTTTTCCAGTATTGATACAAGCTTCTTCTATTTTAGCATGAACGTCTAAAGGGCATTTGATCAAAATATCTACTGTTTCCATTTTAGAGCCTTTTGGGTTGGTTTTTAAAAGTTCTTTATATTCACAGCCATTACATAGCTTTTTAAGCCCCTCAGCGGGGCTTATTTGTGTCGGCATAAAATTACAAGCGCAATACGCGCATATTCGCGGTCCAGTGTGTGCGCTACTCATAAAAAAGCCGTTTCAGATTTGACTTTGAATTTAGTTCCTGATGCAGGAATTTCCTCGATTTTGTCGGGGCATTTTTTATCTCCCCATGCGTCAATATGATAAATTCCTGACTTGTTAGGCCCTATCACGTTAGCACTTATCGACACATTAACACTCATTAATAGCGCTATCATCATTATTTTTTTCATACTCTTCCTTTGTTTGAATTAATTCATTTAATAGGTCATAAATTTTTCTTGCAACTTCGCTCGCGTCTCGCGTTTCTATATTATCCGCTTCTTCCTTGGCTAATTTTTTGATCCCATGTAATCGATCAAAAAATTTTACCATTCTTTCAGATGGTTTAAATTCTTCGTAATCGTCAAATTTTTTCATAAGCTCCTATCATTTTCAAGGTGAAATACACTTTAATTATATCCTGATTTGTTCATCATTTCAAATATGTTTTGTTCTAGCCAAGCATCATGGGCTTTTTCTACATCGCTTGAGAATGCTTTTTCATTGATTGCGTCCGCGATTACTTCGGGAACGCTTTTCCGCTTTTCTATCGCTTCAAACCTAAACTTTTCATATAACGAGTCACTTATTGTTAGAACTATCTTCTTCATTTTTGTCCTCCAATTTAGGTTTTTCGTTAATATATTCAAACATTTCTTTTATATCGTGTGTGAGCATGTCAATTGTTTCCCCAAGCATGTGATGGTAGCAAGTATGATACCGACACGCTAAAATTTTAAACTCCGTAATTATTTCTAATAATATTTCAAACGTTGGAATAGTTTCATCGTATTCGTCAATTAATTTACTTAATTTTTCGCTAAATTCATCTTGACTTTGTTCAATAAATTCTGTTTCCATTTTTACCCTATTTTTTCTTTTTTTATGTAATCCGTTAACGCTTCAATGTAATACCTTATCATATGGTGACGATTTATATATGGATGACAAGCTAAGTGTTTAAACTCAGTAATTATATTTAATAACATTTCAAACTTTGGAATCGTTTCATCGTATTCTTCAATTAATTTAATTAATTTTTCGCTAAATTCATCTTGACGTTGTTCAATAAGTTCTGTTTCCATTTTCACCTTTTTAATTAAACCTTTAATTTGTCTCTTAATAAATTCCAGTATGCGCTTGCTGCTGAATTTCCCGTATAAGTAACGGGTCGGATCTCAGTTTTTCCATTTAAGAAAATTTGTATGCGGTACAATCTGTTAGGAAGCTTTATTAAAAGTATGTCTAGAGTGTTTTCGCCATTTTCAAATTGAATTCTATCGACAATTTCATTGCTTTGTTTTGGATTTTCAGTTTTTGTATTTTCTGTGATCACTTCATTAACTCCATTCGCTAGTAGTTCATCCACATTTTCAATCGTTGATTTCTCGTTGATTTCAGGCTCTACAATCGATTGATTGAGCACGGGGGCTACATCTCCCCGCTCATCACCATTTGAAGGTCCTTTAGAAACCAATACATCGTTTTTAAGCTTTCCTCGTTTATTGTTCGGGGGGAACGGACGGCCCCGAGGTTTACCCTTTTTTCTTTCGCTATTTTCTGTGTGTACCATAATTGTTCCTCTAAAAAATTGTTTAATTCGTTTAATTTGTCTTGAGCGGATTGTTTGTTTTTCATAACTAACGGTTCCAAAAGTAATGACCACTAAAACTTAATACGTCCCCATTAAGATCCAAGTCCCTACCGAAGGAATCATAATCAAAATACATGGAAACTGTTTTGCTAACATCGTCTAACAATCCAGTTTCTTCGACATAGTGATATGCTAAATCAGAGTTTGAATCAAACTTCCCAATGTAATCGTCATCCATTTTTTCTTTGGCGCCTTCTATTCCGTAATCCTCAATTAGAAAAGTTATCACTTCATCCGGAAAAATATTATATTCTGAATAAGGGCTAAGCAATTCGGCTATTTCGCAAAGTTCCTCTAAATCATCACATTCACTGATTCGATAGTTTCCGAATCCTTGAAAATCATGAATCGCCCATTCTTCACAAGGGTACCCTTCTTCGTCAGCTGGAGAGTCTAGCAATATGAATTTTATACGCTCTCTTATGTGATCTACTCCTTGCGAAGCGTCAACCCATTCGCCATGCAAAAAACCACTGTTATAAGCAGCTAAGCAAGCGATATAAATTTGAGGAGCATTTTCATCTAGCTTAATTTTTTCTAATGTGTTACTGTCCATTTTATAAGATCCTATTGGTTTGGGTTTTCTTGAGGGCTTCGATTAACTCCCGTTGCCCTCTTTTTTTTGTCTATTAATTATTTAGCGACTGAAACACTGACCGAATTCCAACAAATTCATCATATCTTTATATTTTTCCAAGTTTTCTCCATTATCTCGAATTAGTGCACTCAAAAATGCTTTAACTACATGCTTAAACTCATCGTTTTCTATATCGCCATAAGTTTCAATTACATGTTGCAAACCATCCCAGTCCGACCATTGAGCGTTATTTATTTTGTTGTTTTCTTCAATTGCATTTACTATTTCAAAAAATGTATTTTTCATTTTAGTATCCTTTGTTGTTTACTATCTGCCTGTCCGGCAGTGCAAATATTAATTTTGTAAAATTGCTCTATTGATTTGGTTATTTCCTTATCTAGCTCTTTCAATGATTTACTAACTGATTGGTTGTCTTCATTAGCCCAAACTCTTCTGACTAAGTCTTGAGCTTGTAATAATTTAGTAAATTGTTCTTTTGCATTCATTTTTATAGTCCTTGGTTTGGTTTTAATATTTCATTTGAGTATTTTACTAATATTTTTTCTAGTTTTGATTTCTGTTTTTTGTAATACCAATATGCGGAAATGTCAAACATAGAAAAATATTCACATTTTGCAACCTTAGCTATTTCGTAGATTAATGAAGTTCTTTTTTTAGGAAATTCTTTTTTAGCTAATTTTATCCAGAACATAAGATTTTTTTGTTCATATATTGAATTTAATTTCTTATTGACCAAATAAAGATCTCTAAGAAGCCTATTTAGCTTATGTTGAGTTATGTTCATAAAAGTAGTTCCTGGGTTTGGTTTTTTTAATATTATATTTTTTCTATTTGATTAAGGCAGTGTTGTAAAAAATCAGGCAATAAATCATTTATTCTAACTCTTATTTTGTAATGGCAAATTGAAACTTTCATTGAGCTAATCTCTTTTGATAAAAATATATTGTTTCCGTCCCATTTAAGTAATTCTGTAGAGCAAATAGAAAAACTTGTAGGGGGAACTTCAAGACTTTCCAAAAGCTTTTCAGTTTCAGAAAGATTAAAGTCAGCATACCCAATTTTTTCGAGGTTTCCTGTTATTAGAATTTTGTTTTTTTGGTAAACTTTTGACAATTCTATACTATGACTAAACATTTTAAACTCCTATATTTTTTAAATATTATATTAGATACATTTCTCCGTTAATTTCTAACGCAATAGACTCCTGCTCTAAACCATGCTTCATACTTAAGCAAAACTCATAAACATTATTTATGCTTTTCTCTAATTTATCTTGAGTTGCATAAGAAAAAACAACTGTTACATTTTCTTTGACTAAGTCTCCTTGATTGCTTACCCAAGCGCCTAATGCGGTTGTTGCGGTTGCACCCCCGAATTCATTAGATAATAATGACATTGTTTTTTCAATCCAATCTAGGCAATTAAATTGTTGTCTTATACGAATGGTTGAAGGCACGTACACCTTTACTTGACAGCTTAACTTTATACAGTTCTTAAGGGCTTTCATTTAACGCGTTCCTTGTTGTTGCTTTCGTTATGTGTATAAATATACCACATGCACATTATATTATGCAACAAAATTAATCAATATTTATTATTCC
>Ga0172380_10003568_pt1 | contig 21151 bp, 22 predicted proteins | sample Leawe162metaG_FD_119747 | JGI IMG/M metagenome (GOLD analysis project Ga0172380, IMG submission 119747) | Leachate microbial communities from a municipal landfill in Southern Ontario, Canada - Leachate well 162 metaG | ecosystem: Engineered > Solid waste > Landfill > Unclassified | place... | reverse complement strand
GTTATCGGCAAGAAAATAGATGAAGCGCTGGCTGAAGAAGCGGGCCAGGCCGCTGTATCCGCAGCCAAACCGCTCGAACACAACAAGTACATGGTGGCGGTCGCCAGGACGCTGGTTAAAAGGTGTATTCTCGCATGCGAGGGGAAATAGCAGGTGACGTTATGGCGTACGTAAAGAAGATTTCCAGTCACCTATCAGACGAATCGGTTCCAGGGGGTGCTTGACATGCTGTTTCGGCTGCTGTTGTCAATTCTCGATCTGGCTATAGGCATAGGCGCCAAACGCAATAAGGCGATGAAAGACATGATTAAATCACACAATCAGGCTTTCGTGATAAAGACCAGGGATGACAAGATCGGCAGGCGTTTCATTTTTAAGAATGGGAGATACTCATCCGATAAAGTGCTGACGGGATATGATATGGCCCTGGTGTTCGAAAGCGCTGACGCCGGATTTAAGGCCCTGGCGCTGGGTGGAGACGACGGGATACAGGATGCTATTAACGACTGGAAGCTGCTGATTCTGGGAGATGACTATCATATGATCTGGTTCGGTGTAATTATGCAGATGGCACTGGGCGCTTCAAAAAGGAAATGAACGCCATTCTTACGTTATTGGAGGTTGCTGCATGAAGATAACCATTGAATACAGCAAGTTAATCAGGATCGATAATTATGCCAGCAATTCCGTGATCGAGGTGCCTGATAACTGCGCGGTTCGTGACTTTCTTGCATTATTGAAATTGCCGCCCCACCTTCAGCAGTCCGTGATAGTCCTGGTCAACGATGAGCCAGTCTGGGCCTCAACCGTTTTAAAGGAAAATGATAGAGTCAAGCTAAATTCCATTATAACTGGCGGCTGAATTAAAAATAATACCGGATTGAGACATCCGTTAAAAATCTAATGAATAAGGAGAGGACGTCAATGAAACAGGAATACAAGGTATACGGGTCCCGGTGGGGAGTGCTGATTGTTTTCATGTACCTGGTCGCTCTGACACAGCTTTACTGGCTGAATTTTGCAGCGATTGAGACCTTCATTGAAGACTATCTGAAAATACCGCCCAGCGACGCAATGTGGTTGACTCTGGTGCAACCGGTCTTCATGATTCTGCTCACCATACCGGCCGGGATGATTATCGATAAAATCGGGCTCAAGTGGGGTGTGTGGATCGGCGCGCTGTTTACCGGCCTGGGTGCGATCCTGCGTGTTTTCGATCCGGCTTCTTTTACAGTGCTTCTGATCGGTCAGACTTTGATCGCAATCGGCCAGCCATTTATTCTGAACGGCTCGACGAAGATAGCCACCTTATGGTTCGCGCCCCGGGAAGAAGGCACCGCCATCGGGCTGGCTTCGCTGGCGCAATTTATCGGCATGATGGTGGCGCTGGGCTTGACGCCGTCTATCGTGGAGGGTGCGGGTTTCGATGCCATGATCTGGATATACGGCATAGCCGGACTGGCCGGCACCGTGGCCTTTTCCTTAGTCCCCAAACAGCCCAGGACACTCTCCAGGGCGCCTGATCAGGACCAGTCGGCAGTGCGCTGGGGGGGCATCGGCACTATTCTCAAAAACCGCAATTTTGTCCTGCTGGGCTTTATCGCATTCGCCGGCATCGGAGCCTTCAACGGCCTCGCCCTCTGGGTGGAGAAGATATTGAACGAGATGCACGGCATCGCCATGACGGACGCCGGCGCAATATCGGGAATCATGGTTATCAGCGCCACCATCGGCTGTTTTATCATACCTTTCATATCCGATAAGATCGGGAGAAGAAGGATTTTTATCTTTATTGCCACGCTGGTGGCGCCGGCCTGTCTGACCTTCATGATCTTTGCGCCTGACTTTACAGCCAACCTGATTAACGGCATATTAATAGGTTTCCTGTGGCTGTCCGCCCTTCCCATCATACTGACCATGTCTGCCGAGATGACCGGAGCCAAATACGCAGGTGTGGCAGCAGGATGGTTGTTCCTGCTGGGTAACATCGCAGCGCTGGTTCTGGGCGCTGCGGTGGAGTCTTTGCGCGGCCTTACCGGCAATTTCGTGGCCGCTCTGCTGATGCTTGCAGCAGTAATGCTCGCGGCCTTCTTCGTGGCGCTCTTCATGAAGGACACGCATCCTCAGCAGTGATCGGACATAATAAAAATCCTCTATCATGCTTTGAAGGAGCAGAAAAATGAATATTTACGAGAGCCTGGGAGTTAAGACTCTGATCAACTGCCAGGGCGAGGTGACACGCCTGGGCGGCGCCCTGATGGAGCAGGAGACGATCGATGCTATGGCTGAGGCGGCAAGGTACTCGGTGCGCATGGATGAGCTTCAGGCTGCGGCCAGCAGGATAATCGCCAGAGTAACCGGTGCGGAGGCGGGCTATGTCACCTCGGGAGCCTCTGCAGCACTGACACTGGCCACAGCCGCCTGCCTGGCGGGCCTTGACGTGGGCCGTATGAATCGACTGCCGGACACCAGCAACATGCCCAACGAGGTGCTGATGGATCAGCGCCAGCGGCAGGGCTACGACCATGCCATCCGGCTGGCCGGCGCAAAGATAATCAATGTGGGCATGCCAAATTTCAGGATACTTGGTGACGAGGCCTATACGACCAAATGGTGGGAATTCGAATCGGCCATAACCGAGCGAACGGCGGCCATCGCCTATTTCCAGGTGCCGGACCACAATCCTCCCATGGAGGAGATTGTCAGGCTTAGCCGCAAATACAAGCTACCGCTGATCGTGGATGCCGCAGAACAGGTCCCGCCCATGGAGAACCTGCGCAGGTTCATCGAGATGGGCGCCACGCTGGTGGCTTACAGCGGAGGCAAGGGAATCCGGGGCCCGCAGAACTCCGGCATACTTTGCGGGAAAAAGGAGCTGATCGCATCTGTAGCGCTGCAGAATCTCGACATGGGGCTGACCAACTTCGAAGCCTGGGAGATTTCCCCCGATCTCATAACGAAGGAGAAGCTGCGCGGCATACCGCAGCAGGGGCTTGGCCGCGGCATGAAGGCCAGCAAGGAGTCAATCGTCGGCCTGCTGGTAGCCCTGCAGCGCATGGAGAGCCGGAGCTCTACCAGCATGGAGCAGCTCAGCCGTAATATCCAGCCCATCGGGGAGATGGTGAAGGGTATCCCCGGTGTGGAGACCGAGATCAGGGCGCTCTTCCCCGGCAGCCACCCCATGCTAATGGTAAAGCTCGATGAGGGCAAAGTGGGCAAGAGCGCCGTCGACATTGTCAGGAAGTTGAAAGAGGGTGAGCCCAGCATCTATGTAACGGATATGCTGGCGCCCTTTGGTATGATATTTATCTCTGCGGTCAACATGATCTATAAAGAACAGGTGAAAATAGTCGGGCAACGGTTGCTGACCGCACTGAAAAATTAGCTGTAGCTGTACGACGGGTATACCGTTATATAAAGGCAGTCGTGTTTAAATAAACTACTGTCAGTAAGTTAGGCATCCAGTGACAAAGCTGTCGGTACCTGTATGAATATATGCCAAGCAAAAAGCACATTTTAGAGAAATGAAATTCGCCAAGGTAATTGAAATAACTGAAAATCCGGGCCTCTTCGGATTTTATTAAAAACCATACTGAAGTGACTATTTTTCCCAGTCATTCTGATCGACTTACGACACTATTTTGACCCTCTGCCTGCTGGCTTCCTATAATTCATTAATGGCAGAATTCACCCGCCGTGATTTCCTTAAATACGCCCTGGCCGGAGTTGGCGCCGTCCTGGCTGCCAGGTTCATCACCGCCTGCTCATCACCTCAGACCGCACAGAACAATCCACCGATGCCAGCACCCGTTACACCGGCGACAGAGGAAAATGACACTTCCGCAGTGAAATATCCCGACCTGGCTGTGGTACGCGGCGGAGAGCCGGAGGCACTGGCCAGAAAGGCTGTTGAACTGCTGGGCGGTATCAGACGATTTGTTAAGAAGGGAGACAACGTCATCATTAAACCCAACATCGGACCCGCAATGCGTACTTATGAGTATGCCGCCACCACCAACCCCTGGCTGGTGGCAGCCGTGGCCAGGCTGTGTCTGGAGGCCGGCGCCGGCAGGGTCCGGGTCATGGACCAGCCCTTCAGCGGTACCGCGGAATCGGGCTTTTTAAACAGCGGCATCCGGGAGGAGGTTGAAAAGGCAGGCGGGGAGATCGAGCTGATGTCGCGATTTAAATATGCGTCAACCGATATTCCACTGGGCAGGGACATCAAGAAATGGAACATCTACGAGGATATTCTCAAGGCCGACGTGCTGATCAACATACCCATCGCCAAACAGCACGGCTCAGCGCTGCTCACGCTGGGCATGAAAAACCTGATGGGCGCGGTCCAGGCCGCTCAGCTCTTTCACCTAAACCTCCACCAGCGCATCGCTGACCTGGCCAGCCGCGTCAGGCCGACACTGACCATACTCGACGCCATTCGCATACTCACGGCCAATGGCCCGACGGGAGGCGACCTCAGGGACGTTAAGAAACTCGATACCGTGATCGCCGGCTGCGATATAGTAGCGGTGGACAGCTACGCCACCTCTCTTTTCGGTCTCCGGCCGGACGATATACCGCACATAAAGATAGCCGCGGAGATGGGGCTGGGCAGCAACGACCTATATAAACTGAACATCAGGGAAGTAACGCTTGGCAGCTGAGAATAAAAGCAGCGCCGGCTGGAATACGCGTAGCTGGCTCAACCTGCGCACGGCCATACAGGCGCTGGCCTTTATCGGATTTCTGGCGCTCTTCCTGAACGCTGTCCCTCTTCTCATGCGCCTCGACCCCCTGGCCGTTCTGGCAAACTTTATCTCCGGCAGGAGCTTACCGCCTTTCGCATTCATAGCCCTTGCGATGACATTGCTGGCGCTTATCTTCGGACGCGCCTGGTGCGGATGGCTCTGCCCCATGGGCACGCTGCTGGAATGGATCTCCTTCAATAAGTGTCGTACGAAGAAGATCACGATACCCGACGGCTGGAGGTCGGTGAAATACGTCATTTTAATTGCCATCATCCTCGCCGCCGTCTTCTCCAACCTGACATTAATGATATTCGACCCGCTGACCATCATGGTACGCACCTTCGCCACCGCCATATGGCCCGGTCTCGACCTTGCCGTCAACGCCGCGGAGTCGCTGCTCAATAATGTGCCGGTATTCCAGGCCCCGCTGGCGCGCTTTGACAATGCTTTAAGGCCACTGCTCTTGCCGACGACCCAGCTCAGCTATCCGGAGGGTTGGATCTTTGCCGTTGTGCTAGCCGCGATAATACTGATGAACCTGGTTGCGGAACGGTTCTGGTGCCGCTGCCTCTGCCCACTTGGCGCGTTCTACGGGTTGGCCGGCAAGATCAGTCTCATTCGCCGCCGCGTCAACGAAAGCTGCATCAAATGCAAGCTTTGCGAGGACACCTGCCCCACCGGCACCATACGCAGGGATAAGGATTGCTCCAGCGATCCCGGCGAATGCATTGTGTGCCTTAAATGCATGGATTCCTGCCCCTGCTCCACCAGCGATTTCGGCCCGATGTTTTCCCCGGCTAAATTCAACAGTTACGATCCCGTGCGCCGCCAGCTTTTCCTGGGACTGGGCGCCGGCGCCGTACTGGCGCTGCTGTTCCGCCTGGGCCTACCGTCAAAGCAGCGTAATCCTTATGCCATCAGACCTCCGGGTGCCGGCGAGCAGGACATGACGGCTAAATGCATCCGCTGCGGCGAGTGCATCAAGGCCTGCCCGACAGGTGCCATACAGCCTTCGCAGATGGATAGCGGCCCCGAACAATTATGGACGCCCGTGATCGTGCCGCGCATCGGCTTCTGCCAGTATTCCTGCAACGCTTGCGGAAGTACCTGCCCGGTATCAGCCATACCTGCGCTTTCCCTTGCAGAGAAGAAGTCCACCATCATCGGCAGGGCTTTTATCGACCGCGACCGCTGCCTGCCCTGGGCCCAGAACACGCCCTGTATAGTCTGCGAGGAGATGTGCCCCGTGCCGCGCAAGGCCATACTACTGCACACGGTCCGGACTAAAAGAGAGGACGGCGGCACGATGCTGCTGCAGCTCCCCACAGTCCAGGCCGGGCGCTGCATCGGCTGCGGACTGTGCGAATACAAATGCCCGGTGGAAGGGGAGTCTGCCATCCGCGTCACGGCCTGAGCATACGATAAGCCCCTTTGACTAAGCAGCGTATTTGTGTTAGAAATTACCCGTACGTATCTGTTGTAAAGATACGACTGATTTGAACAGGAAGTGAGCTATGTTTCGCAGTTTCGGCATACCTGAGCTGTTACTTGTCCTTCTTATAGTGTTGCTCGTTTTCGGCGCGGCGCGACTGCCGCAGATCGGCGACGCCCTGGGCAAAGCCATACGCAATTTCCGCAAAGGCGCTTCGGGCGAGGGTGATAAAGATAAGGCGGATAACGTAAGCAAGTCCGATGCCGGGGCCGCCGATACAAATAGCCCCAAAACGTAATCTTAATAATCGCCGTTCCAACCATTTCTGTGAGGCAGTTGTAAGCCATGGACTTTTTCGGGATAGGTCTGCCGGAGATAATTTTCATCCTCCTCATCGCCTTTGTGCTTTTCGGTCCCAAACGCATCGTGGAGATCAGCAGATCGGCCGGCAACGTCATGCGTAACCTGTCAAAAGACGCCTCGGATATACAAAGAAAACTGAGCGAAGAACTGGAAGGAGAGAAACCGGGCGGGCACGGCACGCCGGATAGGAGCTCGGATGGGGCAAAGCCCTGAATCACACCTCATGAGCAAATCGAGTTCCAAAGGCATCTCGCTGCATCTTGAAGAATTGAGGCGGCGTTTAATAGTCAGCCTGATAGCCGTTGCCGCAGGCGTCATTATCTCCTTCGCCTTCGCCAACCAGCTTTTTGCCATACTCATCCAGCCCGCCGGGGGGGTCAGCCTGATTTTCGTAGAGGTGACCGAGATGCTGAGCACCTATATGCAGGTGTGCCTGATCGGCGGCATCATCCTTTCCATGCCTGTCCTGGTCTACGAACTAATCGCCTTCGTCACCCCGGCCTTAACAGCGCCGGAGAGAAAATATGTCTGGATAATCCTGCCCTTCATCATACTGATGTTCGCGGGAGGCGTACTTTTCGGCTATTTCATTCTCATCCCACCTGCCATGCAGTTCCTGCTCAACTTCGGCTCGGACATTGCCACGCCCCAGATCAGGATAGGCAACTACATCTCGCTCGTATCCAGGCTGCTTCTGGCCATCGGCCTGGTTTTCGAAACACCTGTCATCACCACCTTCCTGGCCAGGCTGGGCATACTGTCCTGGAAATGGCTGGCAAAGCAGTGGAAATGGGCCATCGTATTGGCCTTCGTGCTGGGCGCCCTGATCACGCCTACGCTCGATCCGGTCAACCAGACGCTGGTGGCCCTGCCATTGATCGTTCTTTATCTGCTGAGCATTCTGCTGGCGCGGCTGGTCCAGAAACGCAAGAGCGGACGCAGCTAAAGCAACGCCCCTACAAGATAAAACGTAGGGGCGGATTTTTAAATCCGCCCGAAACGGGCGTACCTGAAGGTACGCCCCTGCAGGATTCAAATCAGATATAATATTGGTCATGATGGAAATATCGCCAAACTGGTACCCGGCCATCAACGCGCGCCGATCGCGGCGCAGCTATGACAGGAACAGTGCTATAGATGCGGAGGCCCGCAGCCGTTTGCACGACGTATGCAGCGGCTTCAGACCATTCAACGGCGTGCGCGTGGAGTTCATCGACCAGCCCCCCGACGATATCTTTGCCAACGCGCTCGGCTTCTACGGGAACATCAAGGGCGCCCCTGCTTTTCTGGCCTTCATAGGCGACAGTGCCGACCTCAACGTGCAGGAGAAGATGGGGTATACGGGAGAGGCTGCCATACTCGAGGCAACCTCGCTGGGGCTGGGCACCTGCTGGGTGGCTCTCACCTACAACGCTAAAACGGTCAAATCCCTGATACAGCTGGAAAGGAGCGAGAAGCTGATCTGCGTTTCGCCGGTGGGCTATACCACCAATAAGTGGTCCTTCGGAGAAAATGTGTATAGCGGCTTCGGATCCAACCATCAGCGAAAACCGCTGCAAACCTTGGTCACCGGGCTTTCTGAAGCGCAGCGGCCGGACTGGGCAAAGACGGCTGTTGAAGCGGCACGCCTGGCCCCGTCGGCCATGAACCGCCAGCCGTGGGGTTTCCTCGTTGATGAGCGCAGCGTCACGGTGTACATTAAAGACCGCGGGCCGGAGTTCAACGTGGCCAGGCGTCTGGACTGCGGGATAGCCATGCTGCACATCGAGCTGGGCGCTTTGAGCAAAGGAGCGACAGGCAGCTGGACTTTCTTGAAGCATCCGCAGGTAGCACGTTTCACCGTGAGATAGCCGCCATTACCGTACCTATGGAAACACCACACAAGACCAAAAGCCACAAGATAGCCGTTATGCTGGTGACGTCCATCGCGGCGTTCGTCACGCCTTTCATGGCGGCGTCGGTCAACATAGCCCTGCCCTCCATCGCAAGAGATTACTCGATGGATGCGATCACCCTGAGCTGGATCGCCACATCATTCATACTTTCCGCCGCCGTTTTTCTCATACCTTTCGGCCGCATAGCCGATATCAGCGGAAGAAAAAGAGTCTTCATCTGGGGCGGCGCCATATTCGGCGCCGCATCGATACTGGCTGCACTGGCATGGTCACCCGTTATTCTCATCACCGTACGCGTTATACAGGGTATCGGCGGGGCAATGCTCTTCGGCACAAGCGCAGCCATCATCTCCTCGGTCTACCCACCCGGCGAGAGGGGTCGGGCCATGGGCATCAACATAGCCATAGTCTATCTGGGGCTGTCGCTGGGACCCTTCCTGGGCGGACTGATGACGCAGTACATGGGATGGCGCAGCATCTTTTGGCTCAATGCCCTGCTCTGCGCACTGCTGGTGATGATAACCGTATGGAGGCTCAAGCCTGAGTGGGCTGAAGCGCGCGGCGAGAGATTCGATTACTTCGGATCGTTCGTCTACGGGGCAGGGCTGGTGGCGCTGATGTATGGCCTGTCCGAACTGCCCTCCATACACGGGTTTGTCTCGCTGGGCGCCGGCCTGGTGATATTGCTGGTCTTCCTCAGATGGGAAGCCACCATCACCAGCCCTATACTCGATATAAACCTCTTTGCCGAAAACCGGGTTTTCGCCTTCTCCAATCTGGCGGCATTTATCAACTACAGCGCCACCTTCGCCGTCGGCTTCCTGCTCAGCCTGTATCTTCAATATATAAAGGGGCAGAATCCCAGCGATGCAGGAATGGTACTGGTAGCCATGCCGGTGGTGCAGGCCGTCTTTTCTCCGCTGGCAGGACGGCTGTCCGACAGAGTCGAACCGCGGCTGCTCGCCTCGGTGGGCATGACGCTCACGGCCGCCGGTCTGTTGCTACTGGTCTTCATCGGATCTGATACCGCCATCTGGTATATTATAATCAGCTTGGTAGTGCTCGGCGCCGGCTTCGCCCTCTTCTCCTCACCCAACGTCAACGCCGTGATGAGCTCGGTGGATAAGAAATCGCTGGGCGTGGCATCAGCTACACTGGCCACCATGCGCCTTACCGGTCAGATGTTCAGCCTGGGTATCGCCATGCTGCTGATCTCTCTTTTTATGGGACGTGTCGCAGTCTCGCCCGAAGTGTATCCACAGTATATCTTAAGCCTGCAGTCAGCCTTTGCCATCTTTACGACACTCTGCATTGGTGGTATATTTGCCTCGATGGCAAGGGGTAAAGCACATTGAATCGGGACGGGTACTTATGAGTGAACCAGGCGCTTCCGCAATCAGCATCATTCACTTCGACAAAACCGACTACCGGATCAAGACCGACGCCTCCATCGAAGACTGCAAAGCCTGCAGGGAGCAGGCCGGCATCACATGGATCAATGTCGACAGCGTCACCGATGCCGATCTGCTGCAAACGATCGGCAGCATCTTCAACCTGCACGAGCTGACTATCCAGGATATCTCCAACACGGGGCACAGGGTAAAGCAGGAGGACTTCGACGGCTACATGCTGATAATCCTAAAAATGCTGGAGTTCAACAAGGCCAGCAGCTCGATCGAAGCGGAGCAACTCAGCATCGTATTCGGCAAGAACTACCTGATAACCTTCCAGGAACAACCAGGGGATTTTTTCGGTGACCTGCGCGCCGAGATAAAGATCGCCGGCTCGGTGGTGCGCAAGATGGGCCCGGATTTCCTGGCCTGCCGTATTATAGATACCATCGTAGACAACTATTTCAACGCCATCGAGAGTTTCGGCGACCTGATAGAGGCCAGGCAGGACGAATTGATGGGCAATCCCACACGCCGGACACTCAATTCCATACAGGGCATCAAGAAGAGCATGATGCAGCTCAGGCAGTACGTATGGCCGGTGAGGGAGATACTGAGCGAGCTGGGCAAAAAGGAATCGCCGCTTATCATGGACAAGACCGTGGCTTACTTCCGCGATGTTTACGACCGCATTTTCGAGGCCATGGACCTGATAGAGAACACACGGGAGATGGTCGGCAGCCTGATAGATATCTATCTCTCCAGCATGAGCAATAAGACCAACGAGGTGATGAAGGTGCTGACCGTGGTTGCCACCATATTCATACCTCTCACCTTCATCGTGGGACTCTACGGCATGAACTTCCGCTATATGCCTGAATTAAACTCCGAATGGGGTTATCCGGGCGTGCTCCTGTTGATGCTGCTGGTGGCGGGAGGCATGCTGCTCTACTTCCACAGGAAAAAGTGGATTTAGGCTTTATTCCATGGGCATGGATGGACCACCGGCCTTCTTAATGCGCCCGAACGGCAGAAACAGGGCGGGGATGATGCCGACTATAACCACCAGTGCACTGATCACATAATCCATCTGAAAGGCCGTTACGCTGGCCCTTAGATTTATATACTGGTACAGGTAGGTGGCGGCCGCCTGCTGGGCAGCCTGCAGCGTCATGCCCAGCCGCATAAAGTAGACCTGCATCTGCGACAGCACCTGCAGCGCTATGACCGAGTCAGGGGTGATGGTCTGCACCATCATCGACAGGTTGGTCTTCTGGAATGTATCCAGCATGGTGGCGAAGACTGCAATGCCCAGTGAGGCGAAGATGGTCCTGGCTACATTTATCAGGGCCGAGGCCTGAGCCGTCATATGCTGGGGAACGGACGCCAGCGCATAGGTCATGACCGGCATCATGGCAAAGCCTACACCGATGCCCCTGATAAAAAGTATCCACCGCAGCGTATCGTCGGGCGTGGTGACGTCCAGCACCTGCAACCAGAGGGAGGTGATCCCGGTGATCACCAGGCCCACTACTGTTGGTAAGCGCGGCCCGATCCTATCGTAAAGCCGGCCGGCGAAGGGCATGGATATCATGGAGCCGATTACCGAGGGTAGCACCATCAGCCCGCTGGCCAGCGCGGAGAATCCGCGCAGGTTCTGCAAAAAAAGCGGCAACAGGAACACCAGTGAGAACAGCCCTATGGTGGTAACAAACGTTAAACCTATGGCAAGCGAGAAACCGCCTATCCTGAACATATGCAGGTCGAGCAACGGCGCCTTAACACGCAGCTCGACTATGATCCAGGCCAGTATGCAGGCGCAGCCCACGATCAGCAGCGTGACGATGCGCCAATCGTTCCATGTCCAGGTGGGCGCATAGGAAAACGCGTAGAGTATGGCGCTGAATCCAACCGCTGCCAGGAAGAAGCCTTTGATATCGAAGCTGGTATCCGTAGTGGATGTCTCCTCAATCCATGAGATGCCCAGCATGATGGCAATCAGCACAATGGGCACGTTTATATAGAAGACCATGCGCCAGCTCCAATAGTCCACGATGTAGCCCCCCAGAGTCGGCCCGATGGCGGGCGCCAGCATCATGGGTACTCCGAAGATGGCCATAGCCGTGCCTCTATCCTGAGGGGGGATATTTATAAAGAGGAAGGTCATGGCCAGCGGATTAAGCAAGCCTCCGGCCAGACCCTGCAATACCCTGAAGGTTATCAGCGAGCTCGTGTTCCAGGCAATACCGCACAGCACGGAGCCCAGCAGAAATCCCGCCTGGCTCCAGAGGTATACCTTCTTTATACCGAATCGCTGCGCCAGGAAGGCTGCGGCGGGCGTTGAGATGGCAGTAGCCATAAGATAAGCGGAAACCACAAGCTGTGCGCGATCGGTGGTCTCGTTGAAGACCGCCATGATATGCGGAAGTGCCACATTCATGATGGTCTGGTCCAGTATCACCATGAAGGTGCCGATGATGGCAACCGCCAGGACGCGTGATTCGCTGGTCTTGGGCATAAACTGACGCCTTATCTGGTGGTTATTTTGACCTCAACCGATGTGCCCGGTATCAGCACATAATTGTCCGGATTGTCCACCGAGATCTTGACCGGCACGACCTGTGCAACCTTGATGAAGTTGCCGGTCGTATTGTTCTGCGGCATCAGGGAGAAGGTCGCCGCCGTGGCGGCTGCTATACCGTCCACCCTGCCTTTGAGCCTGGCGCCCCCCAGGCTGTCGACGGTTATCTCGACCTCCTGTCCCGGCTGTATGCGGTGCAACTCGGCCTCGGCCACATTGGCCGTTATCCAGGTGTTGGACGCATCATATAAAGTTACGATCGAGGCGCCGGCCGACACCACCTGTCCGGGATAAGACCAGACCGCGGCCACGTAGCCGCTGACGGGAGCATCCAGGCTGGCCCGTCCCAGCGGCACATCTTTCAGACCCAGCCTGTCTGCCGGATTGTCAGGGCGTGGCACGCCCATAAGGGCTATTCTGTCACCTCTCTCTACATAGCTTCCCAGGTCGACATCAAGGCTGATGATCTGGCTGGAGGTCAGCGCAGGCACCGCTATAAGCGGGGCGCTGATGCGCGCGTTGTCGGTGCTGACATACTTATAGCTCTGGTAAAGCAGGAAGCCCAGCGTGATAAGGCCACCCACTACCACTACCAGCGCGACAATGAATATCACCTTCCCCCGTGTGGTGGAAAGGCTCGATTTCATTTTCTCAGATAACTTAGATGCCATAGTTGTTGCCTCCGCATGTATTTGGAACGGCTTGATTAATCTTCATAGCACTTTATTTACGCAGGGCATTGGCCGGAACAACAGCCTTATCAAGTACGACCATCTCACCCTCGACCAAACCCGAAGTAATCTCGGTATAATTTTTACTCTGCAGCCCGATTTCAACAGGACGCTCCTCGATCAGGCCCTTTTCCTCATCCTTTAGCACACGGACAGTATATATACCGCTCTGCTCGCTTACGGCGTTGTTCGGCACTATCAGCACCCCGCTGCGGGAATCGACCGTTATCTCCGCCGTCGCTGTCATACCGCCCGTCAGATAAGCGGTCTCAGCAGGGTCCAGGGCTATCTCGATCTCATAGGTCGGCAGCGTAGTCTGCACCGTGCCGTAATATTGTATGCCGGCGGCCTGTGAGGCGCCGAAGGAAGAGATAAAAGTGACACGGCCCTTGAACTCACGGCCGGGGAAGGCGTCAACCGATATCACAGGCTTCATTTCATCCAGCGGTTTGCCTGCTATCCTGCCGATATCGATCTCGTCCACAAGACCAACCATGCGTACGGAATTGACGTTTGCAAGCTGGATCACATAGGAATCGATTGGCATGCCCGTCACCGCGTACCTCTGGCTTATCATATCGCCTGCCCGCAGGTTGATATCTGTGACTCTGCCGTCGAAGGGGGCCATTAACTCGGTTTTCAGCAGGGCCTGCTTGGTACGCTGCAGATTTACAATAGCCGTTTGGACGGCGATATTGTAGTCACGCATGGTCTTGAGGTTGAGCCCCGCGCGAAATGTGGAGATATTCTCGTCCAGTATCTTCTCGGTCAGTTCCATATCGTGTTTAACGATCTGCAACGTTTCGGCGAATTTAACATCGTCGAATTCCTTCTGCTGCGAAATATCGTCCAACATCTTCAGCGAACTCTGTATCTCACTCACCATCGTGTATGCCGTGCAGGTATCGGGGTAAACGGAGTTCTGCGGGAGATGGTTCAGTCTCTTGACCACGCTGTGCGTATCCACCATCTCAGACAGTATCGACTGTATGGTGTCCGCAGCAGCGGAGTAGTCACCCTCTTTCAACAGCCCCTGCAGCACCGATAGTCCATTTATTTCCGCAGAGAGCTTCGCGATAGCCAGATCGATGTCATAGTCGGTAAAACCAGACTGTGTTATGTCTATAAGGTCGGACCTCACATGGCGGTAATTAGGATCACTGTAAAATGTCCGTGCGCTTTCGAGGTCGGATTTGGCCAGCGAGACCTGCACGGCTGCGTCTTCATACCTTCCCATCTGCATCAGTACACGCGCTTTCTCCAGCTCCTGCCGGGCAAATTCAAACCGCAGCAAAGCCACGGCGTTGCAATAAAATCCCGGCGAGCGGGTTACCCCGCAGCACACGGTCTGCACCACGTTATTGATCGCCAGCTCCAGCGCATACTGCGCCGCCTCCACCGCCATCCTCTGCGTTGTATCGTCCAGCTTGGCCAGTATCGTGCCGGCCCTGACCGTGTCACCTTTCTCAACGTATACAGCTTTAATACGTCCGCTGTAGGGAGGTGTGAACATGGTTGTATCGAAATAAAGATTGACCGCCGCGGGCATCTCGATCGCGCCATCAGCGGAGATCGTTACCTCAAGGTCGTCTTTCTGAACACGAGCCACAGACAGTTGTCCCGGCGCCGGCGCTCCGTTGCAGCCTCCTAAAATAACAGCCGCTACCATAACCATGGCAATCAATCCAGAAAAAAATCTCACGTTCATACCGGCTTTACTCCTGAGGAAATTCCTGATTATTTTCAGTAGCATAATTACATTTGGCTCATCTTCGAGATTATCTTATTGAAGGTATCGAGGGCCATATTGAGGCTGTCCAGCTCGACATGGTCCAGACCTGATAGATTATTCTTAATGCCTTTCCTGACCTGCTGAAGGCGGTTTGCCACAAACCTGCGGCCCCTTGCCGTGATGGCAATATGTATTACACGCCGGTCCTTCTCATCCGGCCTGCGTTCCACATGTCCCAGCACAATCAGTTTATCTATCAAAGCAGACACGTTGGGTTTGGAAATGCCCATCCTGATTCCAATGTCCGAAGGCTGCATCATTCCTGCGTGTGTGAGCATGATGAGCACGCGCAACTGCATGGTTATGGGATTCACCCTGTTGTTCCCATGCGCCAGCTTGAGTATGTTTTTATAAAATAACGGGAAAAACTGCAATATGTTTTCGCTGACCCTGTCCAGGCTGTCTTCCCTGTGTTTTGCAGAAATAGTTATGTTATCTGAACTATTCATAATTTATAATTGTTTCATTTATATAACTTTTTAATATCAATGTCAATAGTTTGAAGCGCGAGTACGATGCTGCTATACTATGCGACGTTGTGAACTATGAGACAGTCATAGGCCTGGAGGTCCACGCACAGCTGCTGACGGACAGCAAGATGTACTGCGCCTGCAGCACCAATTATGCCAGTGACCCTCCCAATACACATGTCTGCCCGGTCTGCATGGGCATGCCGGGCGTTCTGCCCACCATAAATCAGAAAGCAGTGGAGTTCACCATCATGACCGCCCTGGCGCTTAACTGCTCCATCCCGAATCATGCCAAGTTCGACCGCAAGAACTATCCATACCCTGACCTGATGAAGGGTTACCAGATATCGCAGTATGATATGCCGATGAGCGCCAGCGGCTACCTGATCATCGATATCGAGGGTAAAAAGAAAAAGATCGGCATCACGCGCGTTCATCTCGAGGAGGACGTGGCCAAATTGATGCACCGCACCTCCCCGGAAGGCGAAAGCTACAGCCTGGTTGACATCAACCGCGCCGGCATGCCGCTGATGGAGATAGTCAGCGAGCCGGATATGAGCTCGCCCGAAGAAGCTCGCCTTTATCTTGTAAAGCTCCGTGCCATCCTTCAATACCTCGGTGTGTCGACCGGCAATATGGAGGAGGGGAGCTTCCGCTGCGATGCCAATATCAGCATCCGCCCCACGGGGAGCAGTGAATACCTGGGCAAGGTCGAGGTCAAGAATATGAACAGCTTCCGCGGTGTGTACCGCGCCCTCGAATATGAGGAAAAACGGCAGCGCGAGGTGCTGGCGAGCGGCGGCAAGATAGCCCAGGAGACGCGTGGATGGGTGGACGATCGGGGCGTAACGGTCAGCCAGCGCAGCAAGGAATATGCCCACGACTACAGGTATTTCCCCGAGCCGGATCTGCCCCCTCTTTCCTTCAGCCGCGAGTTGGTGGAAAAAATAAGGGCCTCTTTGCCCGAGCTGCCTGAAGTAAAATTCGACCGCTTCGTCAGCCAATACAGCCTTACATCTTACGACGCCGGCCTGTTGACCGACAGCAGGCCGATGGCCGCTTATTTTGAGGAGTGCCTGGCCGGTGTACCGGCGAAGGGCAAACAGGAGATAACTAAAAAAGCCACAACTATTGCTCATTGGATGCTGGGAGATTTCGCCCGCCTGCTCAACTCGACCGGCAGGCAGATCGGTGACAGCCTCGTGCAGCCGGCGCAACTGGCGGAGTTGCTGGAGTTGATAGAAAAGGGAACCTTGAGCGGCCCGCTGGCCAAAACGGTCTTTGAAGAAATGTTCGAGACCGGAAAATCCGCTGCCGCCGTTGTCGCAGAGAAGGGTCTGGTTCAAATCAGCGACAGCGGAGAACTTGCTATAATAATAGACAGAGTAATAGCAGATAACGAGAAGGCCGCTGCCGACTATAGAGCGGGCAAGGAAGCATCGTTGACCTTCCTCATCGGGCAGGTCATGAAAGCTTCCAGGGGAAAGGCCAACCCAGCCGTCGTCAGGTCTATAATCGTTGATAAACTCGGAGGAAATTAGCATGCCCATATATCTGACCATCGCACAGATCGTACTGTCGCTCGCGCTTATCGTCATCCTGGCCTTGCAGGTCAAGGGCGGCGGCCTGGGCGGTATCTTCGGACAGGCCGACGGCGTGTACCGCACCAGGCGCGGCGTGGAGAAAACACTTTTCCAGGTCACCATCGTTATGTCCGTTCTGTTCATCATCCTTTCCATCGTGATAGTCAGGGTTAGCGCGGCTTAACAGGGAGGCACAGCGGCATGTCGCGTGTTATCACGCTGACGACCGATTTCGGCACAGGTGACGGCTACGTCGCAAGCATGAAAGGCGTCATCCTCGGGATCAATCCGCAGGCAAAGGTGGTGGATATCTCTCATTCTGTGGAACCCCAATCGATCCGGCAGGCCTCTTTCCTCCTTCACACCTCCTGGCGCTATTTCCCCGAGGGCAGTATACATGTGGTGGTAGTCGACCCGGGCGTGGGCAGCCACCGCAAGGCGGTCATACTGAAAACGCCCTCGGCTTGTTTTATTACACCCGATAACGGAGCTTTAAGCTATGTGCTCCACGAGATAGCCGAGACACAGGCGCAGCTTAGCCTCGCCAGGATAAGCCAGGCGACCAGCCGATCATTACCGGCTGAATGTGAGGCTGTCTCGATCACCAGGAAAGAGTACTGGAGGCATCCGGTGAGCGCTACTTTCCACGGCAGAGACATTTTCGCGCCCGTTGCCGCCCATCTTTCGCTGGACCTGCCTATTACGGAATTCGGTGAAAGCATCAGCAGCCTCACGGTTTTCCCCATCCCCACACCATTCCAGGACGCCACAGGCCAGATGGTGGGTCACATCATACATATCGACCGCTTCGGCAACCTGGTCACAAACCTGCGCAGCCGCCATATACCGCACGGCGGGGCCGCAATCGAGGTCAGGAATCAGCGTATAGACAATACCAGCAGGTACTATTCACAGGGCAGCGGATTGATGGCCCTGATAGGCGGCAATGACTACCTCGAGCTGTCATACAGGGATGGCAGCGCGGCTTCCGTACTGGGTGCACAGGTGGGGGACACGATAAAGCTGCTTAATCCGCCTGCCTACTAAACCTGCCTGGATATTTTCCAGACAGTTCCACTAGCAGTATCCTCGATTGCCACGCCCATTTTGGTCAGCTGGTCTCGCACTTCGTCGGCCTTCTTCCATTCTTTGGCCTTACGGTACTCACTGCGTGCGGCAATCAGCGCCTCTATCTCTTTTTCCTCCACTGCGGACAGCTTCTTGTTCTCCTGCAGTGTGAAACCGATCACGCCTGCCAGTTCCCTCAACATATCCTGCGCCGCCCGGATATCCAGGCCTTTCTCGTTGCCTCGATTGATCTCTCTCACGAGCTCGAACATGGCTGCCACCGCCTGCGGCGCGTTGAAATCGTCGTCCATGGCCTCGATGAAGCGGGACTTGAACTGCTCTGCCTCAAGCACGACACCACCCGGCTTTCCTTCCGCCTTAAGCGCCTGCCGCAGGCGATCAAGGCCGGTTTCGGCAGCGTCCAGCGCCTCCGTACTGTAGCGGAGGGGCATCCTGTAATAGGAGCTGATGATGAAGAGGCGTATGGCATCGGCGCTGTTGCGCGCCAGCGCCTCTTTGATGGTGACCAGATTGCCCAGGGACTTGCTCATCTTATCGGCGCCGAGCTGCAGGAACCCGTTATGCATCCAGATGCGCACGAAGGGAACGACGCCTGTATAGCATTCCGACTGGGCCATCTCGTTTTCGTGGTGCGGAAAGATAAGGTCCTGCCCGCCGCCGTGAATGTCCAGCGAGTTGCCCAGGTGGCCGGTGGACATGGCGGTACATTCGATATGCCAGCCGGGACGCCCCTCTCCCCAGGGGCTGGGCCAGGAAGGCTCATCCGTCTTTGAAGCCTTCCAGAGGGCGAAATCCAGAGGATCCTCTTTCTTCTCTGACTCGGACGTAGCCGTGACGCGCATATCGTCGGCGCTCTGGTGTGTGAGCCTGCCGTAGCCCGGGAAACTCCTGACGCGGAAATAAACGCTGCCCTCGGATTGATAGGCATGCCCTTTCTCAAGCAGTACCCTGATCACCTCGAGTATCCTCGGTATCTCCTCGGTGGCACGGGGGTAGAAGGTAGCTCTCTTGATATTCAGCGCATCGGTGTCGGCGTAATACTCCGCGATATATTTCTCCACCAGCTCCTGCCAGGGGATACCCCTTTCCCTGGAACGATTGATGATCTTATCGTCGATATCGGTGAAATTCTGCACATATTTCACCCTGTATCCCCGGTATTCGAGGTAACGCCTGATGACGTCGAAGGACACGTAACAGAGGGCGTGACCGAAATGGCAGACGTCGTAAACGGTCACGCCGCACACGTACATCTTTACCTCGTCGCCGGCGGGCGCAAAATCCTCTTTTTGCCCCGACAGAGTGTTGAATATCTTCATGGAACACCTCAAATCAAGAAAATTTATTCCCCCAGCATGGCAACAGCGTAGGCGGCCATCCCTTCACCCCTGCCCACAAATCCCAGCCCGTCCGTCGAAGTGGACTTCACCATCACCTGGTCCTCATCAATGCGCAGCGCCAGGGCGATATTATGCCTCATCTGATCGATATAGGGCGCCACTTTGGGCTCCTGGGCTATCAGCATACTATCGACATTTTTAATAATATAGCCGGCCGATGCAACCTTGCGCCCGACATGCTCCAGCATATGAATGCTGGCAGCATCCTTGTGCTGCGGGTCATCCGAGGGAAACTGATGCCCGATGTCCTTTAATCCGGCCGCGCCCAGCAGCGCGTCCATGACGGCATGCACCAGCACGTCGGCGTCGCTGTAGCCGTCCAGCCCTTTCTTAAAGGGAACGTTAACTCCTCCCAGCACCAGGGCGCGTCCTGCCACCAGTGGATGAACATCATAACCTATGCCTGCTCTCATATCGTCACCTTCGCTTTGCTATTATTTCCGCCAACACCAAGTCTTCCCGGGTGGTGATCTTGATATTATCGTAATCACCGGCATATAGCTTCACTTTCAAGCCGATGCGCTCCACGGCGGCGGCATCGTCCGTGACCTCACCGTCCAGCGAAGCGTAGGCATCTTTCAATATTTTATATCGAAAAACCTGCGGTGTCTGAACCGCCATCAGCCGGCTTCGCGGCAGGGTTGCAGACACGATCCCGTCATCATCCACCTGCTTGATGGTGTCCTTGACCGGCACAGCCGCAGCGGCGGACCCGGTGGAATCCGCAGCCTCAATGCCATCATCTATCAGCTTATCCGTGAGAAAAGGGCGAGCGGCATCGTGCACCAGAACCAGCTCGCAGTCCCGGATGAATTCCAGGCCTTTCCTCACCGAATCCTGCCGCAATTTGCCACCGGCACAGACATGCGTCACTTTGGACCATCCCCGCTCAGCCGCAAGGCATTTACCTTCATCCATGTTGTTATTATGTAAAACTAATACAATCTCGCTAATATGCTTGTTATGCTGTAGAACCTCAACCGGCCAGGCGATAACCGGCCTCCCCGCCAGATTTAAAAACGTCTTCTCCGCACCCATCCGACTGCCGCTGCCGGCGCCCACCACTATGGCAACCAGACCGCCGGCTGCCTTACTCATCGTCAATATCCTTTTTCCCGGACTTTTTCTCCAGGCCGACCTTGAGAGCCTCGGCTATGCTGCCTGCCCTGATGATCTCCAGACCGTCCGGTCCTCGAGGTATTTTTTTAACGGCGACAGGTATTATGCACCTGGTGAATCCCAGCCGGGCGGCCTCAGAGATCCTCCTGTCCATCTGCGGGACGGACCTGAGCTCACCGCTCAATCCTATCTCACCCACCGCCACAGTTCCGGGTATGGACCTGGCATCCCGGAAACTGGAGGCGATAGCCATGGCGATGCCCAGATCAGCGGCCGGCTCGGATATCCTTATACCTCCTGTGACGTTAACTATGACATCCTGGTTATACAATCCCACGCCTGCGCGCCTGGTCAATACGGCGCAAATCAGCAGGAGCCTGTTGAAATCGACGCCGTTGCTTATACTCCTGGGAGGGCCGTAGGCAGCCGAACTGGTGAGTGCCTGAATCTCGACCAGCAGTGGACGGCTGCCTTCGAGGGTCGGCACAACCGCGGCGCCGATGGCTCCGTTAACGTATGATTCCAGGAAAAACTGCGAGGGATTGGCCACTTCGGTC
>Ga0172380_10003567_pt1 | contig 21154 bp, 13 predicted proteins | sample Leawe162metaG_FD_119747 | JGI IMG/M metagenome (GOLD analysis project Ga0172380, IMG submission 119747) | Leachate microbial communities from a municipal landfill in Southern Ontario, Canada - Leachate well 162 metaG | ecosystem: Engineered > Solid waste > Landfill > Unclassified | place... | reverse complement strand
GGCCAGCCGCAGTTCACTCCGGCGCCCGGCTTCGTGGGCACTGGCACCTTCGAGTACACCATCAGCGACGGCACGGCGACGGACGTGGGCCTGGTCACCGTGACCATCAACCCCGCCCCGAACCGCCCGCCGGTCGCGGTGGATGACAGCGCCACGACGACGGCCGGCACGCCGGTGACGATCGCGGTGCTGACGAACGACAGCGACCCGGACGGCGACACCATCACGGTGACGACGGTCGGTACGGCCTCGAACGGCACGGTGGTGCTGGTCGCGGGTCAGCCGAAGTACACGCCAAACCCGGGCTTCACGGGCACGGACACGTTCACGTACGACATCAGTGACGGCCGCGGCGGCACCGCCACGGCGACCGTGACGGTCACCGTGAGCGCTGCCCCGAACCGCCCGCCGGTCGCGGTGGACGACAGCGCCACGACGAACGTCGACGTCCCGGTGACCGTGAGCGTGCTCCCGAACGACAGCGATCCGGACGGTGACACGCTGACCGTGACGGCCGTCGGCTCGCCGACGAACGGCGCCGTCGTCCTCGTCGCGGGCCAGCCGCAGTTCACCCCGAACCCCGGCTTCATCGGCACGGGCACCTTCGAGTACACGATTAGCGATGGTCGTGGCGGCACCGACATCGGCCTGGTCACGGTGACCATCACCGCGGCTCCGAACCGCCCGCCGGTCGCGGTGAACGACAGCGCGCCGACGACAGCCGGCACGCCGGTGACGATCGCGGTGCTGACGAACGACAGCGACCCGGACGGCGACACGATCACGGTGACCACGGTCGGTACGGCCTCGAACGGCACGGTGGTGCTGGTCGCGGGTCAGCCGAAGTACACGCCGAACCCCGGCTTCACGGGCACGGACACGTTCACCTACACGATCAGCGATGGTCGCGGTGGCACCGCCACGGCGACCGTGACGGTCACGGTGAACGCTGCCCCGAACCGCCCGCCGGTCGCGGTGAACGACAGCGCGACGACGCCCGCCGGCACGCCGGTGACGATCGCGGTGCTGACGAATGACAGCGACCCGGACGGCGACACGATCACGGTGACCTCGGTCACGCAGCCGGCGACGGGTGGCACGGTGGCGATCGTCGGCGGTCAGCCGAAGTTCACGCCGACCGCTGGCTTCACCGGCACGACGACCTTCACCTACACGATCAGCGATGGTCGAGGTGGCACCGCCACGGCGACCGTGACGGTCACCGTGAGCGCTGCCCCGAACCGCCCGCCGGTCGCGGTGGATGACAGCGCGACGACGCCCGCCGGCACGCCGGTGACGATCGCGGTGCTGACGAACGACAGCGACCCGGACGGCGACACGCTGACCGTGACCTCGGTCACGCAGCCGGCGACGGGTGGCACGGTGGCGATCGTCGGCGGTCAGCCGAGGTTCACGCCGACCGCCGGCTTCACCGGCACGACGACCTTCACCTACACGATCAGCGATGGTCGCGGCGGTACCGCCACGGCGACCGTCACGGTCACGGTGACCGCCGTGATTGATGCGATGAACGACACCGCGACCACGACCGTCGGCACGCCGGTGACCATCAACGTGCGCACCAATGACACCGGCTCCGGCACGCTCACCGTGATTGCGGTGACGCAGCCGGCCTCGGGTGGCTCGGTGGCCATCGTCTCCGGTAGCGTCGTGTTCACGCCGAACAGCGGCTTCACCGGCACGACGACGTTCACGTACACCCTGCGTGACTCGACCGGCGGCACCGACACCGCGACGGTCACCGTCACGGTGGCGGGCGACGAGCGGTTCATGACCGGTGGCGGCAACACGTACATCGGCTCCGGCCGCAACCGGCAGAAGGTGAACATCGGCTACGAGCTGCGGTGCCGCGGCACCGGCAACTTCGAGCTGAACGTGCGCCAGCCGGGCCGTGACGATGACGACCGTGGGGCGGACGCGTTCAAGCTCGACCGCATCACCAGCATGTACTGCTGGAACAACCCCGCCGTCTCCTCGCGCGTCCCGTCCGCGAACTGGGACACGATGACCTTCACCGGCACCGGCCGCTGGAAGGGCCAGGGCGGCGCGACGATCACGGCCACGCTTGTGGACGCCGGCGAGCCCGCTCGCAACGACACGATCGAGGTGAAGATCACCGACGCACGCGGCAACGTCGTCTACACGGGCCGCATCAGCGGGAACAACCAGGCGCACGGGAATGGCCCATCCAACCCGCCGCCTCCCGGTTCCTAGCCATACGTGAATGAGCGAACGGGCCGGAAGCACTGCTTCCGGCCCGTTCCGTTTCCCGACCGTTGAGGTACCGTCTTCCGAATGAGCCCGCGCGTTGTGCTGCTCCTGCTGCTCCCACTCATCCTCGGCGTCGGCGCGGCGTTGACGGGATGGGTGAGCCTGCAGGCGGCCAGCAACCAGGCCGCGCGCACCTTCGCGGCGCGGCGGCTCGAGGTCGCGCGGCAGGTCGTGACCGCACGCGAGCGTGAGCTCGATGTCGTCGCTGCTGGCTTCGCCGACCTCGATGGCATGTTCGACTTCGCCGTCACGCGCAACGCGGAGTTCGCGCGCTCGCAACTGAGCGAGCAGCGGCTGCGCAGCATGGGCGTCGATCAGGTCGTCGTCACGGATCTCCGAGGCAGCGTGCTGGCCGCTCGCGCCGTGCCGAACGCCGCCGATCCCGGCGGCACGCGCTCGGTGATCGCGAACCCGGGCGACGCGATCACTGGCGTGGTCGAGCGCGGCGGCGTGACCGGCTGGACGCTCACGCCCGATGGCCCGTTGCTGGTCGCCGCTCGGGCGATTCGCCCCAGCAGCGGCGGGCAGGTCGCACGCGGGGTGGTGCTGGTCGCGCGCGTGCTAGGCACGGAGCGGCGCGCCGCGCTCGACCGCGAGTTCGACGGGCGGCTGACGTTCCTGCCCCTTTCGGCCGCGCAGTCGGACAACGCCACGGATGGCACCGTGCGCATCGACGGCTGGGACGCCGTCGCCGGCTACTCGAGCCTGCGTGACGAGGCAGGACGCCCCTCGGCGATGCTGCGCGTGGAGCCCGATGCCGCCGATGAGCGCGTCGCCGCCGAGCTCGCGCGGAACGCGATGCTGATCACGGTCGCCGTCGTCTCGGTCGCGTCCTCGGGCGGGGCGTGGCTGCTGTTCATCGTCTGGGTGCGCCGTGTGCAGCGGATGCGCGCCGACGTGCTCGCGATGGACAACGATGTGGAGGCGCCCCTCGACCGCCTCGGCGACGCCGGTGAGGACGCGATCGGCGACCTCGGCGGCGCGCTCGCGCAGGTGCTGGGCAAGATGCAGGAGGACTCACGGCTGCAGGTGCAGGCCGCGCGCGAGGCGACCGCGGGCGAGCGCTTCGGCGAGGCGATCGTGCGCGGGATGGGCGAGGGCGTGGTGCTGCTGCGCACCGACGGCGTCTGCGCCGTCTGCAACGCCGCCGCCGCTGCCGCGCTCGGCGTCGAGGCGCGTGAGGTGGTCGGCGACCGTACGGCCATGCAGCGCGAGCTTGGCGACGAGGTGCTGGGACAGCTCGCGGTGCTCGCCTCCGGTCAGTCGGCGCGGCCGCGTCCCGTCGAGATCGAGCGCGACGGCCGTGTGCTCTCGTTGACGGCGGAGGAGTTCACGCGCGACCGCGAGGCGCCCGGCCTGCTCATCCGTATCCGCGACATCACCGCGATCGTCGAGGCGGAAGGGTTGCGCCGCGACCTGGTGTCGATCGTCAGCCACGACCTCCGAACGCCGCTGACCGTCATCGCCTCGACGATCGAGTTGCTGCGCGGCACCCGCGCCTCCGCTGCGTCACCGGAGGATGCCCGGATGCTGGAGATGATGGATCGCAACGTGGAGCGGATGCAGGACCTGATCGGTGACCTGCTCGACTCCGCCGCGCTCGATGCCGGACAGATGCAGTTCGACTTCGACACGCTCGACCTCGGCATGCTCGCGCGCGAGATGGCGGAGTTGCACCGCCCGCAGGCCGACGCGAAGCGCATGGCGCTGTGGGTCGAGGTGCCGCCCCAGCCGCTCTGGGTGCACGCCGATCGGCGCCGCGTGCGGCAGGTGCTGGCGAACCTGCTGGGCAACGCCGTGAAGTACTCCGACGACGGCGCGCAGGTATGGCTGCGTGTCATCGCCTCGGCGAGCGAGGTGCGCGTGGAGGTGATCAACACCGGCCACCCGATCGCGCCCGCCGACCAGGCGCGCATCTTCGAGAAGTTCTATCGAGGCGCACACAGCCGCCAGACGAGCCGTGGCACGGGCCTCGGCCTGGCGATCTCGCGGCAGATCGCGGCGGCGCATGGTGGGCGGCTCTGGCTCGAACGCTCCGATGCCGCCAGCAGCGTGTTCGTGCTGACGCTGCCGCTGGAGGGCGCCGCTCAGCCGGTCGAGACGCAGGGCTAGCGCGCGGCCTCGGTGGATGCGCCCAGCGTGGCCGCGCGGGTCTCGCTGGGGTGCATGCGCGGTGGCTTCGCCATCAGCACCAGCACGGCGGACACCCAGAACATGCCGGTGGAGATGCCCCACACGGTCTGCGCGGGGAACGCCTCCAGCAGGTAGCCGATGATCGGTGCGCCTGCGCCGGACGCGACGACCGAGACCGGCAGCACGATCCCGCGGATCGCGCCGATGAACTCGCGGCCGTAGTAGTTCGGCCAGACCATGTTGTTGAGGGTGATGTACCCGCCCGCCGCGATCCCCCACAGCGCGCCGTGCGCGAGGATCGTCCACGGCTCGCCGTTCGACACGATCATCGGCAGCACCGAGGCGCCGAAGCCGATCAGCCCCACGAAGCCGAGGTAGCGCACGGCCACGCGATCCGCGAACAGCCCGAACCCGAGCGCCGAGAACACGACGCACAGCGGGTCGAGCGCCGTCCCGAGCCCCACCAGCGTGGGTGCCATGCCCAGGCCCTGCCAGAACGCGACCCGGTAGACCAGCGTGCCCGTGAGTGCTGCCCCCGCCAGCGCGGTCGAGACCAGCAGCAGCCACATCGCCGGCGTGCGCATCGCCTGCGCGACCGTCCAGTTCTCCATCGTGGTGTGACGCGCGCCGCGCATCGCGCCCGCCTCGGCAGCGGTGGGTGGGGTCAGCGCGCCATCGGGGTGCAGGCCGAGGTCCTCCGGGGCACGCCGCACGAACAGGATGCTCACCGGCACGACGATGCCCGCGACGACGATGCCGAAGATGATCGTCGTCAGTCGCCAGCCCAGGCTCACGACGAGCCACTGCGTGATCGGGATCGCGAACACCGTGCCCAGCGCCATGCCCGTCGTCGCGATCGCCATCGCGCGGCCGCGCTGCGCGATGAACCACTTCGCCAGCGGCACCTGCGTGAGCAGCTGCCCCGCGGGCCCGCCGAAGCCGGCGATGCCCGAGTAGGTGAACAGCGCCAGCACCACCCACAGCGAATGCGCCTGGCTCAGGAACAGCAGCGAGGTTCCGCCGATCACACCGCACGCGGCACCGAGCCACCGTGCGCCGTAGCGGTCGATGCGCGGCCCCATCCACGGTCCGGTGAAGCCCGCCGCGAACAGGCGTAGCGTCAGTGACCACGCCAGCGCGCTCTTCGGCACGCCCAGGTCGTCCGCGATCGGGCCGATCAGGAAGGAGAAGACGACCGCATTGAGCGGGGAGACCGCGACGTTGATCGCCAGCGCCGTGCCGACCATGACCCAGCCGTAGTAGACGCGGGGGAACAGGCTCGGCATCGATGCCTCCGTGCACGCGAGGGTGAGCGTGCATCGTAGGGCACCACGTCCCGCGTGACACCCGAGGCAGGTCAGCAGCGCCTGTGCCAAAGGCGTACCGTGGGCGCGCCAGAAGGGGGTTCCGCCATGCTCGACCAGCAGTTCATCGCCTCGTCGCCCGCCGCGATCGGCCTCGATGCCGGCACGCTCGACCGCATCTACGCGTTCGTCCAGCGCCAGGTCGACGGGGGGCTGCCCGGCGCGCAGGTCGCGATCGGCCGCCACGGCCAGGTCGCGGCGGTGCGCTCGTTCGGCTCGGTCGTCGCCGGCGGCCGTGAGCAGCCGACGGGACCCGAGCACGTCTTCTGCCTCTACTCCGCGACGAAGGCGGTGGCGGCGACCGGCGTCTGGGCGCTGCTGGAGGAGGGCAAGGTCCGCCTGGACCAGCGCGTCTGCGAGATCATTCCGGAGTTCGGCGACCTCGGGAAGGACGTGATCACGCTGGAGCAGGTGCTGACGTTCACCTCCGGCTTCCCGCTCGCGCCGATGCACCCCCGCCTCTGGGAGGATCGTGAGGCGCGGCTGGAGCGGATGCGCGGCTGGCGGCTCAACTGGGAGCCGGGCTCGCGCTACCAGTACCACGCGACCCCCGCGCACTGGGTGCTGATGGAGGTCATCTACCGCTGCACCGGCCTCGACTTCCGGGAGTATCTGCGCCAGCGCATCCTGCACCCGATGGGCGTGCCCGATCTCTTCGTCGGCCTCCCCGATGAGCAGCACCACCGCGCCGCCGACGTCGTCTACGTTGACCCGCCGAGCAACGAGGGCACCAGCGAGGCGAACGTCGACACCGTGCTGCACTTCAACCTGCCGTCGCAGCGCCGCGCGGGCGCGCCCGGCGCCGGCGGCTTCTCCGGTGCAGGCGAGCTGGCGCTGTTCTACCAGCGCCTCGTCTCCCCCGCGGACTCGCAGGGCTTCACGCCGCTACGCCCGGAGACCGTGGCGATGGCGACGACGGTGCGCACGCGCCCCGACCAGGTCGACGAGGGCAGCGGGCTCCCCGCGAATCGCGGCCTGAGCGTCGTCGTCGCGGGCGACCGCCCGGTCGAGCGTGGCTTCGGCGCGACGTCATCGCCCCGGGCGTTCGGGCACGGCGGCGCAGGGGGGCAGCTCGCATGGGGCGACCCGGAGAGCGGCCTCTCGGTCGGGTTCGTCACGAACGGCTTCGTGAACGCGGAGCGGCAGCGCGAGCGCAGTCGCACGATCAACGCGCTCGCGGTTGAGGCGCTCCGCTAGTCGCGCGCTGGCCTCGCGAGCGCGCGCGCCGTACCGTGCGAGGGCATCGCGGCGTCGCGCCGTCGCGTGCTGGGGTGGGGCGTCCGATGAGTTTCCGTGCCGTGCTGCTGCTCGCGTGCGCCGTCGTGACGCTCGCACTCGGTGGTGACGCCGAGGCCGCCCCGGCGCGCGGTGCGGAGACGCTCTACGCGCGCAGCGCCCCCGCCATCGCCCACATCGAGACGCTGACCGCTGCCGGGAGCGGCATCCTCATCGATGGCGGGTACCTGCTCACCGACGCGCACGTCGTCTGGCCGTTCGACGCCGCAGACCGCGTGCGCTTCCCCGACGGTCGCGTGCTGCGCGATGTGCCCGTCGTCGCGCTCGACCTGCTCGCCGACCTCGCGCTGCTGCGCGTGGGCGAGGTGCCCGGGGTGCAGCCGCTCACCTTCGGCGACCCGACCCGCGTCGGGGTCGGTTCCGAGGTCTACCTCATCGGCTACCCCGCCGAGCGCCAGCCCAACCCCACGCCCACCTTCTCGCGCGGGCTGCTCTCGCGCGTGCGCATCGGCGGTCCGCTCGACCTGCCCTTCGTGCAGACCGACGCGCTCAGCGCGCCCGGCGGCAGCGGCGGCGCGATGCTGTCCGAGGCAGGCGAGGTGATCGGCATCGTCCAGCTCCGCTACCCCTCGACGACCTTCACGCTCGCCCTCGGTGGCGCGCAGGCCGTCGAGCGCATGCGCGCGCAGCTCGCAGGTGCGCCGGGCGAGCTCGGCCCGCGTCGCTACGGCGCGATCACCACGCCGATGCTCGGCGGCGACCACGTGCAGCTCGGCACCCGCTACGACCAGCAGGCGTACCTGCTGCGTACGCCGACGTCCGTGGAGGTGACGATCCGCGCCAGCAGCCCCTCCGCCCGCCTCCTCCTCTACGACGCGACGGGCGAGGTCGTCGACCTCTCCGGGGTCACCGAGGAGGCACCGAGCGTTACCGTGCGTACCGTGCCCCGACTGCCGTACGTGCTGGTTGCGAGCGGCACGGGCAGCGTCGGCTACGAGGTCACCTCGGACTATCCGATGCTGCGCATTCCCGATCCCGACGACCGTCGGCCGCTCGCCCTCGGCGCCGTCGCCTACGGCAGCTTCGATCACTCCGGCGACAAGGACACCTATAGCCTGGACCTGCGTGAAGGGCAGACCGTCGCGATCACCGTGGAGAGCACGCTCGCCGACGCTGTGATCGCTGTCACCCGCGCCGACGCGCCCGGCCCCGTCCTGGACAGCACCACCGTGCCGGTCGAGCGCGGCCTGCTGGGCAACGATGCGGTGCTGACATTCACCGCCGCCGGCACACGCCGTTACAACGTCATCGTCGCCGACCAATTGGCACTGCTCGGCGGGGGTGGAGCGGGCGCCTACCGGCTCTCCGTCTTCGCCAGCCGTCCCGCGCGTACGGTCGCCGGCTACGGCGCGATCACCTCGGGCGACCGTCCGGGCACGAGCGCGGGCGCCTTCGTCTTCGGCGGCGGCACCGAGGATGAGCTGATCACCGCGACCGAATGCAGCCGAGCGGCGCTGCGCGTGTGGGCATCGACGCCATCCGGGCAGTTCGTCGCGTTCGTCCCGGGCGCCTCCGTCGCGATGGTGAACGCGGGCTGGAGCGCGCAGTTCCCGTTCGGCATCCCCGCGGGCACGGCGCTCCTCGGCCAGTGCCCGCGTGATTCGTAGGCGTCGCGATGGCCGACCAACGGCCCATGCACCCGACCTTCGCTCGACTTAGGATTCGATGATGGACGTCCCGCCCATCCCGCTCCCACCGGGCATCGAGGTGCACGAGCAGGTGCCGCTCGCGCGGCATACCTACATGCGCATCGGCGGGCCCGCACGCTACTACGCCGTGCCCGCCAACCTCGCGCAGCTCGAAGGGCTGCTGCTGTGGGCAGCGCGTCACCACCTGCCGCTCCGCATCCTGGGCGGCGGCTCGAACGTGCTCGTCTCCGACGCGGGCGTGAACGCCGTAGTCGTCTCGCTGCGCAGCGCCTGCGGCGGCGTGACGTTCGAGGGCAACACCGTCACCGCGGGCGCGGCCGTCATGCTGCCCGCACTCGCGCGCGCCGCCGCGGAGCGCGGCCTGAGCGGCCTCGAGTTCGCGGTCGGCATCCCCGGCTCGGTCGGTGGTGCGCTGCAGAGCAACGCCGGCATCGGCGACGGTCGCTGCATCGGCAACCTCGTGGAGTCCGTCGAGGTGTTTGGCGGTCGCGGCTTCATGACCCTACCGCGCGCGGAGTTGCGCTTCGACTATCGCCGCTCCAGCCTGCGTGGCGCCGGGGTGATGGTCGTGGGTGCCACGCTCAATCTGGCACCTCGTCCCGCCGGCGACATCGAGGCGGAGATGCGACGGCTGCTGGAGGCGCGCGCGAAGTCGCAGCCAACCGCGCAGCCGAACGCCGGCTCGATCTTCCGCAACCCCCCCGGCGATTTCGCCGGCCGCCTCATCGAGGCCGCCGGCTGTAAGGGGCTGACCATCGGCGGCGCGCAGGTGAGCGAGCTGCACGCCAACTTCATCGTCCACGACGGTACCGGCACCGCGCGCGACGTCGCGGCGCTCATGGCAGAGGTGCAGCGGCGCGTCTCCGATCAGTTCGGCGTCTGGCTGCTCCCGGAGATCGAGTGGTGGGGCGACGGCCCGATCCCCGGCGCCTTCCGCGCCGCCCCACCCGGCACCGAGGATCCGCGGTGAGGCTGACCGTCCGTCGCCGCACCGCGCTCGTCGTCGCGATCGTGACCACGCTGGCGCTGGGAGTGCTGCTCGCCTTCGACCGCCTCGTGCTCGTCTCCGGCTTCCAGGAGTTCGAGGACAGCGAGGTGCGGAGCGACGTGAGTCGCGTGATCCGCGCGATCGACGCCGAGTGCAAGCGCGTCGACGTCCTGATCAGCGACTGGGCGCAGTGGGACGACTCCTACGAGTTCATGCGCACACGCTCGCGCGCGTTCGTGAACAGCAACCTCTCGCCCAACATCCTCAGCGACCTCGACCTGGCGGCGATGGTGTTCATCGACCTCGACGGGAACATCGTGGAGGCACGGGTCGCCCACCCGGACGGCTCCTCCGGCCCGATCCCGGAGCTCGGCACCGGCGCGGGGATGACACGTCTCCCCGACATCCTGCGCCTCATCGGCACGCCGGAGCACCCGGGTGGAGTAGTGCGGACTGAGCTTGGCCCGCCGCTCATGGTGGTCGCGCGACCGATCGTGCGGAGCGACGGCACGGGCCCGGCGCGCGGCATGCTGATCTTCGCCCGCTGGCTCGATGCCGAGCGCGTCGCGTCCTACACCGAGGTGCTCGGCACGCCTATCGAGTTCCGCGCACCGCTGGATGCCCCGCCTGGCGTGGTCGGCAGGAGCGCCGATGACGATGCGGTGCTCGCGCTGCGCGACGGCGGCAATCTGGTGGGCTACGGCGTCGTGCGTGACATAGCGGGGCAGCCCGCGATCGTGATCCGCACCACGCAGGAGCGTCCCGTCGCCGACCTTGCAGAGCGCACCACGTTCACGCTGGTGGCCGCGTTGATCGCGCTCGGCGTCGCCACCGTGGGGGCGCTGCTGCTCGCGTTGCAGGTCACGCTCCTGCGGCCCATGCATCGCTTGCAGCGCGAAATGGCGAGCATCGATGGTGGTCCGACCGAGGCGCGTGTCTCCGTGATCGGCACCGACGAGGTCTCGGAGATGGCCCGCGACGTGAACCGCATGCTCGACCGCCTCGCCGCTGCCGGGGAGGAGCAGGAGCGGCTGCAGGGCGCGATCCGCGAGCAGCGCGACCTGGCCGCCTCCGCCTTCGAGGCGATGACGGAGGGGCTGCTCGCCTTCGACCTGCAGGGGTTCTGCACCGTCTGCAACCCGGCCGCCGCTCGCCTCCTCCGCACCACCGAGTCGCGGGCGCGCGGGCGCCACGTCACGGAGCTGCTCCCCGGCGTCCAGGCCGCCCCGCTCCATCCCAGCGGCCCTCAACTCATCGAGGTCGACGGCCGCACACTGGCCGTGAGCCGCGACCGCGGCGCGCCCCCCCACGTCGGTCGCCACACCGTTGTCGTCCTCCGCGACGTGACCGAGGTGCTGGATGTCGAGCGGCTCCGCCGCGACGTCATCTCCACTGTCAGCCACGAGTTGCGCACCCCCCTCACCGCCATCCAGGCGACCGTGGAGATGCTGGACGGCTCCGACAGCGGCCCCCGGAACGAGGTGCAGACCAACCTCATCTCGCTGCTCTCCCGGAACGTCGCGCGGCTCCGGCACATCCTGGACGATCTGCTCACACTCTCCGCGTTGGAGGGCTCCAGCGTCCGCCTTGACCGCGACCGCATGGATATGGGCGTGCTCGCTCAGCGGGTGGTCGAGGATCTGCGCCCCACGGCGATCACCGCCGGGGTCACGCTGCGTGTGGAGGCACGCGGCGACGTCGTCGCCTGGGTGGACGAGGCGCGGATTCGCCAGGTGCTGGAGAACCTCATCCAGAACGCCGTGAAGTTCAGCCCGCCGGACACCACCGTCGCCGTCTCGGTCGTTGGCGAGGGTGCTGCGGTGCGCATCGCTGTCTCGGATCACGGCCCCGGCATCCCCGGCGGGGAGCTGTTGAGGGTCTTCGACCGCTTCTACCGGTCGCCCTCGGCGCCCCGCAACGCGCAGGGCACCGGCCTGGGCCTGCCGATCGCGAGGATGATCGTGGAGCTCCACGGCGGGCGGATCTGGCTGGAAAGCGACGGCCGCACCGGAACCACGGCGTACGTCACGCTGCCGACCCGCCAGCCCACCGCGGTGGGCTAAACGCCCGCCACGCCACCCCTGGGCGGAGTCCCACTATCCGGGTTCAGCCGCTACAATGCGCCCACTCTTGGAGAGGCCGGCCCCGGCCGTCATCGGGTCGGCACGGGATGAGGGGGGACGCAGTGGCAGAGACATCCGCCAATCGCGGTCCACGTCCACTGGAGGGCGTCCGCGTTGTGGACTTCTCCTGGATCGTGGCTGGGCCGCAGTGCACCCGGATCATGGCCGATCTGGGCGCCGACGTGATCCGCGTGGAGAACGAGTCGTACCTCGACTCAATGCGCAACGGCATGCAGGTCTACCCTGACCGGCCGTCGCTCAACGGCTCCGGCATGTTCAACAACATGAGCCGGAACAAGCGCGGCGTCACCGCCAACATCTGGCACCCCGGCGGGCGCGAGATGGTGGAGCGGCTGATCAAGACCGCCGACGCCGTGCTGGAGAACTTCTCCGCCGGCGCCTTCGAGCGCATGGGCTTCGGCATGGACCACCTGCGCGAGCTCAACCCCAACATCATCTACATCTCGATCTCCGGCTTCGGCCACGCCGGCATCGACACCACGTACATCACGTGGGGCCCGACGGCGCAGGCCGTCTCCGGCGCCACCGTCATGTCGGGCTTCGCCGACATGCCCCCCGCGGGCTGGGGCTACTCGTACCTCGATCACACCGCGGGGTACTACGGCGCCATCGCCCTCCTGGAGGGTCTGTACCACCGCAAGCGCACCGGCCAGGGCCAGTACATCGACGTCGCGCAGTGCGAGACGGGGATGATGATGGGCGGCGTGGCGATGCTGGACTACCAGGTCAACGGTCGCGAGTACGTCCGCCAGGGCAACCACATGCGCTGGCCGGCCACCGCCCCGCACAGCGTCTACCGCTGCTCCGGCGACGACCGCTGGATCGCCATTGCCTGCGAGACCGACGAGCAGTGGGAGGCCCTCTGCGAGGTGCTGAACGCTGACGACCTCGCCTCCGACCCGCTCTTCCAGACCAACCTGTCGCGCGTGCAGGCGCAGGACCAGCTGGACGCGGCGATCGAGAAGTACACGCGCACCTGGGACACCCGGGAGCTGATGTACGTCCTGCAGGCCGCCGGCGTACCCGCCGGTACCGCGCAGACCTCGGAAGACAAGATGGAGCACGACGCGCAGCTGCGCGCGCGCGACTTCTACGCCACTGCCGACCACCCGTACCTCGGCGTCCGCCGCTTCGAGGGCCTGCCGCTGCACCTGTCGGCCACCGACTGGGAGCTGCGCGGCGGCGCGCCGGGCTTCGGCGAGCACACCGAACAGATCATGACGGAGCTCCTGGGCTACACGGCCGACGAGTTCGCACAGCTGAAGGCGGAGATCGCAGTATGAGCGGCCCCCTGAACGGCGTTCGCATCCTGGAGATCGGCGACCGCGGCGAGGCCGCCGGTCTGCTGCTGGCCGCGGCCGGCGCCGATGTCATCCGCGTGGAGATGCCCGGCTTCGGCTCGACCGGCCGCAGCCAGGGCCCCTTCGTCGGGGACAACCCCGGCCCGGAGCGCTCGCTCCACCACGCCTACTTCAACGTCAACAAGCGTGGCATCACGCTCGACCCCTCGACGGCGGACGGCATCACGCTGTGGCGCCGCCTGCTGGAGCGCGCCGACGTCGTTATCGACTCGACGGGCCCCGGCGCGCTCGACGAGTTCGGCGCCGGGTACGAGAGCTTCCGCCCCCTGTGGGAGGACGGGAAGCTCATCTGGGCGTGCATCACCCCGTTCGGCCTCACCGGCCCGTGGAAGGACTGGGAGGTCAACGACCTCATCCAGATCGCCCTGGGCGGCCCGATGATGAGCACCGGGTACGACGACCACGAGATTGCGCCGATCCGCCCGGACGGCGAGCACTCCCTCTGGATGGGCGGCGAGTTCGGTGCCATCGGCATCATCGCGGCGCTCTACGAGCGTGAGAACTCCGGCCTGGGCCAGATGGTCGACTGCTCCATCCACGAGTCCGTCTCCTGCACGGTCGAAGGCGCGTTCCCGAACTGGGAGTACGCCCAGCGCCTGGTGCAGCGGCAGACCGGCCGTCACTCCTCGCCCGCGCGCACCGCGCCGTGGCAGTTCCTCGCTGCGGATGGGAACTACGTCAACCTCATGGGTGGCGGCATCCCCCGCACGCGCGGCAACTGGAAGGAGCTGATGGACTGGCTGGACGAGTTCAACGCCGCCGACAACCTCCGCGAGGAGCGGTACGAGGCTGCGGTGCACTCCGACCCGATGGTCGCCACTGAAGAGCGCGCGCACATCGCAGAGGTCATCGGCAAGTTCGTCACCAGCCGTCCCGCGGAGGAGATCTACCGCCGCGGCCAGGGCCTGCACCTCCCGTGGGCGGTCATCCGCCGGCCGGAGCAGAACCTGGACGACCCGCACTGGAACGCCCGCGGCTTCTTCAGCGAGGTCGAAGTCACCGGCTTCGACAAGAAGGTGAAGATGCCGGTCGCCCCGTACCAGTTCAGCGAGACGCCGCACGCCATCACCCGGCGCGCGCCGATGCTCGGTGAGCACAACTACGAGGTCTACCACGGCGAGCTGGGGCTGGATGCCATGCAACTCGTCGCGCTGGCGGGCAGCGGCGCGATCTAATCGCGCTACTGTCCGGACGATCTCGGACACCACGCAGAGCGCCGGCATCGCCGGCGCTCTGCTCGTCTGCGGGTACTGGTGCGCAGGATGCACTACGTCCGTGCATAATCGCCTGTAATGGCCGCGATCCGCCTGATCGAGCGGCCTCGTACCATCTGTGCACCCGAACCGCCGCGTCGTTGACAGCGTGCGGTGGGCCGGGCCGGTCAGGGGGCCGTCATGCCGCTGTACGAGTATTACTGCCGCGACTGCAACGGGGTGTTCGAGCTGCTGCGCCCGGCCAGCCAGTCCGGCACGCCTCAGCCGTGCCCGGAATGCGATCAGGACGCGCAACGGCTGATGACCACTGACTTTGCCGCCTTTACCGTGCGCGACGGGCTGCCTCGGCGCATCCCCGACCGTGGCACCTACTGGCACCTGGGCCAGGAGGTCGGCCGCCCGGTGAACGAGGCGGCGCGCGCCTGGGAGCACCCGGACATCCACAAGGATGCTCCGGTCACCGCGCCCACCAACGAAGAGGTGGAGCGCTTCGACCATCAGATCGATGTCGATGTGGAACATGAGATGGAAGCTGCGGCGCGTGGCATGAGCGCCATCCAGCCGCAGAAGAATCTGGAACGAGCGAAGTTCCTGGAGCGCCTGGTCAAGACCGGCGGCGCCGGACGCCTTCGCCCGCGCGGGGCAGACTCGCGCGCTGATTCAACCGACTAGAGGGTCTCAGTCACCCCTTTAGCGAGCCGTACAAGCCGTACAGAGAGAGGATCGTGAGTGACTAGCCGTACGTTTGAGAGCCGGGTGAGCCGGCGGTCCGTCCTCGAAGGGATCGGGGTCGGGGCGCTGGGCCTGGCGGGTGCCGCACTCATTGGGTGTGGCGGTGGTGGCCAGGCCGGTGGCGAGGCTGGCGGCAGCGCCGGTGGCGCCGCCGGTGGTGCCGCGTCCAACCAGCCAAAGGGCACTGGCCTTCCCCTGACGGCCCCGGTCGTCCAGGGCAAGGAGAAGCCCGGTGGCACGTTCACCGAGCACACGACCAGCACCTACAGCCAGCACGACCCGGGCACCGCACTGGCGACCAACATCTGGCACGTCATCGGTGAGAAGGGCCTGGAGCCCGACCCGCAGACCGGTGCGATCCGCCCGCACGTCATGACCTCCTGGGAGGTCGCCGACCCGAGCGGCACCACGCTGGTCTTCAAGATCAAGCCGGGCATCAAGACCCACAACATGGCCCCGTGGAACGGCCGCGAGTTCACGGCCGAGGACGTCGCCTGGAACCTGGAGCGCATCGGCGGCCTGTACGCTGAGCGCCTGAAGATCCCGGCTGCCTCGTTCCAGCGCGCCACGATGGTGGCGAACCTGACCAAGGCGCAGGCCGTCGACCCGACCACGGTCAAGGTCACGCTGTCCAAGCCCAACTCCTCGTTCTTCAACGGCCTGATGGACACTCGTGTCCCCTTCGCGCCGAAGGAGATGGACGAGATCGGCTGGACTGACCCCATGAAGATGGGCGGCATTGGGCCGTTCCAGATCTCCGAGTGGGTCAAAGACCAGAAGATGAACTACAAGAAGCACGCGGCCTACTTCCGTCCCGGGGAGCCGCACTTCGACAACTTCAACTGGACGATCATCCCGGACCGCGCGTCCGCAGTGGCCGCCTTCATCAGCGGTCAGACCCAGATGATCTCCAGTGTGAACCAGCTCGAGATCGACCAGATCAAGAAGGCCAAGCAGGACGCGAACCTGTACCAGTGGGTCGACTCCAACTGGCACCACTTCCGCCCGAGTGTGGAGTACGCGCCCTTCAAGGACCTGCGGGTTCGCAAGGCGCTTCTGCTGGCGATCGACTACGCCCAGATCATGGACGGCTTCTTCGGCTCTGGCTGGGGCTACCAGGCCGCGCTGAACCCGGGCTTCCCGGAGGGCTGGAAGCCGGACAAGGTGAAGACCCTGCCCGGCTACAACCCGGACACGAAGGCAGCTGACCGCGCCGAGGCGCAGAAGCTCCTGGCTGCCGCTGGGTACCCCAACGGCAAGGGCATCGACTTCCAGATCATCTTCCAGAACACCTCGGGTGCGGCGTACCCGGAGAACAGCCAGCGCTTCCAGGCGCAGATGTCGCAGGTGTTCCCGGAGATGAAGGTCTCCCTGAAGCCGTACGCGGACAACGCCTCGTTCTCCGTGCCGCAGGCCAAGGGCGACTTCCAGATGGTGTCGTACGTCATCACGGCGGCGCCGGACGCTGTCATCGACATGCAGTCGCAGTACTACACCGGTGGCAGTCGGAACTACGGACACTTCTCCGACAAGGGCCTGGACGCTCTCATCGACAAGGCGCAGGCCGAGCTCAAGACTGACGCTCGAACTGCCCTGCTGGAGGAGTTCCAGACCAAGTTCGTGAACGACTGGGTGCCGATGTACGTCCTCGGTGCGCAGCCGGCTCGCGTCATGGTTCAGGGCAACGTGGCGGGCTTCGACACCACCGCGGGCACCTGGTACGGCTACTCCGCGACGACGAAGGCGTGCCGCTGGTTCTACGTGGACAAGTAGGCGCGTTTCGCGCACAATGCCGGCGGCCAGCATCCAAGATGCTGGCCGCCGGCGTATCTAGCGCGGGGGGGGTTCATATGGCGAAGTACGTCATTCGTCGTCTGATCGGTATGGTGCCGACCTGGCTCATCATCATGTTCATGGTGGTGTTCATGGTTCGCCTCATCCCGGGCAGCGTGGTCGACCTGCTCCTTCAGGAACAGGGCGGCGGTGGTTCGTACCAGGAAGGCATTGACCGGGCAGCGATCGAGAAGCGCCTGGGCCTGTCCGACCCGGTGTATGTCCAGTATGCGAAGTACGTCGTGGGCGTCGCGCAGGGGGATCTGGGCGAGTCACTCTGGGACAATCAGCCGGTGACCACGCTCATCGCGCAGCGCGTCCCCGTGACTGCGCAGGTCGCGCTGGTGGCGATCGTCACCTCGGTCGCGGTATCGATCCCGGTCGGTGTGATGTCCGCCGTACGGCGTGACACACCGGTCGATTACCTGCTGCGTTCGATCTCGATCCTCGGGATCAGCGTGCCCGGCTTCGCGATCGGTACCGCCATCGTCATCTTCCCCACGCTCTGGTGGGGTGTGACGGTCTCCTTCAAGTACGTCACCTTCGCCGAGGATCCGATTCAGCACCTGAAGCTGATCATCCCGCCGGCGGTCGTCCTGGGCGTACAGCTCTCCGCATCCGTCGCGCGCCTGACGCGCACGATGATGCTGGAGGTGCTGCAGGAGGACTACATCCGCACCGCGCGTGCGAAGGGTCTCCGTGAGACCAAGGTCATCGTGAAGCATGCGCTCAAGAACGCCCTGATCCCCGTCGTGACGGTGCTGGGCATCCAGATCACCAACCTCATCGGCGGCTCAGTCATCAGCGAGACGATCTTCGCCATCCCGGGGCTCGGACGCCTGATGGTCTCCTCCATCACCGCCCGCGACTACCCGGTCGTCCAGGGCATCGTGGTCATGACGGCGGTGTTCGTCATGCTCATGAACCTGGCCGTCGACGTGTCGTATGGCTACCTCGACCCGCGGGCGCGTCCGGCGTAATGCGGCGCTCGCTCATCACATCGGTTGGCCGGGGGGAGGACATCAATGTCCGCTGAAGCAGGGATTGGGCAGGCGGTACGGACGGGACGGCGCGGCGAGCGCCCGCTCGGTGCCCGCATCGTCTATGAGGTTTCGAAGTTCATCCGTAAGAAGCCGCTGGGCGCCTTCGGGGCGGTTGTGCTGCTCGTGCTCGTCGGAATGGCGGCATTGGCACCGATCATCACGCCGTACGGCCCGCTCCAGCAGGGTACGGGCCCCGCGCTCGCGCCGCCCAGCGCGGATCACCTGGCGGGCACCGATCAGTTCGGCCGTGACGTGTTCACGCGCATCGTCTATGGCTCACAGATCTCGCTACAGGTCTCGATTGGCGCGACGGTCCTCGCGATCATCCCCGCCACGACCTTCGGCATGATGTGCGCCTACTTCCGAGGCCCGTTTGACCTGATCTTCCAGCGCGTCGTGGACGCCTTCCAGGCGATCCCGGGCCTGATCCTTTTGATCACGATCGTCTCGATCCTCGGGTCGGGGCTCTACAACGTCATCCTGGCGCTGGCTATCCCGGCGTCGATTACCGGCTCGCGCCTCCAGCGCGCAGCATCGATGCAGGTGACGGGGCGTGACTACGTCCTGGCGGCACGGTCGCTGGGGGCGACGGACGCGCGCATCATCACGCGCTACATCCTCCCGAACATCATGGCGCCCATCATCATCGTGGTGTCGCTCGGCTTCGGCGGGTACATCCTCGCCGAGTCGTCGCTGAGCTTCCTCGGCTACGGCGTGCCTCCTCCCGCTCCGTCGTGGGGCGGCATGCTGGCCAGCGACGGCCGCCGCTACATGTACGTCGCTCCACACATGTTCATTGCGCCCGCGATCGCGCTGAGCGTCGTCGTCTTCGGCGTGAACATGTTCGGCGACGCCATGCGCGACATCCTCGACCCCCGCCTCCGCGGCTCCGGCTGATCGCCGAGGCTTCGGCCGACTGCACACGAGGGCCCGGCGGCAACGCCGGGCCCTCGTTCGTTCCGCGCACGTCCGGGCGGCGCGCATCGGCACTCCCACAGGGCTGGCGTCGCGTGGTACAACGTCCGCGATTACAGGCGCAATCACCGCCGAGCCCCGCGCGGGCAGGCGAGGAGGAGAGGGCCATGACCACCGACCAGAGCCTGCCCGGGCCGTTCAACGGCCTCCGCGTCATCGAGCTCGCCGACCGCACCGGCCAGTGGTGCGGAAAGCTCATGGCGGACTTCGGTGCGGACGTGGTGAAGGTCGAGCCGCCCGGTGGGGTCGCCGAGCGGCGGGTCGGCCCCTTCTACCAGGACATCGAGCACCCCGACCGCTCGCTCTACTTCTGGCACTACAACACCAGCAAGCGCTCCGTGACGCTCGACCTGGAGCAGGAAGCCGGCCGCGAGCTGTTCCGCCGCCTGGTCGCGAGCGCGGACGTGCTGCTGGAGACGACGCGCCCCGGCACGATGGAGCGCCTGGGTCTCACCTACGACGTGCTCTCCGCCGACAACACCCAGCTCGTGATGTGCTCGCTCACCTCGTTCGGGCAGGACGGGCCGTGGCGCGACTGGCTGGGCACCGACATGGTGCACCTCGCGGGTGGCGGTCAGATGGCCGCGTGCGGCTACGATGCCGTCGATGACCCCGACCAGCGCCCGATCGCCCCGGGCGGTGGCAACGGCTGGCACATGGGCAGCCACTACGCCTACATCGCCATCACCGCCGCGCTCTTCCACGCGCGCATGACCGGCGAGGGTCAGCACCTGGACGTCTCCGCGCACGAGGCCGCGGCGCTCACCACCGAGATGCACGTCCCAACGTGGATCTACACGCAGCAGGTCGTGCAGCGGCAGACCGGGCGTCACGCCGGTACGCGGCCCACGCCCCTCACTCAGCTTCCCACCGCCGACGGCCGCTACGTGAACGGCGGCGCCGGGCAGCTCCAGGCGAACCGCTGGAAGCCGTTCGTGCAATGGATGGAGGAGAAGGGCATGGCCGAGGACTTCGCCGACCCGAAGTACCTCGAACCCGCCGTCTTCACCGAGAACCAGCAGCGCATCGCCGACAAGGTGAAGGAGTTCGTGAGCACCCTGACCGCCGACGAGGCGATGACGGGCGCCCAGGAGCGGGCCGGCATGCCGTGGGGCGCCGTTCGCGCCCCCGACGACCTGCTGGAGGACGATCACTTCGCCTCGCGCGGGTTCTTTCCATCCGTGGAGCACCCGGAGCTCGGGCAGACGTTCACGTACCCCGGCCCCGCCTCGCTCTACCCGCGGTCGCCGTGGCGCATCTACCGCCGCGCGCCACTGGTGGGCGAGGACAGCGCCGCCGTGCTTGCCGAGGTTGGCGTGGACGCCGCGACGCTGGTGCGGCTGCGTACCGACGGCGTCGTCTAAGCGGGCGGTCGAGGCGCTTCGCGCAGGGGCTTCACAGCCTTCGCGGGACTGGGTAGAGTGTCGCCGCCGGCCCTGCGTCGGCAGGCTCGAGGCGGTTCGCACCACCTCGACACGGGGGAGTCACACGCGACGTCGCAGACGCGTGCAGTGGAGTCGAGAGAGGACCTGAGACATGCCGATCCAGTGGCCGGAGGGGAAGCGCCCCGTCTTCGTGGGCGCCGGTTGGACGATGATTCGTCGCTACATGCCGCGCACCAAGGCGAGCAACGCCAAGGAAGCCGCGACGATGGCGATCGCGGACGCGGGCCTGCAGGTGTCCGACATCGACGGCATCTTCATCTGGGCGAACCCGAACTGGGGCAACGTCCAGGGCCCGATGGTCTGGCTGGACATCGCGCAGATGATGCAGGTCATGCCGTGGGAGAACATCAAGTTCTGGCTGCAGCCCGAGGCCGTTGCGGCCGGTAGCTGCTCCGGCATCCACTGCGCCGCGCTGGCGCTCGGTGCCGGTGCTGTGAACTACGCGCTCGTCATCCGCACGGGTCACCACCCGGCAGGCGTGCGCTACCGCCAGATCTCGACGAACCGCGCCCCCGGTGGCGCCGCGTTCTCGACTCCGTATGGCCACGGCGTCGGCGGCGCGGGCCAGGCGGTCACCTACCAGCGCTACCTTGCGAAGTACAACGCGAAGCGCGAGTCGATGTGGGGCTACATCGGTACCGCCCACAAGAACGGCCAGGACACGCCGCAGTCGGTGTGGCGCGGC
>Ga0172380_10003566_pt1 | contig 21155 bp, 21 predicted proteins | sample Leawe162metaG_FD_119747 | JGI IMG/M metagenome (GOLD analysis project Ga0172380, IMG submission 119747) | Leachate microbial communities from a municipal landfill in Southern Ontario, Canada - Leachate well 162 metaG | ecosystem: Engineered > Solid waste > Landfill > Unclassified | place... | reverse complement strand
CCGTTCATGACCCGCGCCGCCGCGAAAAAATCGCTGGAAATAGGCCGCCCTTCTTTCGGGCTGCTGTTCCTAAACAATACGCTGCAAATTTTCCCTCTCCTGCACAACATCTTGAAAACCGCCTTAAAATTAACCCTGGCTAACATTCACCCCAAACTCACCCGGGGCGCCGCCGGTAAGTACCGGAAGAAACTTCATGACTTATTAACCAAGTTAAGTAAATTATTCAAGGCATTTTTTTACCGTTATGGACAAAACCGATAAGAAAGTTGATATCAGCGTTATTGTCTGCGTCTATGCCGGCGGAGAATTTTTTAAGAAGAACATCGAGAGCGTCAGCCGGCTGAAAATCCCGGATAACACCCGGGTTGAATTCTTGTTTATTGACAACAACTCCACCGACGGAAACGGAGAGATAATTAAGGAGTATGCCCGGACATACCCGGACACATTCCGCTATCTCCTCGAACCTAAACCCGGCAAATCATATGCTCTCAACCTGGGCATCAAGGAAGCCCGGGGCGAAATCCTGGCCTTTACCGACGCGGACATCATCCTGCCGGAGGACTGGCTGCTGCTCGTCAAAGAAGGATTCGAAAAACATAACTGCGCGGCTTTAGGCGGAAGGGTTCTGCCTGTTTGGGAAAAAAAACCGTCGGCTTGGTTTACGCGAGAAACAAATAACGGAAAACGGTGCGGGATGTTCGGTCTCTTTGACGGTGAAAAAGCAGGCTATTATCCGCCGGGAAAAGGACCGGATTTTCCTTCCGGCGGTAATTCCGCGGTTAAGAGGGAAATCTTTTTAAAATACGGCGGATTTCGAACCGAACTCGGGCCCAAGCCGGGCTTGCACATCGGCGGGGAAGATGATGAATTTTTCTGCCGCGTCCACCTGGCCGGAGAAAAAATATTTTATCACCCGCCGATGACGGTCTATCATCAAATTTCACAAAACCGCCTGACGAAACGATACCTCCTCCAAAACGGTTTCTTCTGTCACCTGGATTCGCTTTATATCGCTTCACTTTACCCGGGCACGGAAAAGAATAAAACCCGGAAAGAATTGCTGGCCCTGCCGGAAACCTTAGGCAAATTCATTCTTTCCGGTTTCAACGCGAAACTCACCACTCACAGCAACTTCCGTTACCGGGTAAAACTGCGAAACGTCTTCTGTGGATTAAGTTACCGCTTGCTGGGGTTCAACCGCACCATTAAACTGTTTAAATTTGTAAAATACATCTGATAAAAATGAAAATACTTTTCCTCGCTCATTCGTATCCGAACAAAGACAACCCGGCCGAAGCAACTTTTAACAGAAGTGTTGCCTCGGCTGTTTCTCTCTTTAACGAGGTTGCCGTTATCTGCGGCCGGAAAAATAAAGAACAGAAAGAATTGTATAAATTTTCGATATCCAGGGAAGACAAGATTTTAATACTCAGATTCACTTACCGGAAAACCTTATTCCAACAACACTATTTTTCGGCCCAGTTAAAAAGCATGCTGACCGCTTTTAAAAAGTTGGAAAATGAAGGATTTATTCCGCAGGTTATTCAGGCAATCGGATTTCAAATGACGGCGGCGGCGGCTTTACTTAAAAAGAAAAACGGAATCCCTTTCGTTGTCAGTGAGGGGCAAGAAGAATTTATCCTGCGCTCCCTGTCCAGGAAAAACCTGGAGAAAGCGTCTTTTATGCGGGCGGCCGCGGCCATCATGCCAATCAGCAAAGCTTCGCAGGAAGGAATTAAATCCTACGGTATCAAAGGACGGTTTGAAATAGTGCCGGGCACAATCAATACAAACCTGTTCTTTCCCTCTCCGAATAAAAATCCCGGCGGAAAACTAAAAAAAATTATAACCGTTGCCCGGCTGGGGTTCCATAAAGGCATAGCTGATATACTTGAAGCGCTAAGATTGCTGAGCAAAAAACGAGACGACTTTATCTGCAAAATTATCGGCGGCGGAGAAAAAGAGAAGGAAAAATATGAATCGACGGCCAAAAAGTATCAGCTGACATCCCGGGTCTTTTTCCTGGGGAGAAAGAGCGCGGAGGAAATCGCGGAAATAATGCGCGATTCTGATTTCTTCCTGCTTCCGACCCACTTTGAGGCATTCGGCAATGTTTTTATGGAAGCGGCGGCAAGCGGTTTACCGATTGTCGGCACCAATGTCGATGGTGTGGCGGAATACTTCGGAAATCCTGGTTTCGGAATCTTCATCCCCCCACAAAATATCGGCCTTCTGGCGGAAAGCGTAAATTACATGCTTGACCATTATTCCGAATATCCGACCGAACAAAACGCGCGCTGGGCAAAAGAAAAGTTCGGTTACGAAACCGTGGGAAAACAATTAACTGAAATCTACCGGAGCGTAGTTAAATGACCGCTGTCAACGTCATCGTCTGCGTTTACAACGTCGGAAAATTATTTAAAAATAACAGCGAAAACGCCGGACGTCTGAAGATTTCGACTGATTATCGGAAAGAAGAAAAAACTGTGGGAATGTTTCTATGACGAATCGTAAAATCCGCCTCTTCTGGTTAAAATGGATTAAGAGCCGATTTGACGTAAACCTGCAAAGAGTCGTTTCGAGCAACATAAAACTGGATGTGCTTATACCGGCCGTGGAAAAGGACCTGGAGGTTCTTCCGTATGCGATAGACGGCGCCAGGGAAAACATCAGGCATCCAATCGGCGAAATCATAATCGTGGCTCCGGATTCCGAAAGAATTAAAGCGTTGTGCGAAATAAAGGGATGCCGGTTTGTGAACGAAGACTCCGTCCTGCCGATAGTTAAAAAAAACGTGAAATTTACCGTAGACGGAATGAACCGATCCGGATGGCTGTTCCAACAGTTTTTGAAACTATCGGGAGACATTATCTGTTCCCAAAACTACTATCTGGTTTTAGACGTAGACACGGTATTACTAAGGCCGCAGGTATTTCTTCACAAACAAAAAACGCTCTTTAACTGTTCCAAAGAATATCACAAACCATATTTTACAATGTACGCGAGTCTGCTGGGCCGGAAACCGGCCTACCCGGTCTCTTTCGTCAGTCATTATATGTTATTTGAAAAGGACAAAATCAGAAAACTAAAAGCAGTGATTGAGGAAAGGAACGGCGCGAAATGGTACGACGCCATTATCAAGAAAGCCAACGACGGCGAGGGCAAGTTCGCCGAATATGAAACCTACGGCAATTTCGTGCTCGACCATTACCCGAACCAAGTGGTTACCAATTATTATTTTAACACCAGCCTGCCCAGGGAAGAACTGCAAAAAATAGAGAAATCGAAAAAGACTCTGTCGCGGAAATTCAAATCGGTCTCTTTCCATTCTTATAATTCTAAGGAATATTTCAAAAGCATTTCTTCGGAAGATGAAAAAACGCGGATCAGGGCCGGCCTGAAAGTAAAACGCGAAAACGGCCTGCTGCCTGAGGGCCTGCCGGACCGACCCAGAATCTTTATCGCGGTCAGGCAAACCAACTGGGAAAAAACCGGCCTGGTCGATTCCTGGCGTGAGGTTGCCGAAGTAATACACTACGACTGCGGAGAAAAGTACGACCAACGCGGCCGCGATTGGCAGCGAAAAAATAAATGCCTCTTTAATAAAAAACTCCTGGAGAGAGTGGGCGAAGAACATTCCCGACAACCAATTCAAATCTTTTTCTCCTATCTTTCCGGAAGAACGGCCTTCCCCGAAACCATCAAAAAAATCTCCGAAATGGGCATCATTACCATCAACATCGGTTTTGACGATACGCGCTCTTTCCGGGGGAAAAAAGAAAGAACCGGCTGGACCGGAAACGCACCGATTGCTTCCGCCTTTGACGCCTGCATCACCTGCCAAAACAGAAACGACATCGTGAAGTACCTTGACGTTAGAGCCCGGCCCATCTTTTTCCCGCCCGGAGGCAATCATCGTTTTTGGGCGTCAAATTCACCTGCCCCGAAGAAAACAATACCCGTGAGTTTTATCGGACAAAACTATGGCCGGAGACAAAGGGTCATCGATTTACTCGGAAAGGAAAAAATACCGGTGGCGACTTACGGAACAGGATGGCCGGAAGGTGAAATCCCGCAGGAAAAGATGCTGGAAATTTACAGCAATTCCCTGCTTACCATTGGTTTTGGTTATATAAGCAGTACAAACCTTCTTGGCCTTAAAGGCCGCGACTTTGAAGTCCCCCTGACCGGTGCCGCTTATCTGACTACCTATCACGAGGAACTGGCGCGCTGTTTTCGACCGGACCAGGAGATGATTTTTTATACTGACGAGGAAGACCTGGTAAAAAAGTTAAAGTATTACCTGAAGCATCCTGAAAAAGCAATGGAAATTGGGCTGGCCGGCCGCAAAAAAGCTTTGGACGAACATACCTGGAAGAAGCGCTGGCAGAAAATTCTGGAGGTGTGCCGGTGAAAATATTCTATGCCAGCGTAATTGAAAAGAACGCCGGCTGGGGTTCGGAATATTTCCTTGACAAAGCCCTGCGCGGCCTCGGTCACGAAACTTACTGCGTGGACTACCGGAAAAATCGCTACCGGCTGTACAAGCGCTTCATCAACGCGCCGGATTGCGACGCCTTCCTGCTGCAGAGGGGCGACTACTTCCCTACCCCTCTGATAAAATCTCTCCGGGTACCGCGGTTATTCTTGGCCAGCGAACTGGTGAGCCGGAACCGGGACCAGGACCGGCTCCTGAAATCCAGACTCTTTGACCACACATTCCTGCATTCCAAAGACTGCATACACGCGGTAACCTCCCGTAACTGGGTGAAACCCGACAAATGCTCCCTTTTACTAAGCGCTTTTGACGATAACTTCCACCGGAAGAACCCCGAAATAGTTAGAGACATCGACCTTCTCTTTGTAGGCCGGATGAGTAACCGGCGCCGGATTATCCTGCAAAAAATCGCTCCCCGCTTTAACTGCCTGGTTACTAAGGCATTCGGAAAAGAAATGGTCCGGCTTTTCAACCGGGCCAAAATTGTTCTCAACATCCATAACGAGGATTTCCTGGATACGGAAACAAGGGTCTTTGAAACCCTGGGGTGCGGCTCTTTCCTGCTTACCGAACAACTTTCTTCGGAAAACCCGTTTTCAGAACACGAACTGGTCCAGTTTAAAAATACCGAAGATTTAATGAGAAAAATCAGGTATTTTCTTGACCATCAAGAAGAAAGGGAGGCGATCGCGGAACGCGGGCATTCCGCCGCTTTGAAAAACCACACTTACACGCATCGTGCCCGACAGATTGCGGAAGTAATGTCCTCTTTTTTGAAACCCGTCCCGGAAAATAGCCGCGGGACTATCAGGCGCGGCCTGGACCTCCGGATGTACGCCCTGGCCGAACCGTTTATGCCGATAAAGTATTATGTCTTGAAAAAAATTATTCCCCGGTGTCGAAAAGCGTACTGTCTTTTAGGGAGTAAGAAAAAAAATGAGAATCGCGTTCCTGGCTTCAGAGTTCGTAACCGAACGGGAAATTGACGGCGGGCTGGCGCACAGCCTGCATAAAACCTGCCTTTCCCTGATAAAACTCGGCCACCAGCCATTCGTTATTGTTTCCTCAAAAACGGACGGGGTTATCTTTCACAACGGCATCGAGGTACACCGGGTCAAAATTAACGGTCGGCCGGCCGGATTCCTGGATTTTATCACCCTGCGCCAGTTTACCCGGTCGCTTGCCTGGCTCCACCAAAGCCGAAAACTCAACCGGGAAGCGGAAAAACTGCACCGGCAAAAACCCCTGGATATCATTGTATACGCCAGCCACCAGGCTGTCGGTTTTTTTCGTTTTAAAAAAGTGCCGTCGGTGCTTAGGGTAAACAGCCACCCGAGGCTATGGCGAACGCAGGATGGAAAACCGCATTTCTCCCGGGACCGGAAAATCAACGTTTGGCTGGAAATAACCGCCGCCGCGAAAACCGACGGCCTGTTCGCGCCCAGCCGGGTACTCGCGGAAATATTCCGGAAGGAAACCGAAAAACCGGTAGCGGTAATTGAAACGCCGGTTACCGCTGACGTTCCGCGAATGGACGACCGGCTCTACCGGAATTCGCTTGCCGGCCAAGATTACCTGTTATTTTTCGGCACCATGAAACGGCTGAAAGGCGTGGACGTTATCGCGGACATATTGTTTGAACTGCTGGAAAAATACCCGCGTTTAATTTTTGTCTTTATCGGCGGGAATACCCGATATCAGCCCGGGATGATGATGAGCGATTACCTGCGCCAAAAAGCCGGGCCGCACCACAAAAGAATCATTTACTTCGGTCAGATGCCCCACGAACAACTTTATCCGGTGCTGGATAATGCCCTGGCAATTATACTCCCATCCCGCATTGATAACCTCCCCAATACCTGCCTGGAATCGATGGCGCGTAAAAAAGTGGTCGTAGGCACCAGGGGAGCCAGTTTTGAACAATTGATTGACGATGGCATAAACGGTTTTTTGTGCGAACCGGGAAACCCGGCCGACCTTCTGGAAACCATCAAAAAGGTTCTCGCCCTGACCCCGGAACAAAAAGAAATAATCGGTGAAAAAGCGGCGCAACGGGTAAACGCGGCGGAACCGGAAAAAACAGTCGCTCAATTGGTAAATTTTTTCCAAAAAATTATTGAAAAAATGAACTATAATGTTAAAATGTTAAAAGATGAAATTCCGTGACCTTATCAACAAAACCGCGATAAAAATCCTGACGCCGTTCTGCCGACCCGGCTCTTCTCCGGACAAAACCCTCATTATGTTCGCCGGACACTCTTACGGCGGAAACCTCAAATCGCTTTACGAAGAGTTGCGGACACGCGCTACCTTCAACGACATACCTTTCCGGGTCTATTGGGTGGTTAAGAAAAGGAAAAATCTGAAGCGGTTCCGCACCGAAAAAATAGATGTATTGTGGTATTACGGAATAAAAAATATTCCAAATTTTTTGAAAGCCCGTGTTTGGTTGAACGACCGGGGCACGGCAAGCATCCCGGTGGCAAAACAACCCGGCTCCTTCTGGGTTCAGGCAGGCCACGCAATTCCGTTCAAGAGTTCCGCCGGAGATGAAGAAGTCCGGCAAGAACTTGAAAAATTTGACTTTAACCCGGTATCCTCGGAATGGTTCCGGAATTACTACGTCAAAGGCATCGGCATCAGCCCGGAAAAAGTCGCGGTTACCGGCTATCCCAGGATAGACCGGCTCCTAAAACCCGGATATTACAGCCGGGAACAGATTCTCGGACAATTATTTTTCCGGCCGGACCAGCCGGTAATAATGTACGCCCCGACTTGGGAACAGGAAAATAAAGAGGGCGAACCGCTCTTTCCGTTCGGAGACGACCGGAAATTCATAAAAGAACTGGAGGCGTTTTTAGAAAAAAACCGGATGCAGCTGATAATCCGGCTTCATCCGAAGTGGAAAGGATGGGTACCTCGCTCTGCCCGATTTGGGCAAGAAAACGGGTTGACCAATCTGAAGTTTTGCTCTGCCAGAACAGACTGGGACACGGAAAAGTACCTTTACGTTACCGATGTTCTGGTTACCGACTGGTCAAGCATCGCCAACGATTTTCTCGTACTGGACCGACCCATCGTTTTTATCGATAAACCCCCTAAATTTTTTTATTACGGTTATGTTATCCAACCGGAAGAAAGGCCCGGTGCCTTCGTTAAAACTGAAAAAGAGCTGTTCGCCGCCCTGATTAAATCCGTAGCCGAACCGACCGAACACGCGGAAAAGAGGCGGATTCTTAAAGAAAAGGTTCATTTCGGTCTGGACGGACAGGCATCAAGCCGGACCATCGCCGCGATGGAAAATAGTCTGGAGAGATGAATATCGGAATCGTAACCACCTGGTTTCCCAGGGGCGCCGCCCATGTTTCCAGGTCATACCTTAAGACCCTGGCGGTTAAACACGCCGTCTTCATCTACGCCCGCGGCGGAGAACGTTTCAGCCGGGGAGACCCGGAATGGGACCAGAATTACGTAACCTGGGGAAAACGTACCGCCGGCAAAGACGGAACTTACATAGACCCGGAAGAATTCCGGGGATGGATTTTGAAAAACCAGATTGACCTGATTCTCTTCAACGAACAGAATAACTGGGAGATAATTCTCAAAATCAGGGAACTCCCGGTGTTAATTGGTTCCTATATTGATTACTATACGGCAAAAACTATACCTTTCTTCCGTTTGTACGATTTTCTCTTTTGCAACACCCGCCGTCATTATCAGGCTTTTCAAGACCATCCCCAGGCATTTTACATCCCCTGGGGCACCGACATTGATTTTTTTAAACCTTCAGAAAAAAGAGGGGACGGAAGTCCCGTCGTCTTCCTGCACGGCGCCGGCCTGAACCCAATGCGCAAAGGTACGGACCTGGCGGTGCGGGCATTTCAAAAAGTCAAAGGAAACACGCGATTGATTATCCGAATCCAAACTCCGGATGCCTTTAAAAAATGTCCGGTCATTCCTTCCCTTATTGCGCAGGACTCCAGAATCGAATTGGTCACGGAAGAAGTGGCTGACCCGCGGCTCCTGCGGTCCCTTTATCTTCCCGGAGACGTCTATGTCTACCCGTCCCGCCTGGACGGCCTGGGTCTCCAGGTCGCCGAGGCCCTGGCCTGCGGTCTTCCGGTAATAACTACGAACGCGGAACCGATGACCGATTTTGTAACCAATGACCTGAACGGGAAACTGGTGGCGGTGGAAGCGACGGAGGAGAAGCCGGACGACTACTACTGGCCCCGAAGTATCTGCGGTGTTGATTCCTTGAGGGAAGCGATGCAGTTTTTTGTGGATAATCCGCACCGGATACCGGAATTTCAGGCGGCCGCCCGACTGTCCGCGGAACAAAAATTTAATTGGGGGAGAAACTCCCGAAACCTGCCGGAACTGGTCACTAAACTGGCGAGGGCCGGCGCCAAAACAGATACCGACCTGGTCAACGCGGTCGCTGAATATGAAAATGCCCGACACCAAAACCCGGGCTTCCTGAAACGGACCGAGACGGCTTTACGCCGGTTCCGCAAAAAAATAATCCGCCGGAAATAATCAAAACATGAAAAAGGTTCTCATCATAACTTATCATTTTCCGCCCAAACCCGGCATAGCGCCCATTCGGCCGGCGGGTCTGGCAAAGTACCTGCCGGAAAACGGCTGGGAACCGATTATCCTGACCAGCCTGCTTCCATTCCGGCCGGAAACCCCTTTCAAAGTGATAGAAACCTTACCTTTTTTTCCGGAACGCTTCCCGGACCGGCCGGAATTTAAAATCAGACAAAAAGAACTCTATTCCCCTTCTCTGGCAAACCAGATTATATTATCCCTGCCAGAACTCTTCCCGTTCCCAACCAATAAAATCGGCTGGAAGGTCTGCGGCCTTTACGCGGCGCGCGATGCCGTCAAAAAAGAAAAGATAAGCGCGGTCATCAGCATCTTCAAACCGGCCACCAGCCATTTCATCGCGGCCGCTTTGAAAAAAGAGTTTCCCAACTTAACCTGGATTGCCGATTTCCGCGACCTCTGGACTCAAAACCACACCTATAAACGCCGTGGCTTAAGACGCTTCCTGGAGACCAGGCAGGAAATAAAGACCCTCCAAAACGCCGACGCGCTGACCACAGTCTCCGAACCCTGGGCGCAAAAATTAAAGAACCGGCACCAAAAACCGTCATTCGCCATACCCAACGGATTCGACCCTGCGGAATGGCCCGCGGAACCTTCCCGGCCGGCCGGACGCTTTGTCATCAGTTATACCGGCGGCATCTATTTCGGAAAAAAGGCGCAGGATGTCATCCCTTTCTTGAATGCCCTGAATTCTCTGGTCAACGAAGGCCTGATGAAAAGCGATGAAATATCCGTCAATTTTTACGGTGACCGTAAGACCCGGTTGGATACAGCCATAAAAGAACGAGGCTTGGAAGAAGTAGTCGTTCAGCACGGGGTCGTTCCGAGAAAAGAAACCCTGGAAAAACAGCGCCAATCCCAGTTATTGCTCCTGCTGGATTGGAACGACCCGGAAGAATCAGGCGTTTGCCCCGGCAAATTGTACGAATATCTCGCGGCGCAACGGCCCATAATTTCGGTGGGCGGCCACCGCGGCGCGGTAACAGACATCCTGAAGGAAACTAACGCCGGATTCTACTGCCGAACCGAAGCGGAGATAAAAACCGTTCTGCTCCAATCTTACCGGGAATTCAAAGAAACGGGCAGCGTAAGTTACCGGGGGGAAGAAGAGGCGATAATGCGGTACAGCCACCGGGTTATGGCCAGGAAATTTGCGGAAATATTGAATAGAAGCAGGGAATTACGGTAAATTTAATCTGACCAAAACACCTTTGCCACCCCGTTGTCCGGTGTGCTATCATTTATCCGAAGATGAAAAATGGCATTGATTTCACAAAAATTACAACGTTTCCGGCCGCGGGCCGGAAGAACCTGGTAACGATAAAAGATATCCTGGACCCGACGCATTTAAAAAACCGGGAAATACAGCCGCCGGAATCCTGGAAACAGACCGAAGAATTCGCGGAACTGGTAAACCGGATTCGGGAAGCAAAAAAACAGGGAAAACCGGTTGTCTGGTCTCTGGGCGGTCACGTAATTAAACGCGGGCTGTCCCGCTATCTGATAGCGCTGATGAAAAACGGCTTCGTTAATCACGTTACCGGAAACGGTTCCGTAAGCATCCACGATTTTGAAATGGCCTTTCTGGGAGGAACTTCCGAAGACGTTGCCACCGCGATCGAAGACGGTTCCTTCGGGATGTGGGAGGAAACCGGCCGCTGGATGAACCGGGCTGTTCAGTCCGGTTACCGGAATGGGCTTGGCTACGGAGAATCGCTGGCAGCGTATGTCGCTAAACACCGCAAGCATTTCCCGTATAAAGATTTTTGCGTCTTTTACCAGGCGTATCTCCAGAAAATACCGGCCACCTATCACGTTGCCATCGGAACCGATTTTATCCATCAGCACCCGATAGTTGATTTTGCCGCCATCGGCGGCACCAGCGGCGTTGACTTTAAGAAATACTGCCAAACGATAAGCCGGTTGGAAGGCGGGGTATTCCTGAATTTCGGCAGCGCCGTAATCGGGCCGGAGGTTTTCTTGAAGGCGCTTTCCATCGTCCGGAACCTGGGATTTAAGGTTAAAAATTTCACGACGGCAAACTTTGACCTCTTTGATTTGTACCGCCCGCGGATGAACGTTGTCAGACGTCCGGTCAGCCTGGGCGGCAAAGGTTTCAATTTCTTCCTTGACCATCGTATTTCAATTCCGTTTCTTTACAATCGCCTCACACAAAAATGAAACATGCAAACGATAACAGGGTACCGAAAATATTGGCAGATATTAAAAAAAGGAAAATTCTGGTAATCGGAGACGTAATGCTGGATCGGTACCTCTTCGGAAGGGTGGAACGCATTTCGCCGGAAGCGCCGGTTCCGGTTTTTGTTCCGGAAAGAGAAGAAACTCGTCCCGGCGGCGCGGGGAATGTCGCCCAAAATATCAAAAGTCTGGGGGCCAAAAGCATCCTGATCGGAGAACGTAAATCAAAAGTAATCAGGAAAACCCGTTTTATCGCAAGCCCGTATAACCAGCAGTTACTGCGGGTTGACGAAGAAGACATCCAGGACCAACCGCCTGCCCTGATAATGTCCCGCGTCAAGGTTTCAATTGCCGAAGCGGACGCGGTAATTATTTCCGATTACGGAAAAGGAGTAATAACCCGGGAATTACTTGACGAATTATTACCGTTCCTGAACAGCAAAAACAAGATAATCATGGTTGACCCGGCCGTAAAGCATTTTTCCGGCTATCAGCGCGTAACTTCGCTCACGCCAAACCTGGACGAAGCATCCGCCGGGATAGGCTTAAGCTCCAAACCAACCGGCCGGAAAGAAGTGGAACTTTTAGGTTTTGAGATTTTAAAAAAACTCCGCAGCCGAAGCCTCCTGATTACACAGGGAGCGGACGGAATGACTTTATTTACGCCTGGTTCCGCGATTCAAATTCCGGCGGCGAGCCGGGGGGTATTTGACGTTACCGGCGCCGGGGACACGGTTATATCCGCTTTTACGCTGGCATACTGCGGCGGTTTCTCTTTAGCGGAATCGGCTTATTTCGCCTCGTTGGCGGCGGGTATCGTGGTGGGAAAAACAGGCGCGGCCACGGCCAGCCCGGCTGAAATCCTGAGCGCTTTGCCGAAGGACAAACAATGCTGACACCGAATAATAAAGTAAAAAAATTGAAAGAACTGCTCCGGGAAGTAAAAAAGTTGAAAGAATCCGGCGCTAAAATTGTTTTCACTAACGGCTGTTTTGACCTTTTACACGCCGGACACCTTCGGATTTTCCGGGAAGCGAAGAAGCGGGGCGATATTTTGATTGTCGGATTAAACAACGACGCTTCGGTTAAAAAACTGAAAGGGCCGGACAGGCCTTTGGTACCGGCAAAAGAACGCGCCGAACTTTTGGCAAACCTGGAACTGATAGATTACGTTATTATCTTTGCGGAAGAAACTCCCGAAAATCTCATCCGGGCAATCCGCCCCGATGTGTTGGTAAAAGGAGCTGATTATAAACTGCGGCAAATTGTAGGGCTGAAAGATGTTTACAATAACGGCGGAAAAGTTGTCCGAATTCCGATACTGGCAGGCCATTCTACCAGTCAGATGATAAAAGGTAAACGAGCTTCACGGCCACGGAAAAGATGAAAATCCTGGTCATAAAACTCGGCGCCCTGGGAGATATGGTTCTGGCCAGCGCCGCTTTCACGGCAATCAAACGACAATTCCCGAAAAGCGACTTCTCTCTTTTAACCACGCCCGCTTATTTTCCCATAATAAAAGATTGCCCTTACTTCCGGCAATACTTTTTATTTGACCGGGAAAAACCTTTCCGGCCGCAGGCGCAAAAAATTACGGCCGAATTACGCCGGGAAAAATTTCAACTGGTCATCAACCTCCAAAATAATTTCAAAAGCAACCTCCTAGCCCGGCTGAGCGGGGCGCCAGAAAGAATAGGCTTCCGCAAGGGTCTCCGGTTGGGCTTATTGACTAAAAACGTGGTGTACGACCAGCAAGAAACCGCCCTCTGGAATTTGAATCGGGTCTTGGCGCTGGCCGATATACCAGCGGCAAAACAACCGGAACTCTACCTTACCTCAAAAACCGAAACGGAAGCGGAAAATTTGCTAAAAAGTTTAGGCTGGAAGAACGAACCGCTGTTCGGCCTGCACCCGGGTTCCAGCGCCGGCTGGCAGAGCAAAAGATGGCCTGTCCAACACTGGGTAATCCTGGCACGGGCGATTTCGAAAAACGGAGCGATACCGGTATTTTTCGGTGATTCAAGTGAATTCACAGAGCTGGAAGAAATAGCCGGCAACATCCAGGGGAAATCTTTCAACCTGGCCGGAAAAACATCCCTGACTATCCTCCCGGCTGTAATCAAAAGATGCCGGACCTTCATCTCCACGGACAGCGGACCGCTCTTCATTGCCGCGGCGGCCGGCATCAAAACCGTCGGCCTCTACGGACCGACTGAGAGCAAACGCCACGCGCCGCCCGGCGTGATTATCATGGAAAAGAAAAATCTTCCCTGCCGCCCCTGTTACCGCAAATCCTGCGGCCAACCTCTTTGCCTGAGCAACATTACACCGGAAGATATCCTGTCCGTTTTACGATGACACATATGACCCGGGAAGATAAGGTAAAAACCCTGAAATTGCATCTGGCCGGTCTCTACCCAAAAGAGGCCGAGGTTGAGGATTTTCAAATCGCCCGGTCCGGCTTAAATTTTGACTGCCTCAGTCTATACTGGCTGAAAAATTTTTATTACCAGCAGGGAAAGCATAAAAACAAACAGGCCGGTTTGGTTTTAAAGAAGATGCGGGAAATTCAGGCGGATTTCCTGAAATGGAAAGGTCCCGGAGAAACCAGGCCGGAGGTAAAATACCTCTTGCGCATTGACGATTTTCCGCACTGGAACGTCGGCCCGGATACCTTCCGGAAATTCCTGGAAATCCTCCAAAAAGACGCGATACCCTGCCTCCTGGGCGTAACCCCCTGTTTGAGTTCGGCCCGTCACAACCCGGAAAATCGGGACTACCGCGACTTAACCGCCGCGGAAATCTCAATCCTCGTCGACCCCTTAATTGAAATTGCCCTGCACGGTTTTACCCACCAGACCCGGCAACGGAAATTCCACAGCGAATTCGTCGGACTTTCGGCGAATGAAACCGAAGATTATCTTGGGAAAGCGCTGGAGAAATTTGCGGCTTACAACCTTAAAACAGAGGCGTTTATCCCGCCGTTCAATACCATCGACCTTAAAAATTACGAAGCGTTGAAAAAACGCTTTCGGATAATCTGCGGCGGCCCGGAAACAATCAGATATTTCGGCTTTAAGATTACGCCCCTTTACCTTTCCGACGCCCTTTACGTCCCTTCCTACCGTCCCCTATGCGGCCGCGCCGAAATGGCGGCGGATTTTCTGGAGACCTTTCAACCAACCGGCATTCTGCCGATTACCCTCCATTGGGCGGGTGAGGCGAACGACGGCTTTGCGGGGGTGAAACGGCTGGTGAATTTAATTAAAGGAAAGGCGCTTCGCTGGAAATCCCTCATTTAAACCAAAAAACGCTTTCAATTGATTAATTTATTTATGCGTTGACATACATAAACCAGGTTAATGTATAATTAAAAGATGAATAATGATAATAACTGATTCCGGGAGGAAACTATATGAAGCAAGTGACTATCGGTAATCTGACGTTCAGCAAAGTCCTCTGTGGAACCAATGCATTCTGGGGTCATTCGCACTTCAGCGAGGCCCGAAACGCGGAGTACCTGCATCGCTTCGATGACAAAACGATAGAACGGACGATACAACACTGCATTGACTTGGGCGTCAACACAATTGAGTCATGTGCGAACGAACGGATTTTTTCAATCGTCTCAAGACTTCGGGAGAACAATCCTGCCCCTATTCGCTTTGTGGGCAGTACCCGGATTGACGAAACCTCGGAGATGAAAAGCCACCAGCAAAAACTGTCATTTCTGATTAAGAACCGAGCCGACATCTGTGTTATCCACGCCCAATACGCTGATATTCACAGGAAGGACGATTCCATCGGAGGTCTAAAGGAACTCATCGACAAAATTCATGAGGCCGGACTGCTTGCGGGCATTTCCACACACGGGGTAAGAACCATAGAGTTGTGCGAAAAGCAGAATTATGGAATTGACACATATTTGTTTCCCTTGAACCTATCCGGGTTTGTCTATCCCGGATTCGAAGGGAAAGATACGGTGCAAAACAGGGTTAATATTGTTTGTGGTGTGAAGAAGCCATTCATTTTAATCAAAACGCTAGCCGCCGGTCGAATCCCTCCCGAAGAAGGGTTGCACTTCGTCGCGGAAAACTCAAAACCAAACGACTTGATTTCCCTTGGGTTTGGCGGAACGGGAGAAATTGCCGAATCGATTCAATTTATTGAGAAGTATTTTTGATTTACCTTGCCGAACACTACGCAGTGGAAATAATTTCCTGGAATATCGCTTCTATTTTACCCGCCTGAATCTGATAGGAAGATTCCCGCGCCTTTTGGTAACCGGTCAAAGAAATATCTCTTAACAACTGCGGATTTTCAATCAGCGAAATAATGTTGGCGGCGAGAGACTCCGGATTTGCCACCGGCGAGGCCAGACCGGTCTCCCCCGGAATCAGATAATCATTAAGGCCGCCGACCTCGGTCATCACCAGGGCCGCCTGGCAGGCCATCGCTTCCAGCGGAGGATTAGGCGAAGCATCGGCCCGGCTGGGAAAAAGAAAGACGTCCAAAGAAGAATAGAACCGGGCCAGGTTCCTCTGGTCCCGGCCGTCCCAGAATTCAATCCAGGGGGGCAGCCACCTTTCCCTTTTAAATCCGGCGGTCCGGAACTTCATCAAGGGGTATTTGCGCCGCACAATTTCAAACGCGGCAATCGCGTCATCCAAACCTTTGTGCTCCGGCCTCTTCTGGTAAAAAAGCATACCGATGGTCTCCGCCTTACGGAAAACTTTTGCCGGATTGGAAAAAAGTTCCAAATTAACCCCGTTATTCAACAGGCGGGTTTTTCTTTCCGGAAACCTTTTTTCCAGGAGATTTTTTACCAGCGTGGATGTGGCCAGCAGGATTATATTTTCCGAAACTTCAGGCGGATTCAGGGCAAACCAGATACTCGCCACCCTCAAAACTTTCCGGCCGGTTCGCGGGGAAAAAAGAGCCAAGCTATCCCTGAGACGGGGAGAACTGAACAGGGTAATGTCGGCGTCCGGCAAACAGGATTCGCGGTAGGAAGAGACCGCGATAATCCGCGCTGAAGACTGAAGCCAGCCCACCCGGTAAGGCCGGCACCGGGGTCCGGAAAGAAGGAAGAGAAACTCCCGCAGCCTGCCCTTGATATTATTCCGGCCCTTGAATCCTCCCCGATTGACCGCCTTAATGATCGTAACCTGGTGTCCCCGCTTAACCAGTTGGTCCGCAAATTCCAGAAAATTCCGGTTCGCTCCGCCCGGCAATTTACCAAGCGAGGCCAGAATATTTATTCTCATAATTAAGGTTGACCTTTCATTATCCTTAATTGTATCATATTGGGATTGATGAACCCAATATGAGATGAAAAATATTCTTTTTATCTTTGGCACGCGGCCGGAAGCAATCAAACTGGCGCCGCTGATTAAGGAATTTACAAAACCGGGGTCTCGCTTCAAGGTTAAGGTTTGTGTTACCTCGCAGCACCGGGAGATGCTGCGCCAGACTCTGGATTTCTTTAAAATCAAACCCGACTACGACCTGGACCTGATGAAGCCGAACCAGAGTCTTTCTGAAATTACGGCGGATTCGTTAACGGGGCTTGGGAGCGTCATTGATAAATCCAGGCCGGACCTCATTTTTGTCCAGGGAGATACTTCCACGGCTTTTACGGGCGCCCTGGTCGGGTTTTATAAAAAAGTAAAGGTGGCTCACGTGGAAGCCGGGCTAAGGAGCAACTGTAAATACTCTCCGTTTCCGGAAGAAGTCAACCGCGTCTTGGTCAGCCATTTGGCGGATTACCATTTCACCCCCACCGAAACAGCCCGGGAAAATTTGGCGCGCGAGGGAATCAAGAAAAATGTATACGTGGTGGGAAACACCGTAATTGATGCCTTGTTCTTCGGGCTCAAAGTGATTAAGGCGGAGGGAGAAAAAAATTATCACCGGTTCTTCCGCGGAGTTGATTTTTCCAAAAAAATTATTCTGGTCACGGGCCACCGTCGGGAAAATTTCGGCCGGCCGTTTGAAAATATCTGCGCCTCCCTGAAAGACCTCGCGGTAACCCGCGCCGATATCGAAATAGTCTATCCGGTGCATTTAAATCCAAACGTCAGGAAAACCGTCCAAAAGTTATTAAGCGGCATCAGCCGGATTCACCTGCTTGACCCGGTGGACTATCCGCGCCTTATCTGGCTGATGAATAAATCTTATTTCGTATTGACCGATTCCGGCGGAATACAGGAAGAAGCGCCGTCCCTCGGCAAACCGGTTTTGATTATGCGGGAAGTCACCGAAAGAACCGAAGGAATTCGCGCCGGCACGGCAATCCTGGTCGGTACAAACCGGCGCAAAATCACGGCGGAATCCCTGCATCTGCTGAAAGAAAAAAAAGCTTATCAGAAAATGTCCCGCGCGGTCAACCCGTACGGCGACGGAAAAACCAGCCGAAAAATAGCCGACATAACCAGAAAACTCCTGGCGGAATAAAACGGGTTACGACAAAATAATCCGAAAGAGAACGCAATGAAAATTCTTGTCTTTGAAGATAAAAAAGCAAAAAATCTGTATCCGTTGACTTACCTGAGGCCGGTCTGGGAACTCCTCTGCGGAACCGGCACCCTGCTGGATAAGGTCAAACGTCATTTCCCCGACAACGAAATCCATTTCTGGTGCCGACCCGAAATAGCGCCGCTCCTGAACCGCGAGTACGGTAAACCGGTAAATGACATTAAAAACATCCTCGGCCCGGAAAGCGTGATGTTGATTAACGGCCGCTGGCTGATGGACCCGAAAAAATTCCCGCCCATCAAGACGGAAGAACAGGGAATCTGCCGGGACACCCTTATTTACGCATACCTTGCGCCGGAAAAAATCCAGCCCCGGGATAACCTGACATCACTCCTGGAGAAAGCGTCCTTTTTACCCAAAAAAGAGATAAAGGCGCGGCTGATAAATAATCTCTGGGAACCGGTAAAATATAACGCGGAAACAATTAAGGAAGATTTTGGATTGATGGGCAAAAAAGGGATAATGGGCGCGCTGGCGCCGGAAAGCACTATTTACGGACCCAAGGATAATATTTACGTGGCGGCCGGCGCGGAAATCCACCCGATGGTCGTGCTGGATACCAAGGCCGGACCGGTCATTATCGCGGAAGGCGTCAAAATATTCCCTTTTTCCCGGATTGAGGGACCGGCTTACATCGGGCCAAACTGCCAAATTGTCGGCGGCAAAATCCGAGAGGGCTGCAGTTTCGGTCCGGAATGCCGGATAGGCGGAGAAGTGGAAGAAAGTATTATTCAGGGATATTCTAATAAATACCACGACGGGTTCCTGGGCCACGCCTACGTAGGCGAATGGGTGAATCTGGGCGCGCTCACCACCAACAGCGACCTGAAAAATGACTATTCCTCCGTTTCGGTCAAGGTCAACGGAATCCCGCAAGATACCGGCGAAATAAAGGTTGGCTCGTTCATCGGCGACCACACCAAAACCAGCATCGGAACCATGCTGAACACCGGCACGGTCGTCGGCATGATGTGCAACGTCCTGGGCGTCGGGGCGCTTCCACCCAAAGAACTGCCGTCCTTCACCTGGTTCCTCAAGGGAAAGTTTAAGGAAGCCGGCCTGGAAAGCCAACTACAGGTGGCACGGACGGCGATGGCGCGGCGGAAAAAAGAACTGGCGGCGGAAGAAGAAACGCTTATCGGCAAGGTATACGAAATGACCCGCGAACAGCGTCAAGAAACCGTTCTAAAATACTTATGATAAAAGGCATTTCCGGAGCCCGGGGCAAGGTCGGTATTGATTTTACCGCGGAAGCCTGCCTGCAGCTGGCAAGGTCTTTTGGAACCGTCATCGGAAAAGGAAAGGTTCTGGTCGGCCGGGACACCAGGCCATCCGGTTTGATGGCCTTTAACGCCGTAAAAGAAGGCCTGCTGGCTACCGGCCACCCGGTGATAGATTTAGGAATAATCCCGACTCCGGCGATTGAATTCGCGGTAACGCATCTGGCGGCCTCCGGCGCGATTATCATTACCGCCAGCCATAATCCCGGAGAATGGAACGGCCTGAAGTTTCTGGATAATGCCGGGCTTTTTCTCTCCCCGGAAAAAATCGCCAGGGTTTACCAACCTTCCCTTTCCAAACAAATCTGTCCGGAAATTATTATGCCCCCTCCTGAAAAAGTTGAAATACTGCCCCAATACCTGGAACATATCTTAAAATTAGTTGACGTCCGGCTCATCCGGCAGAGCAAAATGAAGGTTGCGGTTGATTGCGTCAACGGCGCGGCCTTTCAGGCGGCGCCAAAACTACTTTCCGAACTTGGCTGCGAGGTAATCCTTTTAAACTGCGAACCAACCGGGATTTTTCCCCACCTGCCGGAACCCAAACCGGAAAATTTAACCTCCCTCTGCCAAAAAGTAAAAGAATCCGGAGCCGACCTCGGTCTGGCCTTTGACCCGGACGGAGACCGGTTAGCGCTGGTATCCGAAGACGGGAAACCGCTTTCCGAGGAATTGACCCTGACCTTCTGCACGGATTTCATGCTTTCCCGAAGACCGGGACCGGTGGTCATCAATCTCTCCACCAGCCTGGCCGTGGAAACACTGGCGAAAAAATACGGCGTCCCGATATATCGCACGCCGGTCGGTGAATATCACGTCGCCAAAAAGATGCTGGAAATCTCGGCCGTTATCGGCGGTGAGGGAAACGGCGGGGTCATCTATCCGGACGGACACCCGGGCCGGGACGGCCTGATCGGAACCGCGCTCATACTGGAATATATCTGCCGAACCGGCAAAAAGGTTTCACGGCTGGCAAAAGAACTCCCTTCTTATTTTCTGGTCAAAGACAAAGCCGCCCTGCCGGACTATCCGAAACCGGAAATGGAAAAAAGAATCAAAACAGCGTTCCCGGAAGCGGCCCTCGACTGCCAAGACGGTTTCCGCATCGCCGGCGAAGACTGGTGGTGCCAGGTAAGGTTCTCCAATACCGAACCGATTATCCGAATCTTCAGCGAAGCCGCCTCAGAGAAAGAAGCGGGAAACCGGATTGCCCTTCTGCGAAAGGTTCTTTCCATTTGACAGGTATGCGGAAGGTGTGGTAAAGTTGTAATAAATTAATGGTAGAGTTCCAAAGTGCGTTTGGAGGCATTAATGACAAAAAGAATAATTACCGTAGTAATGTTGTTGTTGTGCCTGGCGGTATTCAGCGGCGGCTGCACTTTCACGTCTTCAATAGAGCCGCGGCCGACTACAACCGGTAAATAGTTAAATGCGGGCACAAAGGATTGGACGGGTACTCTGCCCGGCCAATCCGGAGAAAACGCCCGCATAATAGAAAGGAGGGGAAAAAGAATGGCAAGAGTAAAAGGGAAGGTGAAGTGGTTTAATGCAGCCAAGGGTTACGGCTTCATTGAACGTGAAGGAGACTCAGATGTCTTCGTACACTACTCTGCAATCACGGCCGATGGTTATCGCACATTGGAAGAAGGTTGCGAAGTAGAGTTTGACGTAACGGAAGGCAAAAAAGGCCCCCAAGCGGAAAACGTCACGAAAATATAAAGATAGTAATATCTTTCGTATTGGAATGTGACAAGAAGCCCCGGAGAAATTCCGGGGCTTCTTTTTTGGCTACCCTTACGCCAACACGCTAACAGAGCCGAGCAATCTCGGCAACTACAAAAGACACCATTTGTCATTCTGAGCATCGCGAAGAATCTCGTTGTGAAAGAATGAGATCCTTCGCAACCACGGCCCAGGATGACAACATAAAGACAGGCGGGACGCCTGTCCTACTACAATACGTGCGATAAATCGCGTACGATATGTTGAAAAAAATAATCGTATTACTGCTGTTTTGTGTT
>Ga0172380_10003565_pt1 | contig 21171 bp, 30 predicted proteins | sample Leawe162metaG_FD_119747 | JGI IMG/M metagenome (GOLD analysis project Ga0172380, IMG submission 119747) | Leachate microbial communities from a municipal landfill in Southern Ontario, Canada - Leachate well 162 metaG | ecosystem: Engineered > Solid waste > Landfill > Unclassified | place... | reverse complement strand
CTCGGGAGTCTGTGTAGCTGGAGATTGCATTCCGTTATTTAGCCGGGGTGTTGGTCACCTTGATGTCGTCTGATTCATTTTCGCTCCCATGGTTCGGCGTAGGGTAGTCCCACGAAGGCGAAGACGTCGGCCTCGCTGTCCATCGCTGTCACGGTTCCATCGGCGAGATTGGTGTATCCGATGCCGTAGGGATTCCATCGGTAGCCGCGCCGTTGCGCTTCGGTGGCGATACGCGTATTGCTGTCGGCCGGGCCGGTGCGGCAGACCAGATAGTTGAACCAGGATTCTTCCACCGTGCGGAAGAGATCCACGGGCATTCCCGAGCGGTGGACGGCCAGTTTGTTTTTATCGCCCCATGCCGTGCCGCCTGTTTTTGACGGGCGCTTCGTCAGCGTTCCATCGGCCAGCATCTTTGCGATTTCCTCATCGGCGAGACTCACGGATTGCGTTGAGAACATATCCAGCGGCCGATCTTCCATCCGTGAGACATAGAGGATTTCCACGTCGCCCACTTCGGATTTTCGTCGCCGGAGACTTCCGGCGACGATCAGCTTTTCGCAGTGCGGTTTCAGGCGGGCACAGAGTTCCTTTGCCACGTCGAGCGCGGCGCTTCTCGGCCACTTCGCTTTCGCAACAGACGAACAAGACGCGGATGGACAATCCGCCTTCTGCGGTTCTTTCGACGCGGGGATTTCGTTAGGGCTGGCCATTTTCTTTCGGAGTTTGAGTGTCGGCGGATGCCATCGCTATTGCGTTGGGCTTCGCGGGAACGCGCTTGGATTTGCGATGCTTTTTCCAGCGGGCTTGCACCGCAGCGCGGGCTTGTTCGCTAGTGCGAGCCTTGGCCGCGCCCGTCCCGGCTTTACCACCGAGACGGCCCAATGATTGAGCGGCCTTATTCATTTTCATCCTCGTTGAGCACGCCCATGACTTCTTCGCGGTGCTCTGGCTTGACATTTTTCAGGTCGCTTGCATCGGCAGCTTTCCACCCTGCGCCGCCTGGCTCATGCGCATTGCACGAGTGGCAGAGCAGATATTCGCCTTCGCATTCGTCACCACACACTACACACCCATCTTTTTCGAGCATTTCGGCTATGTCAGATCGTTCCATATTTTGTTCCGCTGGCTCGGCTTACTGGGCCTCGCTCAACTGCCTACACGATACGCAACCGCTTGCGTATATGCAAGCATTATTTTCGGATTTCTTTTTTGACGATTTCCGGCGCGAAAGCCCAACAATTCGATGGAGAGAACCGCCGTTAAGCGTCTCTCCAAAATCGAACGTCGTGGGTCGGCGGTCTCTCATCTCAGTCGTTCTGCCGATACGCATCGACGCGGCGTTTCAGTTCGTCGTGCGCTTCGTTTTCATCCATCGGATGCCATTTACGATCATCCAAGATTGCGAGAGCCTCGCAGTAGGAGACTCCAGCGCGGGATTGAAGTTTTTCGAGGTTTTGCCCGCAGTGATTCGCCATCGCTTGCGCATCGTGGGAAGCGATCATAGCCCATGGGATTTCGATGGTTTTGAAGGGCTTCCAGTTCTTGCGGTCCCATGTCCCGCCAGCCCACAAAACGGCAGAACCAGACGCTGCTCCCAACACCTCCCCGGCGGGCTCTTGAGTGTTATTCATGGTCGTTTTTCGGGGAGGTGTTGGAGAGCCTGGCGTTCGCCAGAATATGACGCGCTGTGTCGAGGTAGCTGTCATTCCACCCGACCGGACGCCCGATGATTTTTTGCACGGATTCGTTCCACTCTTCATGTTGCTTTACCAGCCCCCCGAGCACGTCGAGCATTTCCGCGATGTTGGATAGCTGGCATTCCAGCTCGTTGCGGAGATTCTGGTTTTCCTCCCGAACCAAGCGGTCCAGTGAACACCCGCCCGCGTTGACGCCTGGGGTGCTATTCACAACCCTCCTTCGCGGTCGGGTGTCCCTGACCGCTGACGTTAGCGGTCATTCGCGCTTGCCGTGTTCAACGTTTCCGTCACCCATGCGGCCAGCTTTTGCTTCGCACGTTTGGCCGCCTTTACCCACGCAGCTTTTTCACGTGGCACAGCGCGGATGTGGAGGAAGGACGAGGCGACTTCGGCCTCGTCCTTCACGGCGTTTTGATTTTTCTCGGGGGCTGGCATTTTAGAGCGTGAGGTTGCGACGCTTCATCTCCGCGACTAGTTCGGCATCAGACGCGCCCGAAAAATCGAAGCTGGCGGAGGAATTGTCCACGGCCTCGCCATCTGACTGCGGCCTGATAGTGAGGTTGTGTCGGAGAGCGAAATCTTCGGGGACTTCGAGTGCAACCTTGATCGCGGCATACGCATTGACCCTTGGAGATTTTGCTGAGCCGCCGCTACGTGCCCATTGCCCATCAATCAGCCGGACACCATTAGCGAGTTGCACGCCGTAATCCCTACTCCGACGACTGGCCAGCACGTAGCCGCCGATGCGCCATTGTCCGTCTATCTCCGTTCCCTTATCGCCAGTGATTTCGACTTCGACGATTTTGTCGGACGCCCCGAACATCTCTGCGATTGCTGCGCTGGAGGCAGGCGTCTCTGGCAGTGTCCATGCGCCGCCAGAGAAACGCCCAGAGAACGTCTTGTATGTGGAATTGTTGCCGCCGTGGAATGGACCAGAGATTACGATGTTGCCATTGCTGTGGGTGATTTCGGTTTGCATATTTTTCATCAGTTGTTTTCTGTTCTCCGGGTCGCCCCCGGTGGCTATCGTCTCTCTGACGATGGTGTGAGTATCGGGTATTGACGTTGTTTTGTCAACACGTTTTCTGCATTTATTTTTCCCTTCTTTTATTGGGGATGTTCGTGATTTTCGACCATGACCGCTAACAAGGCGCTGGAGCGAACCGGCACGAGCCGTCCGATTTTCCAAGGTCATTGACGATGCGATAGTCACAGGTTTTCCGCGTGCCGGTCGCTCAGCTTTTCGTTCTCCAAAGAGAGCAGCCAGTCGCGGATCACGATCATCTCGGGGCAGCGGTTGAAGCTCTCCACGTAGATGCGGGGTTCGCGCAGGTTGTGTCCGTTCTGGCGCAGGTATTCTTTGCAGCCCTCTTCCGTAAAGGCCACCATCACGGTCTGCCAGTCGTGCCGGCAGCCGTATTCCTCCGCACCCTCCGTCTCGGGTTCGACCACCTCGCCATCGAGTATCCATTCGGTGTTGTCCGACCAGCGCGGGTGCAGGCCGCGAATCTTCACCCGCTGCTGCACGCAGAACATCGGGTTTTGCGTGATGCGGTTGTCTTGAGTCCGAAGGCGTTCGGCGATTTCCAGAAGTGGAGAACCAGCGATTACTGCCAACGAGCGGGGCGTTTCCGTTTCGGTAGTCATGGGTTGGATTTGGTTGAGAGTGTCGGCGTAGCGGCGTTCCCCGCTTCGCTCGTCATGGGTGATGACGGTGTTGTGCTGAGGATGGGCTGGAGCTGCCGCTCCGATTGCGGCGAAGCGTCCCGCGTGGAATCCACGCTTCCAGTCCAGCCAGTCGGGCGTGGCGAAGAGGGGCGATCCATATTCACGCCAGCCATCGAGCCATTCGTTATCCCGCGTTTCCGGCGTCACGGTCACGCCGACTGCGTAGCCGGAGCGGAAATCCGAGTTTTGGTTTTCCGGGGCGTCCACGCTTGAGGATTTGCCATATATTTTCCGGGAGAGCGTCTCCGCGATTTTCGCGCAAAGAGCCGAACCAGGCGAGCCACCTGACCCCTCGACTTCGCAACTTTTGGTTTTCATAGATTATTTCCTCGGGGTCAGGTGCTCTTGATCGTTCGCTGAAATATCGGAGGCGCGATTTAGCGCGGCGTCGATTTCCAGAGGGGACGGCCATCCAGCCCCCTTGGCTGACTGTCGCAAGAGCGCGGCCAATCGACCAATTGTCTCGCTCAGTCTTTGGTTCTCTCGCCGCAAGCACACGGGACACCCGAGATTCCACCGCTCCATAGCAGTGTGGTGCAGGCAAATCCCGCGAACAGACTCATGCACCGAATCCCTAGCCGTTGGGACTTCCGGCGAGTTACGACCGCTCGGGTTGCTGTTCACGTCGGTTTTAGAGTTGGTTGATTTCATCGGGATTGGTGATGAGGGACGTTCGGAACAATATCTGAGGCCGTTTTCCCGCAATGACGGCAGGGACCGCCATCGGACGAAAACTCGCATGGCGTGCAGCCCTCAAATGCCGAGTGCGTGTGGCCGCATTTTTGGCATCCTCCTCTATGTTGTGGCATACCATTCGGAATACCCAAAATCTCAACGAGCACAGAATCAACCGAGAATCCCGGCTTGCTCTCCATCGCCATAGCCACAGCGATGCCGCGCATTGTGTCCATGTCGGATATTCCTTGCCGCCAGCAAATAGTGTGGGTTGTCACAATACCGGAGGAATTGTGTCGCGATAGCATCACGGTCGCGATGCCGACAAAAATGTCCGAACAGACCGGTGCAGATAATCCCTGTGCCTTCGGCACTTCTGGCATGGGAGATGCGCTTTGTGATGGTTGGTTCATTTTGGTTCGTTGGTTTTTGGTGATTTTTTGGCGGCATCTCCCATGCCAGAAGCAAGCAGGGATTTCTGACCGGGGACGTTCGGCATATCAATTCCATCGAACCCCCACACGACGCGATAATTCTCAGTCAGGTAAAGCGTCCATCGCACGCGACCATCATATCTCCATCGATAAAATCGACGCTCCGGCCCGAATAATCCTCGATGCCCCACTCGGAAGAACATGAATGCGACCTCCCACACATCCCATCCGTTGTCATGCCCATCGGCGGGACATCGATCGCTGCGATACAACGGCACCCACATAGATACCCCGCCATCGACGAAGCGAAGCCCAAACAGGCGTTCCGGCGAACGGAGTCCCGTTCGCGCTCGGGATGGATCAACGCTCATTCTCGGGCCTCCGTCGCTGCACTGGGGCGTTCGGCGAAATCAGCTTTCGGATTTTGTCGAGAGCGCGCCGCGCTCGGACGCCTGGCATTTTTCGGTTGTATTCGGGGTGTTGGTGCGAGCCTATGTCATCAGCGAACCATCCAGCAGGGCGGTCTGGCAGTATCATTATTGCGTGGTAGCTTTCGGGGTCGGCATAGCATTCGAGCGCATTTATTGCGACGACAAGAGCAGTCTCAAGTTTCGCCGAACTAGGGCGCTGCAGCGAACCACTGGCCCGCTCTGCCGCATCGTTGCTTTCAGGTTTACTCACGGTTTCCTTTCCGCCCAGCGTTACTGTCGGCCAGTGGTCGCTGAGCTTGGTCGTTCGCAGAAATTGATTTCTCGCGTGCGGAGTTGAGCGCGGCACACATTTACAAAATTCCATCCACGGCATTTTTCCCCCATGAAGGAATGTGTCCCTCGGCGACGGCCGACTTAATCGACTCCACAATCGACTCGTCGAACGACTTGGCGAAAACATTGTAACCATCCTCGTTTGTTTTGCATTCGCGAATCTCAGGGACGACGCGAGTCTTGAAGGACTCCATTGCTGTTCGCATGGTTATCGCGATCATCGAAAAAATCCTCTCCCCTTCCTGCCGCGTGATTGACTCGCTTGCATCGCGCTTCTCCGGCGATACGGTTTTCTCGAAATCTTTCAACTTTGCCAAAAGCTTCATATGCAAGTCAAAAGCGTCATCGTAATTCATGCGCGCGACTTGGCGAATCCGCGCAAAATCAGTCCCATCTTTTTCGGGTGGATTCTCGCGCTCATCATCAATCGACTTGGCCAAATCGGATTTGAGTTTTTCAAGCTCCTTCTGTCCGTCGGCAACCTGATCGGCCAGCCATTTCAGCGCGGCCCCGGCCCCGGTATTTTCAGGCTCTTTTTTCACAACAATTCCCCCTCAACCGCAGCCGCCAAAATCTCATCAGGAATCGCATGAAGGCGGCACATATTTTGCATTGTCCGAAATTCTCCAATCGCAGATTGACGCGCGACAGACTCTTCTGACCAGTTTCCTTCCGCCGCGTTGAAATGCGAGACTCTCCCGGCAAGCTCCGAAAGCAGCATTACGCGCAGTTTGTCGCCTGACGAAAGGCGCATGAATCGTTGAAGTTGATTCATTCGCTTTTGCCATATTCGAGATACCACCCCTCAGAGTCACGCCGAAAGATTCCGCTCAATGGCCGAATTTTAACATTCGCTTGTGAGTCAAATTTCAAATCCGCGCCATACTTGCGCGCAAAATCGCTGGCATCTTCGGGCAGGACTGTGACGAAAATAAATCCCGCGCCGGTGTCGTCCTTGCGGCCCACGGTGTAAGCCTGAAAAACAACATCGAAATCACCCTCCCTGACCGGCCCTGAAACGCGCTCGACATACGCGCAAGACAGCGTAATTTTTTTATCCTCGTATCTCTCAGGGTCATTGAGAAAATGCGAGGCAACGCGATTGTCGGCGAGCGCGAGAATCGGCAGCAAAAGGAGGAGCGCGATTTTTTTCATTCAACGATTCTGGATTGAATTGATTTCATCCACCAACAATTTTTCGATGGTGGCGCGAGTTTCGGGATGCTTGCGGGCAATGTCGCTCAGGACGCATCCAAGGACCACTGACACTGTGCCGCCAGCGTGAGCGTAAATGCAGTCAAGGCGGGACGTTCGGCGGCGCGCTAATTCAAGCGAAACGTCGTGAAGTTTTTTTGACAGGTTGTGCATAAATTTAATTGATCGGCCCGAGCAGCCAAAGGAGAATGAGATGGACGTTTGCGCAAACGTCCGATGACTGGAGCGCGAGCGCGATGAGCGCGGCAGAGATGGCGAGGAGCTTCATTTCCAAAATCTTTCCATATTTCCCAAAAACAGCAAGAAAAATCTCACAGTCAAATCTTTTACTTAACCCGCACAAATAATCAACTTGCATTAAATAATTCTTGCCAAGTCAATTGCGGCGCGATAAAGAGAGCGCAATTCGATGCCACTCGCATTCCTCAAGACCAATTTTGCCAAAACCTCGATTGACCGAGACAGCGGCATTATTTTCGGGGTGCGCGTGATGGAGGTTGGCAAGCTCGCGCAATTCAACACGACCGGCGCAGGCGTCCGAAAAGTCTCTCTCTCTTCCCGCCATGTCGATGCGCTGATGGCTCACGCGGGAAATCGCTCAATCGCGATGCACCTCACGCACGATTGGCTCGACGCGAAATCCGAAAAGGACACCGTCGAAATGAAATCGCGAATCGGCGCGTTGAAGAATTTTCGCAAGGACGAATCCGGCAATCTCATCGCGGACGCCTACCTCAAAAGCGGCGAGCATCGCGATTCGATCTTGTGGGCCGCAGAGCACGACACGGACAATAACATGCTGTCCGCTGTTTTCGGCTTTGCGAAGGATGACCCGCTTTGCCTGCCAGTCAATTTCAAAGCTGCCGACTTAGTCAGCCAGGGCGCAGGAACTACCGCTCTTCTTGCAGACGCTTCCGAAGAAAATAAAACTATGGACATCAAAGAACTCCTCGAAATGCTGAAAGACCCCGAAGTTGCGGCGGCCATTGCATCTCTCATCCCGCAATCCACCAGCGATCCCAGCCCCGCCGAAGCGGAGGCCGCGATGAAAAAGTCGATTGACGTCGCCGTGACTGCCGCGCTCGCATCACACAAACCGACGCTCACCGAAGATCAGGAAACCGCCTTGCTCAAAAAAGCGGAGGCCGGTTTTGTCGCCAAGCTTGGCAGCGGCGGATTCGTGAAGGATTTCTCGATTACCAAAAATCCTGGCGAGATGCCTTTCGTTGCTCGCCTCGCCAAGCATGAGGCAACCGGAGCAACTCGCGCCGTCGCGATCCTTCGCGCCAAAAACGATTCGCCCGCCGAATTCAACGCATGGGAGACCGCTGGTCGCCCGATGCCAACCGCAGCCTAACATAACACTATGGCCACTCAAGCAACATACATCGGGGTAACTCCCCGCACCATCATTGCGGACTCGACTGCGATTGCTCGCGGAATCCGCGTCACTCGCGCCGCCGGAGTTTGCGCAGCCGCGGCGGTCAGTGTTCGCGGCGATTTTGTCACCGCGACTTCCATTGAGGCCAGCAAGCCCGGAGAGGCGTTCTCGCTCCAGTCCGCAGGGAAAGTGCCGATGCTGGCGAGCGAAATCACTGCCGTTGATGACCCGGCCTATTCCGCCGCCGATGGCAAAACCTCCAAGACCTCCGGGGGAGGCGCGATCTACCTTGGAAAATGGACAACCGTCACCGCCGCCGACGCTCTCGGCGAAGTCGAACTCGCGAATCCCGCCTAACATTTCACAAAACTAATACCATGCCAGTCTTCACACCCACTGTTGCCACCGGACCCCGCGAGGAACTTGCTCTTGCCATCGTTGAGGGCGAGGGAGCCGTCAATAATTTGATCGGCGAATCTCTCATGCCCTCGTTTCCGATCACGAAACGCACGGCGCATCTTCCAAAGCTGACCCTCGCGAATTCGCAGGGAATGCGAATGATTGCGGACAACAAATTCCTCCGCGCGCCCGGCACGAAATACGAGCGCATGGTCGCTAGCGTTTCGGATGCCACCATCGGCACCAATCTTCGCGGTGCGGAAATCGTCATCCCGAATGAGACGAAAATGGAGTGGGCTGAATATCTCGATTTGGTCGCCTTCTTCTCTGCGCGGTTCGGCCAGGAATTCAGCGGCTTGACGAAGGAATACCTTGTCGCGCAATCCGTGTTCAACGTCGCGAATACCTTCGCTGGTGCGGCCACAAATTCGACGGTTGCTTATACCGTCGCAAACCGCGACATCTCCGGCGCGCTTGGAATGAATCCGATTCAGGACATCATTGCCCGCATTCGCTATCTCAAGTCGATCGGCGAGGCCCCTGACGCCGTGGCGATGTCCGGCCCCGTGTGGGAGCGCGTCCGCACGTGCGCCAACACTCTTGCGTTCGTTCGCGGCATCTTCGTTGGAATCGCGGAAGTGAATCAGACGAATTTCACGAACGTCCTCGCGGAATACGGAATCAAAAATGTTTTCGTCGGCGACTCCTATTACAACAATGCAGCAGACGGCGCGACACCATCACTCTTGCAGCTTTGGAGCAACGACTATATCGCCGTCATGCGAAGAGGCATGGCCCGGGTCGGCGCGGAAGAAGCTGGTGTTGGCGTTCCCACTCTCGCGGGCTTCGGCGTCAATGCCTTCTGGACCGGCTTCGAGCCCGGCGGAAACGCCTCGGTGTCCGGCCCGCTCAACATGGCTGGCGGCAACTATGTCGAAACCTATCCCGACATGAGCATCAACTCGCTGGTAGTGCGGGTGGGAATGTCATCGCTTCCGTTTGTGGCCTCGACGCGCTGCCTCTCACTCCTGGCCACGCAATACGCCTAAGCCGCCATGCCAAAGCGCATCACTTCCGATTACGAATCCAACACTAAGGAAGACCTTCTGTTGGAGGCCGCGACTCGCAAGAAGAGCGGCTCCCCGAACTTCGATTCCGTCGATCTCAAGAGCAAGGGCGCAATCATCGCCGCGCTCATTCTTGACGATGAGCACGCGGCATCCAAGCCGAGCGAAGAGGCGAAATTCAAGTCGGCCGGACAGTCCGTCGAAATCCCGCAAGTCGAGGTTTCGCCCGTTGCTGACGTGTCCGCGCCGGTCGCTCCCGGCAACGAAGAATTCAAGCTTCTCGCAACCCGACTGTCGGACGGCCAGAAATACGCCGTCGCCTTCCATTCGCCCGACACTTACGGAAAAACCGTTACCGCCAAAAACTCAGCTAACTTCTGGCAGGGAAACGAGGCGGACTTTCGCCTGCAATTCGACAAATAACACCATGAAAAACATCCTATCCACCATCGGCGCGGCAGCTGTCATCATCGCGGTAATCGGCCTTGCGGCTGTTGCTTCGGACAACATCTATTTTGCGCCGCAGTCCATCGACGCCACCACCCATTCGCCATCGGCAATTTCGTCCACCGATGACGGAACCTCGCAAACTCTGGTAACGGCTAAAAAGGTTGTCCTGATCAATCCGGCAATTGTGGCCAGTGGCACGACCTACACGACGGCGGGAACGCTTGTAGGAGGCAAGATTACGTTTGCGGGAGTCACTCGCGGAAATGGCGGAAACGCCAGCCTGCAAAGTATTTCGCTGGTTGACAAAAACAACCAGAAGAAGGCTTTGGAATTAGTCTTATTCGACCGTATCACCACAACCGGAACCTATGCTGACGCCGCCACGACGGGAATTGCGTCCGCTGATGCCGCAAACGTCATTGCGCGGATTCCCGTCGCTGCCGCGGATTATGTGACAGTTGACGGAACGAATGCCATCGCAAGCAAGTCCCTGTCAGGACTCGGGGTCAAGCTTACCGGCACGAACGGAATGGCAGGTCTAATTTATTCGAGCGGCACTTCGACGGCAACTTATTCAGTCGGCACTAACGCGGCGCTCATTCTCAAATTGGGAGTCGAGCAAAACTAAGCGAACCATCTTCATGACCATCCCCGGACTCGCGAGCTTTCTGGCTTTCTCTCGCGGTCCGGGGTTTGTTTTTTATGGCAGCGTGGAAATCTGAGCGCGAGGAAGAATTTCTTGAAGAATGCTCCGAATGGGGGGTGTCAATCTTGCGTAACGGCATATCCAAGACCGGCACAAAAACGCCGGACTCCACGGATTTTCTCATGCAGCCGCATAGCTATTTGACCAACGTCAAGGCTACATTCTCCTTGCTTCACGCTGATTTTCAATCCCTAGGGATGACCGGCGTCCGCGCTCAATTTCAATGCGAGGGAAAGAATTTTGAAATCATCCGTGTGAAAAATGACTCATCAGACGCAACAATTCAATTCGATTGCGCGGTGACAAGATGATGGGACTCCGATTCGACATCCGCAAATACGTCTCGCGCGTTCAGCGAAATTTGTCTGGCATCACGGCGGATGATTTTCGACCGGAATTGGCGCGACACGTGAAGCGGACTTTAACGAGCGCAATGAAGCTAACTCCGCAAAGAAATCTTTCCGTCATCCGGCGCGCCCAGGCTTTTCAATACGACGCGCGCATTGGCTACATCCCCAGCGTGCATGAGCTTGTTGACCCCTCGCTAGTCGTAAGGGATGATGTCTATTGGCTTTACGCGAATGGCCGATGGTGGGCGGCGTCATATCGCAAATTGCCGGAGGAGATTTCCGCAATTCTGGAAACCCTGGTTGATGAGCGCGAAAGGCGCATGGAAACTTCGGTCAGCGAATTCGTGAACCAGCGGGCGCAAGCTCGCTTCCTTTATCGCAAGTCATGGTGGCAAGTTTCGACATCAGCCGGGACACCCATTGCGGCGGCATCGGAAATGCAGCACGCACATTCCCGGCCCTATCACGATCCGTCCAGCGATCCGCCGCGTGGTTACGCGCAATGGCGCGGCGGAAAGCACGTACTGTCATTGGTCGTCTATAATCCCTTTTTGATGCGCCCGACAAAATACTTTCGCGGACAATCCGGCAAAGAAATTCTCGCCGAGGCCGTGAAGATAAATTATCCTGCATTTATGGGAGAAGTATCATCGAAACTCAATAAGTTGATGCAAGGAGTAAACGCATGAGCGTGCCCATCTCCGAGGAAGAACTCTTCATGGTCGAGAATGCGTTCGAGCAATCTTTCAAGCAAATTCTGAATCGCGACGGAATTGCCAACGTCAATCTTTCGCGATCAAGCGATAGTGAGGCGACGCCCGGAATCACGATCACCTTTCTGACCGGCCAAGTGACCGAAGGTTATCGGCATTCGCTCGGCTCTGACCGCGTCCCTGCTTATGCCGCGTGGAAAGGAAGCCAGCTTATTTTTCAGGTCATAACCCATCGGCAAAATAACGCGGATCAGCACAAGATTTACTTGTCGAAAATTCGCAAGAATTGCCAGATGTATAATCTCTTGCGGACATGGCCGACAACCCAGGGAGCAAGGGCACACGCCATCGCGGACATTCGCGAGCATGGCCAGACGCACGCAATTTCGGATGACAACGATTTCGACACAACGGCGATGACGTTTTGGGTTATGCACAATCTGAAAAATGATGCCTGGCCGGTGAATCTCTGATTATTTCGCTTGCATTGAAATTCCACTTAGGTTAATCAATCGCTTATGGCGGACATCGCAATTACAGCTACCTCGGTTCTCAAAGGCTCGTCGGGAAACCTTGTGACAGGAACCGCTGGAACAACCATCACGGCGGGACAGGTTCTCTACCTGGACTCAGCCAACAAGCTTCAACTCGCCGACTCTGATGGATCAAGTCCGGCCTTCACCGTTGCGGGAATCGCGCTGAATGGCGGCGCGGTCAATCAGCCGATTTCTTATGTCACTTCTGACCCGGCCCTGACATTCGGCGGCACGGTTCTTGCGGGTGACACCATTTGGCTTTCAGACACTCCGGGAGGAATGACAAAGACTTTCGCCGATCTTGAGTCGGGAGACAATGTCATCGTCCTCGGGGTTGCGACGGCAACGACAACCATCAATTTCTCGCCCGTTGCGGGAGGACCGATCTAAGCGAAAAAACTTATGAAACTCACTTTCACTTTCTGCGGAGGTAAAAACTGATGGCCGCTCCCACGATTGTACTCGATGGTTCGGCCCCTTATGGAACAGGGTCGCCGATCAGCATTTCCGGGGTCACTTACATCCTCGAAAACATCAACATTGATCGCGGAAATTCCGAAGCCAATTCGCGCGACGGTTCAGGCCGTCCGAATCGCGCACGCTACACCGCCGATGTCCCGACTATGACGGCGGACTTGCAGCTTGCAACGTCATCCACGGCCTATCCGGCGTTCGGCGCGACCTTCACTTATACCGCCGACAACGCGGCCTACGGATCCGAAACATGGATCGTTCTTCCGCAAAACTTCGTTGCCACCAACGGCGAGGGAGACATTCGCATTGCCCCTCTCCGCGCAAAGAAGGCCATCAATCCAACGGGCGTGACTACGGTTGCCTAATGTGGCGAAGAATGGCATCCCGGGATACGAGGAAGCTCTAAGTCAAGAGCGGCGAGAACGCAATCTCGCATATCTAAATCTTCCGTTTGAGATTTGCGGAATCATCGTCCGGCAAATCACGCCGTTTGATTATTGCGCATTAGTCGAATCGCGCTCGCCTTTTGTTGTTGGCGGAAAGCTAACGAGAGTCAAGTCTGCGCATTTCATCTTTCTTCTTTCTGATGAATTCAAGGGGAAGGGCAAGGAAGACTCGATAAAAATAATTCTCGAACGGCTTTGCGTGTTCTCTGATGACAAGGTTTTCTCCGAGATTTCCGATCTTGTCGAAATCACCTTCCGCGACGCCGGAACAGGTCAGGCAAAGTCCGCTCCAGTCGCATCCTCTGCCGCATGGCTCGAATACCGCATGGGCGGAGAGCCGTGGCGATGGGATCGCGAAAGAACGCTCAAGACGCCTCTTCGAATCATCTATCAGCAAATCCGATGCGATGACAAGGTGAAGGGAGAGATCGTAAAGAACGAGCTTTCGCACAAAGCGCAGGGCGACTGGCTAAAAGCATTGAACGAAGGGATTCAAGATGGCAGCATAACTCCTGAGATGCTCGCAAAATTCCAAGAGGCGCAAGCCAAACGAAAAGATGCCTGATTACACTGGATCAATCGGACTCGACATTAGCGAATTCGAGAAAGGCATTGCCGATCTTGCGAACGAGATTCCGCAGCTTGAAACCGAATTGCGACAGCTTAACGCGCAAATCGCAATCATGGAGCGGTCTGGAAAATCAAGCGGCGCGGAATACCAGAGGCTTACTCGTGTGCAAAAAGAGCTTGGCGTGGTCCTGGGGGACAGCAAGCGACAGATGGCATCCTTCACGGAAGCTATTGGTCCACAAAAAACCGGGCTGATAACAAGGGGATTGACCAGTATTTCAGCCGCCGCAAAATTGGTAGGAATCACGCTTGGAGTCGGCGCATTCATTGCGGCCACGAAATCACTCTTAGATTTCGGAAAGCAAGTCCGTGATACCGCCACCGTTTCCGGCGTGTTGCCGCAAAGCCTTCTCGGCATTCAGTCGGCGCTCTCCGATAAGCTTGGCGCTGACGACACGTATGCGGCTCTTCATACGCTGAATGCGCTAATGCGTGAAACTAAGGCCGGGAGCGCGGAGGCTCAGGATAAGCTCTCGCAACTCGGCATCACATTCGAGGACATCAAAAGCAAATCCCCCGACGAAGTCTTGCTGAAATTAGCGGACTACGTGAAGAACGCAAAAGATCCCGTAGAGGCATTGCGAGCCGTCACAAACGCCTTCGGCTCCGACCTTGGCGCGAAGCTGATTCCGGCATTGTCCAAGGGCGCGGATGAAATCAAGATACTTGCCAAAAACTCCATAACCGCATCGAACGAAATTATCAACGCTGCCAGCGAGGGTGGAAGAGCATTGAGCCAATGGGAGCGGGAATTTAAGATTTTTGGGCTGACCGTGGCGGGAGTGATTAGGAAAATTGTTGATTTCAAATCCGAGATAAAAGATGCGGGCGCGGCTACTATTCTCAAGACAGACAATGCAGAGCTAAGGGAAACAATAAGCCAGCTCAACGCAATCGCGGAGCTAAGGAGTCGCGTGAATCAAGGGGGAGTCAGTCCGATTGCTGATATAAAGAACCGAATGATCACTTCGGACCTGAGAAAAAAGGGAATCCAAATTCCTCTCGACATGTCCCCGGGAGACATATCGAAAATGGCTCAGAAAATGCAGGAAAACGAGATGATTGCCAATCTGCCGAAAGCCCCGGCAATTCGCGGCGATAAGGGTGGCGCGCGCGGGCGAGGAACATCTAGCACGCGGACATCAAGAGCCGACGAATCCGGCCCGCTTGGCTATCAGGTAAAATTGCAGCGAGAGCTTGCGGAAATCGCGAAAAGCGAGACAACACCGGAATACGAGAAGCAGCGCCAGATTCTTGAAGCGCACCGGAAGGCAACAGAGGCAGAGCTTGAGTTGAAGAAAGACCAAAACTCACTTGAAGTCGAGGTCCTTAAATTGAAGAGCGCGCAGCTTGACGAGGCATTGCGCGCTGTGAATTACGCGCAGGAACTCCGCGACGTTCAGATTGAGTCGAATCTTGTCCAAGCCTCCGTTGGTCGCGGATATTACGCGGAGCAGGCGTCATCCCTCGCAAAGCTGGCGGCGCTCAATAAGCAATTCCAGATTGCCCGGGCGACAGGAAATGAAGAAGAGGCGGCGGCGGTAATGAAGTCAAGGCGCGACGAAGCGTTTGCCATGATTGCTCGCCACGAGGGAAGGAGGGATTCGTTGCGCGCGCTCAATGCGGAGACTAAGGAAATGGAGGCGCAGCAAAAGGGCTTGCTCGAACAGGCCAAGGCCGTCGCCGCCGCTGAGAAATATCAACAAGGAATCTTGCAGGCTATTCGCGAACAAAACTCAGAAGCCGCCGCGCTGCTGATCAAGCAGAAGGCCATAAATACTCAGGCATCCCAGGCCGCGCAGAAAAGATTAACACCCAGAGAAAAGGCTGAGGCCAGAAGGGCCGGAAGAATCGAAGCGTCCGATGCTGCAAAACAGAGAGCGCGAGAGGATGAGGCAGAGAGGCGTCAAAAGTCAGGCAAGAGCGGGCGAGGAATAGATGAGCTTGTGGCATCAAAGCAGGCACGGCTTGCTGCTGAAAAAGAAATCCAAGACGAGTCGGGGAAAACAGACTCGCAGCGCGCAAGAGACGCTGGAGCAGGAGTTGATCCATTTGCGGGACCGTCTCTTAGGGATAGAACGAAGGCAACCGGAGTCACTGGCGTTAAAAAAGACGTTGGCGCGACGGAGAAAAATTCCTCACAGTCCACGCAGGACAAACCGGCAAGCGCATTGAATTCAATCGCGGCTGATCTTAAGTCAATCCTAGGGGAGATGAAAGGAACCTGATGGCTAAGGCGAAATTTCGTGTTGATGATGGAAAATGGGACACGCTCCTAGAGCTTGGCTACGATATTGTCTATCCATTTTTAGATCGCGGAGATTATGCGTCCTTCGAGTATGTAGTAAGATACGAGCAGGATAAGAGAGCGTTTCGCCCTCTTCCAGGAATGAGCGCGAGGACATTTCCGCTTGGAATTGGATACTTTGTCGAACAAGGACCGATCACCGACAAAGGTTTTGGGATTTGTGAATTCACCAGAACGTTCGCGTCCATTCCATTCACGCGCACGGAGGGCGAGTCCGTTTCTTTCAGCATCACAATTGACACGGTTGTCGGACCGGCGGCAATTCGGAATGAGCTTACTGTCCTTGCCACCGCTGACGTGCGTTATGAATACTTTCTTTCCAAGCCAGAGCCCATTTATGCGCCACGAGTTTATAGCGGCAACACTACTCTCCCCACCCTTATGATCGTCCAGGATTCCGAGGTTGGAATTTACAAAGGGAGAATATACTATCGCAAGTCTTATTTCGCCAACGCCAAAAACATTAAATTTATATCGCCGGGATGATTGGAAAGCTCAAAAAAATAAAAGAGGGCAAATACCCGCGCGATGTTCGAGTAGCGATAAACCAATTGATCGACCTCGCGAATCGTCCGATGACTGTGGTATTTAGCAATGATGCGACCGCGCCAACCGTGGATGTCGGAGAAAACCAAATCATCATAACAATTCCAACATCGCAATGCTAATGAAGGCGTGGACGAAAGACGGAAAGCTAATCGTGAACGCGGACGGCAAGGTGATCCTTTGCGATACTTGTCCGTGCGATACACCGCCGCCCACCTGCTGCCCGTATCCGTATCCTGACCCGAACGGATACAATGGAGGGCCGCTGTATCCCGATACGGATTTGCCGGACAACATTGATGTCACGTGGGGCGCGTTTACTACAACGCTCGCAAAAGGAACTGCAACGCCAGACACCCCCTTCCTTGGTCAAACAGCCATTTACCAAGGAACAATAGACAGTAAAAACATTGCCATAGGATACAACTCTGTCGCTTGGTATGTCGAAATTTACACCCCCGGTGAAGAATATATAATTTATTTTGAATTTGAAGTTCCGTGTTTAATCGGTGAATGGGACAGCACGTTTTTTGTTGTCGAAGACCAGTTCCCGGACATGCTGACGGCGACCAGTACGGATGGGGACATCACAACGTTGAGCCGTGTGTCCCTATGTTGCTGGGAGGGAACATTTGAGAGTATGAACGAGTTTAACCCAGGCACGTTTCCTATTTCGGTTTGCTGGGCCTATGGCGAAGATCAAGAAAAGTATGGATGGTTGCTGAACATTGTTAATCAGGGCATACTATGGATCAAGGAAGACCCGCAATCCTCGCCTGTCGGAACATGGGCTACGGAACCTTCGTGGACAATCACATCATGACCATCCCCTGCCCCTTCTACTCCCGCGCGCCCGGCAACACGCACAACGGCCAGTGCGCGCTGGGGTGGTCCTCGGGCCGTCCGTTCGCGGGCGAGTGCCTCAAATGCATCGCGGCAGGCCGCAACACGCCGGAAGCCTACGCCGCTGCGCAAGCCGCCCACGAAAAACAATTCCCCGAATCCGCACGAAACAATGTGCGCCCATGCTGCTGATGAGCCGGACACTATTTAACTTGCATTGAAATTCAACCTACGTTAAACAAAAGCTCATGCCATTGGCCCTCATTTTCAACGCCAACTCGCCCACGCAATCCGCTGATGGCTCCCTGGAATCGTTTGACTCTCAGGGAAATACGCAAGATCAAGATTTCGTGCGCGGAGATATAAGTCTCGGCCTTTCGTTGCGCCCCGTCGTCCCAAGCGTCACATCAGCGCGACCTTGGGACGACGACCATATTTCGACAGACACATATCAGGTTGGCATCGGAAATCCTGATGTCGCCCCAACCGGGGGAGATTTTCCGCTTGGGATTTTCGCGGGAACTATCGCGACAAGTTCAGTTGCGGCATCAACTGTGATCACAACGAGCGCGGATCACAATCTTGTCACCGGCGACACTGTGATTATTGCGGGCCATGCCGGATCAACGCCTTCGATCAACGGAACGCATATTGCCACAGTGACCAGCGCAACGACTTTCACGATTCCCGTCAATGTCAGCGTTGGCGGCACTGGTGGGATTGCCTATGACGCGGAGGGAATGGAAAACATAGCCTTCGACCAGACCGCCGCGTCTCTCCAAACCATTATCTCCGCACTGTCTGTGAAACACGCTTTCCCTGCCGTGGTTGTCGAATTGATGGCCGCAGGCATTTATCAATTTACTTGGGCAACAAGCGGCGCGGTCCCATCACTTTATTCGCCAACAACCAATGACTTGACCCCGGATTCCGCTGTCTCGATTTTGGTTGATTCGGCGGGAGACGCGGACACTCAGGCGATTCAGATTCTCGCCGCAAAACAACAGCCCGTAGCATTTGCTCAACCCGCAACTGAGTTTCCGATTGCAGCCGTTACCGCAACGATTTCCCAAGCTGGAAGCGCGACGGCGAACAAAATTTATTCAACATCATTCACGCCCGGGATTTACGGAGGCACGTTTTCCACGGCCTTGACTTTGCCGGGTGCCACAATTGCAATCACTTCTTCGAGCGTCGCAAATCCAACCGTAATCACAACCGAGGCGGCTCACGGGCTGACAACCGGAGATAGCGTTTGGATTGAAGGCCATGGCGGTTCAACACCCTCGATCAACGGGACTCATGTTGCCACTGTGACTGGCGCGACGACCTTCACAATTCCGGTCAACGTAAGCGTCGGTGGGACTTTGGGAACGGTTCAAAAATTAGTCACCGAAACTGTTGGGGTTGCAACTCCGTCAATCTCGGCGGATGACTATTTGGCGCTACTGTCAACACACTCTCTCGCGGACGCAACAAATCTCGATGACTTTGAGGTCACGATTGAAAATCAAATCATCACAGTCGAATTTAAGGGCAATTTTATTCTCACAAATTCGCCAATCATTGCCGTAACAAACATTGATTTGCTTGCCCCAAAAGGCGTATCCGGCTTGATTTCGCTGAACACAACAAGCCTATTTCGCGCCTTTGCGTTGACCGAGGAAACCACGCTTGATTTCACTTTGGCAATTCGGAGATTGCGAGCGTCAGGAGAGCAGGCGGAAATTTTCCAGCATACCGTAACATTGAAGCGCAGCCTAATCGACGCGCTTACTCTGGTTCCCGTGTCTTTGCCAACTTATTATACCGCCGCGCAATCTGACGCCAGATTCGCAAAGATTGAAGTCTTAGGCATTCGCGAGCTTCCTGACACTGGCGAGATCATTGTTTATTCTCCGGACGATACTGCGTGGAGCATAACTGTTGACGATGACGGATTAGTGAACGCGACGCCTGTTTAATTATGAAATATCTTCTCTCTATTATCCTAATTGCCTCGATGGCCTCCAGCTACGGCCAGACAGCGACAAAGTCACTTGCCACCGGCACTAATAGCCAAGTCCTTGTTGGTCGCGGCGTGAATGGCGCTGACTTCTGGGGGGACGCAACGAATAAGGCGCAAATTGCCACAGCGCTTTCAGGAACATTTGTCGCGGCCACCAGCGGCACGGCGAACAACCTCACCATAGTCGGCAGCGGCAGCACGTTCGCAGGAGCAAACGTCATTTACGTTTCCAAGGCTACGCAGGCCACCGATACGCGCACGGGGTTGAGTAAGTATGATGCGACACGCCCTTTTGCGACCTTGACGGCTGCACAAACAGTCGCCGTAAGCGGTGATACTATTATGGTGCTGCCGGGCACCTATGCCGAATACGGACTTGGAAAAGATGGGGTAAACTGGTATTTCATGCCCGGTTCTCGTATTGCTGTTACGGCAAACTTAGCATCCGAACCATCTAGGTTTCTGTTTACAGACGGTGGAACAGGGATGTCGTTTGGAATATACGGACAAGGCAATTTTACCAATACAGCCGAAAATGCCGAAACAAAATCCGCTAAAGTAGGAATTCTTTCGACAACTTCAAGCGCAACAAGCGTGGTGTTTAATTTTCAAGATATTGTGTGCGGGGTGAACTCAAGTGCAGGAGGAGCGTTTGCGTGTGCGTTTTTTGCTGACGAAACTAATACCATTCGTATAAAAGGAAGCTCTGTGACTTGCGGCTCCCTCATCTCGTCCGCAGGGAGCTTCACTAATTGTGCTGGCGTTGATTATACTGTAACACGTGTAGTTGGAGGGGGATTTACATCGACAATCAACGTGACAAATGACCTTTATCCAGACGGAGTCGCCACCATAAACATTAAAGTTTTAGAAACCATTGGTTCTGCTGCGGCCGATACGTTTGACGTATCATCTTTGTATGGAACTGTTTATTTAACATGCGATTTAATAAAAAATTCATCTCTCGGGCAATGTATTCACCCGCAAGGCACAACCTCCGTCGTTTATGTTTCCGCGAAAGAAATCATATCATCCTCCAACGCCGCCGTGTTCGCTGCTGGTAAATTGGTGCTACAGGCTGACTTGATAACATGTTTAGGCAAGTCTGCGTTCGATAGCGTGGTATATGCCAGCGCCGACACGTTAGACTCGTCCGTTATTTCGGGGCGCATTGTTGCGAGTGATGCGACAGACGATGGAGTACAAATATTTGCTGGCATAGCGTTAAATCTGCGAAACGCAGTCATTGTTGCTGGAGCCAGCGCTCTGTCCATAGCGAAAACATATTCTGGTAGCAATGCTATTGTGCGAGTAGATAACGTATTCAGTAATAAAAATGTTGCCGTTGATGTGACCCAGCAAGTCGGCACAATCACAATCTCCGCAGATGTCCAATAATATGAAGCGCCTCATTTCACTTCTCGCAATTCCCACAATCGCATGGGCCGCCGACTCGACCGTGTATCTTCCGAATGCTGGCGGAACATACACACTGCAATCAGGGTCAAATGGAAGTATTACATTGAGTCCGTCGGGGACAGGGACCATCACGCTCACCGGCACGGCTACGGGCGCGGAAATGACGCTCTCTGGCACCAATACGGAACTCGCGAAAGTCGGCAAGCGACATCCCGGGATGATTAGCTCGGGAACGACCTCCATCGGAGCGGCAACCGGGCAGTTCGTGGATGTCACGGGCACCACGACAATTACGAGCCTCGGGACGGCAACGGCGGGGATCACGCGCAAGGTGCGGTTCACGGGTGCGCTCACGCTTACTCACAATGCGACGAGCCTCATT
>Ga0172380_10003564_pt1 | contig 21177 bp, 15 predicted proteins | sample Leawe162metaG_FD_119747 | JGI IMG/M metagenome (GOLD analysis project Ga0172380, IMG submission 119747) | Leachate microbial communities from a municipal landfill in Southern Ontario, Canada - Leachate well 162 metaG | ecosystem: Engineered > Solid waste > Landfill > Unclassified | place... | reverse complement strand
TTCCATCGCGGCGCCGGCCGGCCCGCGGTACCAGGGCAGCCCGGCGCTGAGGCGCTGGCCGCCGATCAGGAAGGGCACGCGCTCGGCCGATTCGAGCGGCGCGTTGCGCATGAGGTCGACGCCGTTCGGATTGGCGCGGGTGCCGCGAAAGACGCCGCCCGGATTGACCAGCGGCATGAAGACCAGCCGCAGCGACTCCAGCTGCTTGTGCAGCACGCTGTCCCAGCGCAGGCGCATCACCAGGCTGCGCAGGTAGACGAGGACGACCTCGGCGCCGATGCGCTCGAGGCCGTGGAAGCCGCCGAAGTAGCCGACGGCGGGCACGGCCGGATCGGGATTGCCCAGCGTTACGACATGGACGGGGAAGCGCCGCTCGCCGGCCGCCACCTCGCACACCGATCGCGCCTCGAGGTGGGCGGCGCCCTCCTCGATGATGCGCTCAAGCTCGGCCAGCTCGGGGAATGCAGGTGGGGACACGATCGTGGCGGAAAAACCGTAGCCGTGAAGCATACCCCGGCAGCCGTGCCGGCTGCTACCGCACGAAAGGTCGCAATTCCGTAACGCAGGCTTAACGTCCGCCTGCTAGCTTTGCCGTGCCATCGTTCCAACGAAAAGGTGACCGGCCATGATTCCACCCATCAGGATGATCGACCTGCAACGCATCATCGACAGGCTATTCGACGAGATGGTTGCCGGCTGGCGGCTGGATTGACTTCAGGACGGAGAGACTCATGCGCAACACGATCGGCAGAACCCTCTTCCACCCGGCGCTGTCGCTGGGCAGCACGCTGCTCTGGGGAATTCTCGAGTTCATCGCCCTGCAGCGTTCGCGCCTGGCCGGCTCCGGCCCCCTGAGCAAGCGGCGCGCGCCGTAGCGCGGGGACTGACTTTCAGCTTCCCGCCGACGAGTTCGGACTCAGGAACCTTTGACAGCCATCGGGGTGACACCCCCGCCGTGCTTCTTCGCCTGCTTGGCCGCCTTCTTTTCCTTCGGCGTCAGCACCGGTTGCTTTTTCGTTTCCTTGTTGGATTTCTGTACCTTGGCCATGGTGCTTCTCCTGCTCGTGTTGAAGGGGTATGCATTTCAAGTATAGGCCCGCGGCGACGGATTAGCTGTTTATTTTCAGGCGGTCACGGCGCGACGCGTGTATGATCCGCAAGAGATGCCAGGGTGTTTGTTCCGCCCTGATCACTTCGCCGCTATCCCGCCAAGGTTTCACGGGAGTCCGGGCCAAGCGCCCCTTGCATTCCAAGCTTCTTCATCGTCGCCACGGCGTCATGCCGCGCGTCGCAATTGCATTCATTCGCCGAAAGGCTGGAGTACCGCATGGGACCCGCCTGGAAATCCGGCAAACCGTTCAAGGATGAACCGCCGCTGCGGGCGGAGTTGTTCAGCAGCGACCAGATGGAGCAGCACGGCGTGCACCTCGCCTCGGCCCACCGCCTGGCGCCAGGACGCGTGCCGGACCAGTTGCTGTCGCGGCTGGCGGCGAACGAGGGCGTGCTGCTCGAGACCTGCAAGCGGCTGACGGAAGCGGTCGCGGCGAGCCACCGCATCACGCCCGCCGGGGAATGGCTGCTCGACAACTTCTATCTCGTCGAGGAGCAGATCCGCACGGCCCGGCGCCACCTGCCCAGGGACTACAGCCGGGAGCTGCCGGGCCTGGCCGAAGGCGCTTCGGCCGGGCTGCCGCGCGTCTATGACATCGCCCTGGAGACCATCTCCCACGGCGACGGCCGGGTGGACCCGGACAGCCTCAGCCGCTTCGTCGCGGCGTACCAGACGGTCACCCCGCTGCGGCTGGGCGAGCTGTGGGCCATCCCCATCATGCTGCGCCTGGCACTGATCGAAAACCTGCGCCGCGTCGCGGTACGCATCTCCGCCGGCAGGCGGGACCGGGACCAGGCTTTCGACTGGGCGGACAAGCTGACGGAGACCGCCCGCGAGGAGCCGAAGAACCTGATCCTGGTGATCGCCGACATGGCGCGGTCGAGCCCGCCGATGACCACGCCCTTCGTCTCGGAACTGGCGCGCCGCCTGCAGGGACAGGGCCCCGCCCTGGCCCTGCCGCTGACCTGGATCGAACAGCAACTGGCCGAGTCGGGCCTCTCCATCGAGCAGATGGTGCGGTCGGGAAACCAGCAGCAGGCTGCCGACCAGGTCTCCATCAGCAACAGCATCGGCAGCCTGCGCTTTCTCGGCACGATGGACTGGCGCGAGTTCGTCGAAGCGATGAGCGCGGTCGAAAAGACGCTGCGCACGGATCCGGGCGAGGCCTATGCCGCGATGGATTTCGCCAGCCGCGACCGCTACCGCCACGTCATCGAGTCGGTCGCGCGAGCCAGCGGGCTCGCCGAAGGCGATGTGGCCGCCCGCGCCATCGCGCTGGCGCACACGAGCGCGGCCCGGCAAGGGAGCGACGACCGGACGGCGCATGTCGGCTTCTACCTGATCGACGGTGGCCTGCCCGACCTGGAAAGGGCCACGCAGGCACGCCTGCCTGCGGCTGTGGCGCTGCGACGCGAAGCGGGCCGTTCTCCTCTGCTGCTGTATCTGGGCGCGATCGCGCTGCTCGCACTGTTCCTCGCCGGCGGCCTGCTGGCGGAGGCCTGGGAGGGCGGTGCAGTCGATTGGGCCAATTGGTCCAATTGGGCGCTGGCGCCGCTGGGCCTCCTCGCACTGCTGGCCGCCAGCCAGCTCGCGGTGGCGCTGGTGAACTGGCTGGCCACCCTGCTGGCGTCGCCGCATTCGCTGCCGCGCATGGATTTCTCCGCCGGCATCCCGCCGGAATCGCGCACCCTGGTGGTGGTGCCGACCATGCTCACCAGCCCGCGCAACGTCGACAGCCTCGCCGAGGCGCTGGAAGTCCGCTTCCTCGCCAATCGCGACGGCAACCTGCACTTCGGCCTGCTGACCGACTTCCGCGACGCGGCCGAGGAAACGCTGGCCGAGGACGCGCCGCTGCTGCAACTGGCGCGGGAGCGGATCGAGGCCCTGAATGCACAATACGCGGACGGCAGGAACGACGTCTTCTTCCTGTTTCATCGCCCGCGCCGCTGGAATCCGCACGACCGCATCTGGATGGGTTACGAGCGCAAGCGCGGCAAGCTGGCGGACCTGAACGCCCTGCTGCGCGAAGCTGATAACAGCGGCAGCAACGGCGGCGAAGGCTTCTCGCTCATCGTCGGCGCGACCGCGGTGCTGACGGGCGTGAAATACGTGATCACCCTCGACACGGACACGCAACTGCCGCGCGACGCCGCACGGCTTTTCGTCGGCACCCTGGCGCACCCGCTGAACCGTGCGGTCTACGACGCCGCCCGGCAGCGGGTCTGCACGGGCTACGGCATTCTGCAGCCGCGCGTCAGCGTGAGCCTGCCCAGCACCAACCTGTCACGCTATGCGCGCCTGAACGGCGGCGAGCCGGGCATCGACCCGTACACCCGCGCCGTCTCCGACGTTTACCAGGATGCGTTCCAGGAAGGCTCGTTCATCGGCAAGGGGATCTACGACGTCGATGCCTTCGAGCAGTCGCTCAAGGGGCGCTTCCCCGAAAACCGCATCCTCAGCCACGACCTTCTGGAAGGCTGCTACGCCCGCGCCGGACTGTTGAGCGACGTGCAGTTGTACGAGGACTACCCGGCCCGCTACGGCGCCGACGTCAACCGCCGCTATCGCTGGATTCGCGGCGACTGGCAGCTCGCGGGCTGGCTGTTGCCGTGGGTGCCCGGGCCCGCCGGACGGCGCCTGCGCAACCCGTTGCCGGCGCTGGCGCGCTGGAAGCTGTTCGACAACCTGCGCCGCAGCCTGGTGCCGGCGGCGCTGACGCTGCTCCTGCTGCTGGGCTGGACGGTGCTTTCCGCGGCCGGCTTGTGGACCGTTGCAGTGCTCGGCATCCTGCTGATTCCGCCGCTGCTGGCCGTCCTGCTGGATGTGCTGCGAAAACCGGAGGACATGCGGCTGGGCCAGCATTTCGCCGCCGCCGCCCGCGCCGCCGGCCAGCGCCTCGCGCAGGCGGGCTTTGCCCTGATGACGCTGCCGCATGAGGCGTACTACAGCCTGGATGCGATCCTGCGCACCCTCGGGCGCCTGCTGTTCACGCAGCAACGGCTGCTGGAATGGAATCCCTCCGGCGACCAGGAAAAACAGAGCCGCAGCGACCTCGCCGCGTCGTTCCGCGACATGGGGTTCGCCCCCGTGCTCGCCGCCGGCACGGCCGCCTGCCTGGCGGCGTTCAATCCGGCCGCGCTGGCCGTGGCGGGCCCGATCCTGATCCTGTGGCTGGCGTCCCCCGCCGTCGCCTGGTGGCTCGGCCGGCCGCTGGCCCGCCGCGAGGCCCGCCTGACGGCCGGGCAGAGCCGCTTCCTCGGCAGGATCGCGCGCAAGACCTGGGCTTTCTTCGAGACTTTCGTCGGCGCGGAGGACCATTGGCTGCCGCCGGACAACTATCAGGAATACCGCGCTGCCGCGCTGGCCCATCGCACCTCGCCGACCAACATGGGGCTGGCGCTGCTGGCGAATCTGACCGCCCACGATTTCGGCTACATCCCGGCCGGGCAACTGGTCGAGCGCACGGCGCAGTCCCTGGAGACGATGGCGGGACTGGAACGCCACCGCGGCCATTTCTACAACTGGTACGACACGCTGTCGCTGCGACCGCTGCACCCTGCCTACATCTCGACGGTGGACAGCGGCAACCTGGCGGGCCATTTGCTGACCTTGCGCCCGGGTTTGATGGCGCTGCTCGACCGCCCGATCCTGGAGACACGCTGGCTGGCCGGCCTGATCGACACCCTGGGGATACTCGAGGAGGCCGCGGGCGAAACCGATTCCGCCGCGCTGGCAAAATTCCGCAAGGATCTCGAATCGGCCTGCAACACCCGGCCGGCCACGCTCGTGGCGACGCGGACCCTGCTGGAACGGCTGACGCGAACCGCCGAGGCGGTTGCCGCCGAACTCGGCGATGAACCCGCCAGCCAGGCGGCCTGGTGGGCCGGCACGCTGGCCCGGCAATGCGCTGCGTTGCGAGAGGATCTGGTGTTTCTGGCGCCCTGGAGCGGGCTGGCCGAAGCACACGGCGGGATCGGCAATCTGCCCGAGCTTGAAATCATCCCGACGCTGCGCACCCTGGCCGGGCTCGAGGCAGCGTTATCGAACCGACTTACGGGCCACCCGGAACTGGCCGCGACGCGCGATCTCGTCGGGCAAGCCAGCGGCCGCGCCCAGGCGCGCATCGCGGACATCCGGCGCCTGGCCCTGCAGGCCGGCGAACTCGCGGAGATGGAGTACGGCTTCCTCTACGACAAGCCATCGCGCCTGCTCTCCATCGGCTACAACGTGGACGAGCGGCGGCGGGATGCGAGCTACTACGATCTGCTGGCCTCGGAAGCCCGCCTGTGCGTGTTCGTCGCCATCGCCCAGGGGCAACTGCCGCAGGAGAGCTGGTTCGCCCTCGGGCGCCTGCTGACGACCAGCGGCGGCGAGCCGGTCCTGGTGTCCTGGAGCGGATCGATGTTCGAGTATCTGATGCCGCAACTGGTGATGCCGACCTACGACCACTCGCTGCTCGACCAGACCGCCAGGGCGGCGGTGGCGCGGCAGATCGAGTACGGCGACCAGTGCGGCCTGCCCTGGGGCATGTCGGAATCCGGCTACAGCACGGTGGACGTGCATCTCAACTACCAGTACCGCGCCTTCGGCGTGCCCGGCCTCGGGCTGAAACGCGGACTCGCCGATGACCTCGTCGTCGCGCCATACGCCACGGTGATGGCGCTGATGGTGGCGCCGGAGGCGGCCTGCGAGAACCTGCAACGCCTCTCCGCTGCCGGGGCGGAAGGCCAGTTCGGCTTCCATGAAGCCATCGACTACACCCCGGCGCGGCAACGGCGCGGCGAATCCCATGCCCTGGTGCATTCCTACATGGCCCACCACCAGGGCATGAGCCTGCTCGCCCTGGCGTATCGCTTGCTGGACCGCCCGATGCAGAAGCGCTTCATGTCCGATCCGCTGTTCCAGGCCACCCTGCTGCTGCTGCAGGAACGCATCCCCCGGGCTTCGGCGTTCTATGCCCGCACCGACGAGCTCACCGGCATCCGTGCCGACGCGGACAGCCTGCAGATGCCGATACGCGTGATGAGCAGCCCCAACACACAGGTGCCGGAAGTGCAGTTGCTGTCGAACGGCCGCTACCACGTCATGGTCACCAACGCCGGTGGCGGCTACAGCCGCTGGAAGGACCTCGCCGTGACGCGCTGGCGCGAGGACGGCACCCGCGACGCCTGGGGCACGTTCTGCTTTCTCCGCGATATCGAGAGCGGGACTGCCTGGTCGAGCGCACACCAGCCCACCTTGAAGCGCACGGAAAACTACGAAGCGATCTTCTCGGAAGGACGTGCGGAATTCCGCCGCCGCGACGGCGAGTTCGACACCCACACCGAAATCGTCGTCTCGCCGGAAGACGACATCGAGCTGCGCCGCGTGCGCATCACCAACCGTTCCCCGGCGCGCCGGACGATCGAGGTGACGAGCTACGCCGAGGTGGTGCTGGCGGCGCCCGACGCGGACGCGCTGCATCCGGCATTCAGCAATCTCTTCGTGCAGACCGAGATCGTCGCGTCGCGCCGGGCCATCCTGTGCACGCGCCGGCCCCGCTCCGGCGACGAAGCGGTGCCCTGGATGTTCCACCTGATGGCGGTGCACGACGCCGACGGCGGCGCGCTGTCCTACGAGACCGACCGCGCGCGCTTCATCGGCCGTGGCCGGAGCATCGCCGCGCCCCGGGCGATGGAGGACGGCGCGGCGCTGTCCGGCAGCCAGGGCTCGGTGCTCGACCCGATGACGGCGATACGCTGCCGGATCACCCTCGAGCCGGAGCAATCGGCCTGCGTGGACCTGGTGTACGGCATCGGCGGCAGTCGCGACGCGGCCCTCGGCCTGGTCGAGAAGTACCAGGACCGGCGCCTGGCCGACCGCGTCTTCGAACTGGCGTGGACCCACGCCCAGGTGGTGCTGCGCCAGATCAACGCCAGCGAGGTGGACGCGCAACTCTACGGGCGCCTGGCCAACTCGATCCTCTACGCCCATGCCGCGCTGCGCGCCGAGAGCAGCGTGCTGATGCGCAACCGGCGCGGGCAGTCCGGCCTGTGGGGCTATGCCATTTCCGGCGACCTGCCCATCGTCCTGCTGCGCATCGCCGACCTGGCCAACATCGAGCTGGTGCGCCAGCTCATCCAGGCCCACGCCTACTGGCGCCTGAAGGGACTGGCGGTGGACCTGGTGATCTGGAACGAAGACCGCGCCGGTTACCGGCAGGTGCTGCAGGACCAGATCCTCGGCCTGGTGGCGGTGGGCCTGGAAACCCAGGCGATGGACCGGCCGGGCGGCATCTTCGTCCGCTCGGCGGAGCAGATCTCGGAGGAAGACCGCACGCTGTTCCAGACCGTCGCCCGCGTCATCCTCAGCGACAGCCGCGGCACGCTGGCGGAACAAGTCAGTCGCCCCGGCACGGCGGGCGTGCGCGTGCCGCGCCTGGTGCCGGGCAAACCCCACCCCGCCGAACTGCCTGCCGCCTTCGGACTGCCGCCGCGCGAGCTGATCCTCGCCAACGGCATCGGCGGCTTCACCCCGGACGGGCGCGAATACGTCATCACCACCACGCCCGGACAGACCACCCCGGCGCCGTGGGTGAACGTGCTGGCCAATCCGCGCTTCGGCAGCGTCATCTCGGAGAGCGGCCAGGCCTATACCTGGGGCGAGAATGCCCACGCGTTCCGCCTCACGCCATGGCACAACGACCCGGTGTCCGACGCCAGCGGCGAGGCGTTCTACCTGCGCGACGAGGACAGCGGCCATTTCTGGTCGCCGACGCCGCTGCCCAGGCGCGGCGCGACGCCCTACGTCAGCCGGCACGGCTTCGGCTACAGCGTGTTCGAGCATGCCGAGGGCGGCATCCGCTCGGAGCTGTGGGTCTATGTGGCGCAGGATGCGTCGGTCAAGTTTTCCGTGCTCAAGGTGCGCAACCTGTCCGGCCGGCCGCGCCGGCTTTCCGCCACCGGCTACGTGGAATGGGTGCTGGGCGACCTGCGGCCGAAATCGGCCATGCACGTGGCCACCGAAGTCGATCCCTACAGCGGCGCGCTCTACGCGCGCAACCCGTACAACACCGAGTTCCCAGACCGGGTCGCCTTCTTCGACGTGGACGACGCGGACCGGACCGTCACCTGCGACCGCGCCGAATTCATCGGCCGCAACGGCAGCCTGGAGAATCCGGCGGCGATGGCGCGCACGCACCTGTCCGGCAGGCTGGGCACCGGCCTGGATCCCTGCGCCGCGATCCAGGTGGGCTTCGACCTGGCCGACGGTCAGGAGCGCCAGATCACGTTCAGGCTCGGCCTGGCGGGTACGCCGGACGGAGGCGACGCAAACCCGGATGCAAACGCCCTGGTGCATCGCTTCCGCGGCACCGACGCCGCGCGGCGGGCGCTCGAAGCGGTCTGGCTATACTGGAATCACACCCTCGGCGCGGTCCAGGTGGATACGCCCGACGTGTCGCTCAACGTGCTCTGCAACGGCTGGCTGTTGTACCAGACCCTGGCCTGCCGCCTGTGGGCGCGCAGCGGCTTTTACCAGTCGGGCGGCGCCTTCGGCTTCCGCGACCAGTTGCAGGACACGATGGCGCTGGTGCATGCCGAGCCCCGGCTCCTGCGCGCGCAACTGCTCCTGTGCGCGGGCCGTCAGTTCCGCGAAGGGGATGTCCAGCACTGGTGGCATCCGCCCTCCGGCCGCGGCGTGCGCACCCATTGCTCCGACGACTATCTGTGGCTGGCCCTGGCCGCCTGCCGCTATGTGCAGAGCACCGGCGACAGCGGCGTGCTCGACGAGCCCGTCCCGTTCCTGGAAGGCCGTCCGCTCAGCGCGGAGGACGATTCCTACTATGACCTGCCCGGCCGCTCGGCGGTCGCGGAGAACCTTTACCAGCACTGCGTGCTGGCCATCCGGCGCGGGCTGAGAGTCGACGCGATGGGTGCGCACGGCCTGCCGCTGATCGGCGGCGGCGACTGGAACGACGGCATGAATCGGGTCGGCATCCAGGGCAAGGGGGAAAGCGTCTGGCTGGGCTTCTTCCTGCATGAAGTGCTGCGCCAGTTCGGCGCGCTGGCGCGCCTGCGCCAGGACAGCGGCTTCGCCGAAGTTTGTGCGACCGAGGGCGCGCGCCTGCGCGAAAACCTGGAGCGGCATGGCTGGGACGGCGCCTGGTATCGGCGTGCCTGGTTCGACGACGGCACGCCGCTCGGCTCGGCGGACAGCGCCGAGTGCCGCATCGATTCGATCTCGCAAAGCTGGGCGGTGCTCTCCGGGGCGGGCGACGCCAACCGCTCGCGCATGGCCATGCAGGCGGTGGACGAGTGCCTGGTGCGCCGCGACGACGCACTCATCCAGCTGCTCGATCCGCCCTTCGACCGCTGGGCGATGGACCCCGGCTACATCAAGGGCTATGTGCCGGGCGTGCGCGAGAACGGCGGACAGTACACCCACGCCGCCATCTGGGCGGCCATGGCCTTCGCGGCATTGGGCGACAGCCGGCGCGCCTGGGAACTGACGACCATGATCAACCCGGCGAACCACGCGGCCTCCCGGGAAGCCATCGAGACCTACATGGTGGAACCCTACGTCGTCGCCGCCGACGTCTACGCGGTGGCGCCCCACACCGGCCGCGGCGGCTGGAGCTGGTACACCGGCTCGGCCGGCTGGATGTACCGGCTCATCGTCGAATCCCTGCTCGGCCTGCGGCTGGAAACGGACCGGCTGCATGTCGCGCCCTGCCTGCCGGCGCACTGGAACGCGCTGAAGATTCACTACCGCTACCGGGAGACGGTCTACCACATCGCCATCGTGCAAACCCGCGCCGGCGAAGAAGGTAGCGAAAAACGTGGCGGCGCGCGGCTGACGGTGGACGGCGTCGGGCAGGACGGCCAGGCGATTCCCTTGGTGGACGACCGTCGGGAACACACGGTGGAGATCAGCATCCCGGCAGAATAAGCTCGCAGCAGGGGCGCTCCAGTCCTTCGAGGATGACCCTTTAATTTGTGATAAATCACATTAAAATACGTTTTTATCTATATGATTTAACGTATTTAAATGCGTAATTCATTGCTCAACCTGGCCGGGATCGAGCAGCAGGAAGCGGGCGTAGCGTCCTTCCTTCCGGTCGCCGTCATCGCTGACGACCGCGATCCACTGGCGCCCATCGATCACCGCCGGACAGATCCCCTCGGCCCTTTCCAGGCCCGCCAGGCCGGGAATCGTGACGCGGCGTGCCGGCGCGCCGGGACGGCCGCTCCAGAACCAGAGCTGGAATTGCACGGGTTCGTGCGCGACCGGCCCGCCGATGAGGAGGTAGCCGTCGAGGCAGGGAAACCAGGACATGCCGCGTATGCCGTTGCCGTCGAGGTCCAGGATCTCCAGCCTGGCCGAGATTCGGGGCGCCTCGCCCGAGTCGAAGATCGCCGCGGGATTCTCGACGCAGGCGACGAGGGCCCGCTTGCCGGGCAAGGGACTGCGAAAGCCGATCAGCAGGCGCTGCGCGTCCGGACTGAGGTCGAGCGCCTCGATGTTCAGCCCGCCGCCGGCCTTGACGTCGCGTATCTCCGCTGCGGCCGCCAGCACGGGGTGCGCCGTCAGCAGGGCGGGCTTCAGCGCGTTCGACACCTTCGGCGCGACTGCGCGGTCGCCCTCGATGCGGAAGCGGAGCAGCCTTTCGCGGGACGCCTTCTCGTCGCCGTCGCCATCGCGCGAATGCGAGGTGATGGCGTAGACATGGCCCGTGCGGTCGAGGGTGATGCCTTCGAGATCGTTCAGCTTCCGGAAGGCCTCGGCGGATTCCTGCGGCCCCGGGCGCAGCGGGGTGCTGGCGACCGTGCCATCGGGACCGATCGCGACCAGGCTGAACGGATGCTCCTTTTCATCTTCGAGGACAAGGAAACGCCCGTCGGAAAGCTGCTGGATGGCGGACGGCTCGTAAAGGCCGGTCAGGGTGCGAAATTCGGGCGTGCTGTTCAGGGTCATGCGGTATCCCTTGTGTCCTCGTGCGGCCAGGTCGCCTATCCTAACAAAGGAACCCCTGCCTGAAACCGCCCAAAAGGGCTATGATCGAACACGGTCCGCAAGGCGCCGGGCCGCCACGATATCGAACTACCAGGAGACTTGAAATGGCCAAGAAAGCATCGAAGAAATCCGCAGAAACCGTCTACAAGATCGTCGAGGTGGTCGGCTCCAGCCCGACCTCGTGGGAGGACGCCGCCCGCGCCGCCGTCGAGGCGGCCGCCAAGACCCTGCGCAACCTGCGCGTCGCCGAAATCACCAAGCTCGACATGAAGATCGATGGCGGCAAGGTGGTCGCCTACCGGGCGCGCGTGTCGATGTCGTTCAAGTACGAAGACTGATTCCGGGCGCGGCGAAGGACCGGGGCATAGATGAGCGAAACCGCCTACTGCTATCACTGCGGCATCCACCACCCGAGGACGGAGATGCGGCAGATCGAAACCAAGGCCGGCAAGCGCTGGCGCTGCATCAAGAGCATCCAGGCGACGAAGCGGAGTACCGCCGAGCGCGACGGCTTCGGCAAGCGCATCAGCGCCGAAAACAAGGCGGATGCGCAGAGCAAAGCGAGGCTGATGCAGAATTCCAACCGATGAGCGGCCTGCCCGTGCTGGAGCTGTTCGGCCTGCTCGTCCTGGCCGGCAGCTTCTGGCTCTGGCTGGACAGCGTCAAGGCCAGGGATGTCGGCATCGCCGCCGCGCGGACGGCCTGCCAGTCCGAGGGATTGCAGCTCCTCGACGATACGGTCGCCATTGCCGGCCTGAAGCCGGCGCGCAACGAGGACGGCCGCCTCCTGCTGCGGCGCGTCTATTCCTTCGAGTACAGCGACACCGGCGACAACCGGCGCAACGGCAGCGTGGTGCTGCTCGGCCACCGGGTGCTTGTTCTCAACGTCGGATTGCGGCCGGTGCCGTCGGAGCGCATGCTGCATTGAACACTCGCCCGGCTACGTATAGCCGTAACTGAATTCAGTTCCGCCCTGCCTGGCCAGCCGCGCGGCTGTTCCGATGCCGGTGCAGCAGTCGGCCGGCGGCGGCGATCAGGACGATCGCCTCCAGCAGCGCCCACGGCCAGGCGGTCGAAGGTCGCCGCCCAGGCGCTCAATTCATTCAGCAGCAGGGCCCACAAGCCGATGGCAACGTAGGCGGTCGTCAGTACGAGGGCGAGGTTCACCCACGGGCGCAGGCCGATCAGGAAACCGATGATCGAGCCGACCACCGGCCCGGTCATCCAGAACGGCACGAAGACGATCAGGCCGGCGATGCCGAATTTTCGCACCATGCCGCCGCGCAACGCGGCCGCCTCGTGCATGCGGGCAACGAAGGATTTCAGCGCCGGCAGGCGCTCCCGGCGCCCCGCGCAGGCCGATTTTTCAGGACGGGCCGAATTCGGCTATGCTGCCGCGTCCGCAACAGCAGGGGTGTCCCGATGTCCATCGCAATGTTCGTCCTCGGCCTGGTCACGCTGGTCGCCGGCGCGCAGATCATGGTGCGCGGCTCATCGAAGCTGGCGCTGTCGTTCGGCATTTCGCCGCTGGTGGTGGGCCTGACCGTGGTCGCCTTCGGCACCAGTGCCCCGGAACTGGCGGTTTCGGTGCGTTCCTCGTGGGGCGGGCAGGTGGATATCGCGCTGGGCAACGTGGTCGGCAGCAACATCTTCAACGTGCTCTTCATCCTCGGCGTCTCGGCCCTGGTCGCACCCCTGCTGGTGGCGCCGCAGCTGATCCGCCAGGAAGTCCCCTTCATGCTCGGCGCCTCGCTGCTGCTGTTCGCGCTGGCGTCGGACGGCGGCATCGGCCGCGGCGACGGCGCGCTGCTGTTCGGCCTGCTCGTTGCCTACATCGTTTTCCTGATCCGCCAAAGCCGCCGCGAAAGCCGGGCGACGCAGGACGAATATGCGCAGGAATTCGCCGCGCCGTCCGATGCAGCCTGGGACCGCCACTGGGGGGTGCAGCTCGTGCTGATCTTCGCCGGGCTCGCGTTGCTGGTGGTCGGCGCCAATTGGCTGGTCGGCGCGGCGGTGAGCTTCGCGCGCGCGCTGGGCCTCTCCGAGATGGTGATCGGACTGACCATCGTCGCCATCGGCACCTCGCTGCCCGAGGTGGCCGCTTCGCTGGTGGCCACGCTGCGCGGCGAACGGGACATCGCCGTCGGCAACGTCATCGGCAGCAACGTCTTCAACATCCTCGGCGTGCTCGGCCTCTCCAGCCTGGTGGCGCCGCACGCCCTGCCGGTGCCGCCGGCGATGCTCAACTTCGACCTGCTGGTGATGATCGGCGTCGCGCTGGCCTGCCTGCCGATCTTCTTCACGGGGCACGTCATCGAGCGCTGGGAAGGCGCGCTCTTCCTCGCCTATTTCTTCGCCTACACGGCCTACCTGCTGCTGGCATCGCAGCAGCACGACCTGCTCGATACCTTCGGCACGGCGATGACAACCGTGGTCATCCCCCTCACCGTCGTCACGCTGGCGGTGTTCGCGGCGCGCCACTGGCGCGAGCGGCGTCAAGGCTGATCCAGAAGCTCGGTGTCATCGTGCCGGTAGGCCGGACTGCAGCAACAGAGGATGTGCAACGCTGCCGCGCCGGTCGCCTCGATGCAGTGAGGCGTGCCGGGCGGGATCAGCGCCGAGTCGCCGGGACTGACTTTTATTTTTTCCTCGCCGAGCGTCAGCAGGCCCTCGCCCGACGTGATGTGGTAGAGCTCCTCAGTCTCGATGTGGCGATGCAGGCGCGTTCGCGCGCCGGCCGGCACGACGGCCTCGGCCAGGCTCTGGGCGCGGTTGCCGTGACGATCCGGATGCATCAACTCGCGGATTTCGGAGCCGTCCATGGTGACGTAGGGTTCGATGTCGGCGAGGCGGGTCTTCATGGGCGGGCTTTCTTGTAGAGCGCCAGGGCGCGTTCGCGCTGCACGGCGTGGTCGACGACGGGGGACGGATAGTCGCGGCCGATGACGCAGCCGCAGGCGGCCTGCCCGGCCGGGCTCATGCGCCACGGCGCATGGATGGATTTTACCGGGACGTTCGCGAGCTCCGGCACCCAGCGGCGGATGAATTCTCCCTGCGCGTCGAACTTCTGCGACTGCGCCAGCGGATTGAAGATGCGGAAGTACGGCTGCGCATCGCAGCCGGTCGAGGCCGCCCACTGCCAGTTGCCGTTGTTGGCGGCGAGGTCGAAGTCGTTCAGTTTCGCCGCGAAGTATTTCTCTCCCCAACGCCAGTCCACCAGCAGGTCCTTGACGAGGAACGAGGCGGCGACCATGCGCAGGCGGTTGTGCATGTTGCCGGTTCCGCTCAACTGGCGCATCGCTGCATCGACGATGGGATAGCCCGTTCGTCCATCGCGCCATGCTGCGAAAAAGGCTTCGTCGTTCGGCCATGCGATGCGCGCGAACCCGGGCCGGAAGGCTTCGCGTGCGGCTTGCGGGTGATGGTGCAGCACCTGGAAGAAGAAGTCGCGCCAGATCAGCTCGGCGAGCCAACAGTCAGCCCCTGCGGTACGGCGATCGCGTGCCAGACGTGCGAGCCGTCGGACGGAGATCGTGCCGAAGCGGTTGTGCGCGGCCAGTCCCGAGGTGGCGTCGAGCGCAGGATAGTCGCGCTGCTCGTGGTAGCCGTCGATGCGCGCGAGGAAGGCGTCCAGGGTTTCCTGGGCGCCCCGCTCCCCCGGCCGCAGCCCGGCTGAAGCAAGGTCGGTCGGCGTGAAGCCCAGCTCGCGCAATTCCGGCAGCCGCGTTGCCATGGGCGGCGGCGCGAGATGCTTCAAATCTTCCCGCGCCAGCCGCGGTGCGAACTCCGCTTCGCTGACGAGCTTCAGCCAGGCGTTCTTGTAGGGCGTGAAGACGGTGAACGGACGCCCGGCCTGGGTGAGGAGTTCGCTCCCGGCGAAAACGACCGTGTCCTTGACGGAGGTGAAGCCGATGCCGTCGGCGAGCAGCCTGTCCGCAACCTCGGCGTCGCGTGCCACCGCCGCCGGCTCGTAGTCCTCCGCCGCGACCACTTCGTCCACGCCGAGCGCGGCGGCCAGGCACGGCACCTCCTCGCGTGCGCGCCCATGCAGAACGATGAGGACGCCGCCCTGCCCGCGCAGGTTCTCACGGAGTTCGCGCACCGACTGCCAGATGAAGTCCACGCGCCGGTCGGCGCGCGATTCGAGCGCGTCGAGGATCTCCGTGTCAAAAACGAAGCAGCAGAACACCCGCTCCGCCTGCGCCAGCGCCCGGCCGAGCGCGGCGTTGTCGTCCAGCCGCAGGTCGCGGCGGAACCAGACCAATGCATCTGCCATCAGCGCGATTCAGCCCCTTCACGCTTCTGTTCCGCCAGCCTGGCGGCGTCATCGAGCTTGCCCTGCACCTGGGCCGGCGCGGTCTTCGCCTGCTCGGCCTCCCTGGCCTTGGCGGCACCGGCGGTGGCGGCGACGGTGGCAGTTTCCGACACGCCACAGCCGGCCAAGGTGAGGGCGAAGAACATTGACAGCAATCTCATGACTTTTTCCTTTCCGAAAGCAGGGCAATCACTTCCTCGTCTTCGACCTGGCCGAAGTCGGCGTAGAACTGGCCGACGGCCTGGAAGTTCTCCGGCGCATAGAGGCACACCACCTCGTCGGCCTGTTCCCCGACTTTTTCCAGCGTCTCTGGCGGCGCCACGGGCACGGCACAGACGAGCTTCTGCGGCGCGCGCTGGCGCAGGGCGTGCAGGGCGGCGAGCATGGTCGAGCCGGTGGCGAGGCCGTCGTCGATGACAATGACGATGCGCCCGGCGGGATCGATGGGCGGGTGCAGCGGCGAATATTGGGCGCGTCGCTGGCGGATGGTCTCCAGCTCGCGTGCCTTGGTGCGTTCGATGTAGGCGGCATCGCCTCCGGCCAGGGCGGCGTACGGGCCGAGGGTGGCCCAGCCGGTCTCGTCGATGGCGCCGATGGCGAACTCGGGGTTGCCCGGGGCGCCAAGCTTGCGCACCAGCACCACGTCGAACTCGCCCTCCAGCGCCTCGGCGACGCGTTTCGCCATCGGCACGGCGCCGCGCGGGATGGCAAGGATCAAGGGGTTTTTGCCCTTGTAGGCGGCCAGCTTGTCGGCCAGTTGGCGGGCGGCCTGTTCCCTGTCGCGGAAGATCATGCTGATACCTTAGCCGTGCCCGGAAAGCCTGTCCAGACCGGTATAATTCGCGCTTTGAAAAGCCGCATTCCGCAAGCCCTCCCGATTCGCCTTCCATGACCGGTTCCCCACCTGCGCTCCTGCCGCAGCTGCCCGCATTACCCAAGCCCGGCGCACGCCTCGACCTGCCTGCGTTGGCCGGGTCGGCCGACGCCCTGGCCCTGGCGCAGCTCGCCGGCGGAGGCCGCATGCTGGCGGTGGTGACGGCGAACCCGCTCGACGCCCAGCGCCTGCAGGAGGAGATCGCCTGGTTCGCGCCGCAGTTGCGCGTGCATCTGCTGCCGGACTGGGAGACCCTGCCCTACGACACGCTCTCGCCGCACCACGATCTGATTTCCGAGCGCCTGGCGACGCTCTACGAGATCAGCCGCGGCGCCTGCGACATCGCGCTGATCCCGGCCACCACGGCGCTGCACCGCCTGCCGCCGGCCGAATACCTGGCGGCGCACACCTTCTTCCTCAAGCAGGGCGAGCGCCTCGACGTGGCGGCCTTGCGCGACCAGCTGACGCTGGCCGGCTACCAACACGTCACCCAGGTCGTCTCGCCGGGCGAATACAGCGTGCGCGGCGGACTGATCGACCTGTTCCCGATGGGTTCGGCGCTGCCCTTCCGCATCGAGCTGTTCGACGACGAGGTCGAGACCCTGCGCAGCTTCGACGTCGACTCGCAGCGCACGGTGTTCCCGGTGCCGGAGATCCGCCTGCTGCCGGCGCGCGAATTCCCGCTCGACGAGGCCGGCCGCTCGCGCTTCCGCGGCCGCTACCGCGAGACCTTCGAGGGCGACCCCTCGCGCTCCCCGATCTACAAGGACGTCTCCAACGGCATCGCGCCGGCCGGCATCGAGTACTACCTGCCGCTCTTCTTCGACACGACGGCGCTGGTCTTCGACTACCTGCCGAAAGACACGGTGCTGTGCCTGCACCGCGACGTGCCCGGCGCCATCCGCGAGTTCTGGGCCGACACGGCTTCGCGCTACAAGCTGCTCGGCGGCGACCGCAGCCGGCCGCTGCTGCCGCCGAACGAACTGTTCCTCTCCGAGGAGCAGTTCTTCGTCGCTGCCGCCGTGCTGGGGAAACTGACTTTTAGTTCCGGTGCGGCAGAGGCGGTTGCGCCCGCCGTGCCGATTCCCGACCTCGCCGTCGAGCGCCGCGCCGACGATCCGCTGCACAAGCTGAAAGCCTTCGCCGCCGGCTTCGACGGCCGCATCCTGCTGCTGGCCGAATCGCCCGGCCGGCGCGAGACGCTGCTGCAGTACCTCGCAGAGTACGGCCTGCACCCCGCGCCCTTCGCCGATTTTTCCGCCTGCGCAACGACGACGGAGCGGCTCGCGCTGGCCGTGTCGCCGCTCTCCAACGGCTTCCTGCTGCCCGCCGCGAAGCTCGCCGTCGTCACGGAAAACGAGCTCTACGCCGCCACGGCGCGCCCGAGGGGCCGCAAGACCGACGCCCGCCGCGCCAGCCTCGAAGGCTGGCTGCGCGACCTCACCGAATTGAAGATCGGCGACCCGGTGGTGCACGAGAGCCACGGCATCGGCCGCTACCAGGGCCTGGTGCACCTCGACCTCGGCGAGGGCGAGACGGAATTCCTGCACCTCGAATACGCCGGCGGCGACAAGCTCTACGTACCGGTCTCGCAGCTGCACCTGATCTCGCGCTACAGCGCCTCCGAGCCGGAGCTGGTCGAGCTGCACAAGCTCGGCACCGACCGCTGGGACCGCGCCAAGCGGAAGGCCGCGCAGCAGGTGCGCGACACCGCCGCCGAGCTGCTCGCGCTCTACGCCCGGCGCGCGGCACGGGAGGGCCACGCCTTCAATTTCAAGGAACACGACCTGGAGGCCTTCGCCGACGGCTTCGGCTTCGAGGAGACGCCCGACCAGGCCGCCGCCATCGCCGCGGTGGTCGCCGACATGAAGTCCGGCAGGCCGATGGACCGCCTCGTCTGCGGCGACGTCGGCTTCGGCAAGACCGAGGTGGCGCTGCGCGCCGCCTTCGCCGCCGTGATGGACGGCAAGCAGGTGGCGGTGCTGGCGCCGACCACGCTGCTGGCCGAGCAGCACTTCAACACTTTCAGCGACCGCTTCGCCGACTGGCCGGTGAAGATCGTCGAGCTGTCGCGCTTCAGGAGCGCGAAGGAGCAGACGGCCGCCCTGCAGCAGCTTGCGGAAGGCAAGGTCGACATCGCCATCGGCACCCACCGCCTGCTGCAGAAGGACGTCAGGTTCGCCCGCCTCGGCCTCGTCGTCATCGACGAGGAGCACCGCTTCGGCGTGCGGCAGAAGGAGGCGCTGAAGGCCCTGCGCGCCGAGGTCGACGTGCTGACGCTGACCGCCACGCCGATCCCGCGCACCCTCGGCCTCTCGCTGGAAGGCCTGCGCGAGTTCTCCGTCATCGCCACCGCGCCGCAGAAACGGCTGGCCATCAAGACCTTCGTCGTGCCCCACTCCGACGGCATCGTGAGGGAAGCGGTGCTGCGCGAGTTCAAGCGCGGCGGCCAGGTGTACTTCCTGCACAACGAGGTGGACACCATCGGGACGGTGCGCGAACGCCTGGCCAAGCTGCTGCCCGAGGCGCGCATCGTCGTCGGCCACGGCCAGCTGCCCGAGCGCGAGCTGGAGCGCGTCATGAAGGAATTCACCCAGCAGCGCCACAACCTGCTGCTGTGCACGACCATCATCGAGACCGGCATCGACAACCCGCACGCCAACACCATCCTCATCAACCGCGCCGACAAGTTCGGCCTGGCCCAGCTGCACCAACTGCGCGGACGCGTCGGCCGCTCGCACCACCAGGCCTACGCCTACCTGCTCACCGACCGCAGCGCCAAGCCAAGCGCCCAGGCGCAGCGCCGGCTGGAGGCGATCCAGGCCATGGAGGAACTCGGCTCCGGCTTCTTCCTCGCCATGCACGACCTGGAAATCCGCGGCGCCGGCGAGGTGCTCGGCGAATCGCAGAGCGGCGAGATCCAGGAGATCGGCTTCAACCTGTACACCTCGATGCTCAACGCCGCCGTGCGCGCGCTGAAGGACGGCAAGGAGCCGGACCTCTCCCAGCCGCTCGGCATCACCTCGGAGATCAACCTGCGCGCGCCGGCCCTGCTGCCGAGCGACTACTGCAGCGACGTGCACGAGCGCCTGACGCTGTACAAGCGCCTTGCCAACTGCGACGGCGAGGAGGAGCTGCTGCTCCTGCAGGAGGAACTGATCGACCGCTTCGGCGAGCTGCCGGACCAGGCGCGCACCCTGCTTGAGACGCACCGCCTGCGCATCCTCGCCAAGCCCCTCGGGCTGGCCAAGATCGACGCCACCGAGGCCGTCATCAAGCTGCAATTCATCCCCAACCCGCCCATCGACCCGGCGCGCATCATCCAGCTCGTGCAGCAGGACCGCCGCTGGAAGCTGGCCGGGCCGGACAGGCTCAGCGTTGCCCGGGAAACCGCCACCCTGCCCGAGCGGGCGGCGGCGATCCGTGAGATCATTTCACTCTTGAATCAACCCGTTTCACCATCCAAAAAGCAGTCATGACACAGCAACCACTAGAGAACGTCCGCATCGGGGCCTTCGACCTGATGCCCTCCCCCGAGGAAATCCACGCCCGCGTGCCGCTGTCCGAAAAGGCCTCGGACACCGTCTTCGCCGGCCGCGAGATCATCAAGGCCATCCTCGACCGCAAGGACCCGCGCATCTTCATCGTCGTCGGCCCCTGCTCGATCCACGACCCGGTCGCCGGCTACGACTACGCCCAGCGGCTGAAGAAGCTGGCCGACGAGGTGAGCGACACCCTGGTCCTGGTCATGCGCGTGTATTTCGAAAAGCCGCGCACCTCGACCGGCTGGAAGGGCTACATCAACGACCCCTACATGGACGATTCCTTCCACATCGAGGAAGGCATGGAGAAGGCGCGCGAATTCCTGCTCCGGGTGAACGAGCTGGGCCTGCCCGCCGGCACCGAGGCGCTCGACCCGATCGCGCCGCAATACCTCGGCGACCTCATCACCTGGACCGCCATCGGCGCGCGCACCTCCGAATCGCAGACGCACCGCGAGATGTCGAGCGGCCTGTCCACCCCGGTCGGCTTCAAGAACGCCACCGACGGCGACATCACCCCCGCCATCAACGCCATCAAGTCGGCCGCCAGCGCGCACAGCTTCCTCGGCATCAACATGCAGGGGCGCTCGGCCATCGTGCGCACGCAGGGCAACGCCTACGGCCACGTCGTGCTGCGCGGCGGCGACGGCCGCTCGAACTTCGACACCGTCAGCGTCTGCATGGTCGAACGCGCGCTGGCCAAGGCGAAGATCGCGCCGAACATCGTCATCGACTGCTCGCACGCCAACTCGCTGAAGGACCCGGCCCTGCAGCCGCTGGTCATGTCCGACTGCGTGCACCAGATCCGCGAAGGCAACCAGTCCATCGTCGGCCTGATGATCGAGAGCAACATCGAAGGCGGCAACCAGCCGATCCCGGACGACCTCTCCCAGCTGAAGTACGGCTGCTCCGTCACCGACGCCTGCGTCGACTGGCCCGCCACCGAAACCATGATCCGCAAGGCGCGCGACGTCCTCAAGGACATCCTGCCGCAACGAAACGCGTAAGCAGAAGAAGAACCATGTCACTGATCAAGCCCTTCCGCGGCCTGCGCCCGGCGCCCGGCCGCGCCGCTGAAATCGCCGCCCCGCCCTATGACGTGCTCTCCGCCGACGAGGCGCGCGTGCGTGCCGCCGGCAAGCCCAACAGCTTCCTGCACATCTCCAAGGCCGAGATCGACCTGCCGCCGGAGATCGACCACTATTCGCCGCCGGTCTACGCCAAGTCGCGCGAGAACTTCGACCGCATGATCAGGGAGGCCGTGCTGAAGCAGGACGACGCGCCCTGCTACTACGCCTACCGTCTCGTGATGGGCGAGCACGTGCAGACCGGCCTCGTTGCC
>Ga0172380_10003563_pt1 | contig 21188 bp, 20 predicted proteins | sample Leawe162metaG_FD_119747 | JGI IMG/M metagenome (GOLD analysis project Ga0172380, IMG submission 119747) | Leachate microbial communities from a municipal landfill in Southern Ontario, Canada - Leachate well 162 metaG | ecosystem: Engineered > Solid waste > Landfill > Unclassified | place... | reverse complement strand
CGTGTACGGCACGACCTCGGCCAGCACCGCGCCGTCGCGGAAATGCACGTGCCAGTCGTCGGGGCGGCGGAAGGTCAGTGTGCGCATGTCACTTCGTCTCGGTGATGGCGGCGTAAAGGATTTCAACGCCCTTCAGGAAGTCGTCGAGTTCCATCGCCTCTTGCGGGTTGTGCGAGCCGTTGGCATTTCGCACAAAGACCATGCCCGAGGGAATGCCGGCATTGGCGAAAACCGCCGCGTCGTGTCCGGCGCCGCTCGGCATGAGTTCCGGCGGCAGGCCACAGGCGATTGCGGCGCGCTGCAGCCGGGCCACCACCTGTTCGTCCATTCGCGCCGGCTCGGTATAGACGCGCTCGTCGAACTCGAAGCTGACGCCGCGCTGCGCCGCGATCGCCCGGCACTCGGCCTGGAACAGCGCGTAAAACGCCTCCAGCGTGTCGTGACTCTGGCTGCGAACCTCAAAGCTGAAGGCCATTTCGCCCGGGATGCGGCTGATGGCGTGTTCGGCCGGATCGGTGGAGACGATGCCGGTGGTGACCACCAGGTCGAGGCCACGCTGCAACAGCGTCTGCCAGTGGTCGTCGAGCCGGCTGACCAGATCGGCGAAGGCGAAGACCGCGTCCTTGCGCAGCCAACGCGGCACGGCGCCGGAATGGCCGGCCTCGCCCCGGCAGACGACGCGGCGGTGACGCAGATTACCGCGAATACCGGTGACAATGGTGGTCGGCAACTCGCGCGCCACCATCACCGGCCCCTGCTCGATATGCAGCTCGAGATAGCTCAGCGCCTGGCGCGGATCGAACAGCATCTCCTGTCGAGCGATGGGCTCGACGTCAATGTTGACCGATTGCATGGCCTCGCGCAGGGTGCGCCCGCTCCCGCGGCTCCTGGCCGCCAGGTCGGCGGCGCTCAGCCCGCCAAACAACGCCCGCGAGCCGATATTGGCGCGCCCGTAGGTGGCGCTTTCCTCGCCGCGCAGCGCGATCACGCGCACCGGGGCACCCAGCGTCGCCTCTTCGCGCTCGGTGCGGATCAGGCACATCAGCCCGGCGATGACGCCGGCGGCGCCGTCGAAATTGCCGCCCTGCGGCACCGAATCGACGTGCGAGCCGACGTAGTGTGCCGGCCGGCTGCCGTCGTCGCCGGGAGCACGGATGATCATGTTGCCGGCGGCATCGGTCTCGGTGACGAGGCCAAAATCCGCGGCGGTCTGGCGAAATATGGCGAGCGCGGCATTCTCACCTTCGGCATAGCATTCGCGGGTGATGCCGACGCCGTCGAACGTCGCCGCGCGCAACTGGTCGAACAGGTCGACGGCGAGTTCGGAGAGCGGCTTGGTGTTGCTGCCGCTGCTGGCGAGGCTCAGCCCGGTCACGACAGCGCCTCCAGTTCGTGCAGGTTGAGGCCAGTGTCGGCGACGGCGCCGACCAGTTGCGTCACCCGGGCGATGCCCTTGCGCGCGCAATAAGCCTCGAGCCCGGCGATCACCTCCGGCATGGCGCCGGGGCGGACGAACGTGGCGGTGCCCACCTGCACGGCGCTGGCGCCGGCCAGCATGTATTCAACCGCGTCCTCGGCGGTGGCGATGCCGCCGCAGCCGATGACCGGGATCTTTACCGCCTTGGCGCATTGGTGCGTCATCCGCACGATGATCGGCTTCACCGCCGGCCCGGACAGCCCGCCCATGATGTTGCCCAGCGTCGGCTTGAACGTTTCGATGTCGATCGACATCGCCAGAACGGTGTTGGCGACCACCAGCGCGTCGGCTCCCCCCGCCTCGGCGGCGCGCGCCACCCCGGAAATGTCGCCGGTGTTGGGGGTCAGCTTGGCCCAGAGCGGCAGGTCGGTGGCGTTCCGCAGGCGTCGCATCACCTGCTCGGTCGAGCGCGCGTTCATGGCAAACGCCTTGCCGTCCTCCTCAATGTTCGGACAGGAAATATTGGCCTCGATGGCGGCGATCCCCGGCAGGGTGAGGCGGGCCGCAGCGCTGCCAAACGCCTCGATCGTCGGCGCCGAGATCGACACGACCAAGGGCGAGGAAAACCGCCGGTAGAACGGCAGCGCGTTGGCGATGAAATGGTCGATGCCCTTGGACGGGATGCCGATGGAATTCAGCATGCCGTTCTCGACCTCGGCGACGCGCGGCGTCGGGTTGCCGCCGCGCAGTTCGGCGGTGATGGTCTTGGTGACCAGCGCCCCGAGCGCATCGAAGGAAACGACGCCGGCGAGTCCTTCGGCGAAGGTGCCGGAGGCCGGCATCACCGGATTGGCGAGCTTGAGCTTGCCGATCTGAACGCTGAGGTCGACTACCATGACAGTGCCTCCTCAAGGGCGAAGACCGGCCCGTCCCAGCAGACGCGACGGCTGTCGACGGTGTCGCCGGACTTGAAATTGCGCACGCAGCAGAAGCACATGCCGATGCCGCAAGCCATCTGCTGTTCCATCGCCACCTGCCCTGGAACTGCGAGTTCCTGGCCGAGGCGCTGCATCAACAGCATGAGCCGGTTGGAGCCGCAGGTGAAAAACGCGTCGGCAAGGCCCTCGGCATGCAGGCGACGCAAGATGGCTTCGACGTTTTCGGGCGCGCTGGTGCTGTCGCTGTCGAGCACGATCTCGACGCGCGCGCCGATGGCTTCAAAGCGATCTTCAGACATCACCTGCGCGGCGCCGCGCGCGCTGATGATGGCGGTGACGCCGACATTCTGGGCCGCCGCCATCTCGGCCAGCGGCGCCAGCGTCGCAAGCCCGACGCCGCGCCCGAGCACGACGATGTTGCGCCATTCCGGCGCCAGCGCAAAACCCCGCCCGAGCGGGCCAAAGATCCGCATGGTGTCGCCGCGATCGAGGGTGGCGAGACCGCGCGTGCCGGCACCAGTGACCTTGTAGAGAAACTCCACTTGGCCCTTGGCCGGGTCGGCCTTGTAGGTACTCATCGGCCGCCGGAGGAACGGCTTGTCGGCATCGGTCACCGGGCAGTCAAGATTGAAGAACTGCCCGGCAACCGCGAGGCTGGCCGGCGCTGGCGCCGGCGCCTTCAGTACCAGATGCCGGTACTCGGCATTGACCGCAGCGTTGGAGATTACCGTCACCACGACGTCGTTCACCAGACTGCCTGGCACCGGCATCTTGTCAACGGCGCCGCCGTCCGCCGCAAGGGAGAGTGCTCGCATCGTGTTACACCTTGCTTGTGCAATCTTGGTCGTGGCGCTGCACCAAGGCGAAGAAGATCACCATCGGCGCCGCGCGCGCCTCCGAGACGATCACCGCGCCGCCTTCTGGCCCACAGCAAGAAATCTATCTCATTTTTGAGACGATCCCAGAGCTAGCCTGGATTGTCAACAGGTATTGCCGCGGCGCCGGCGCGAGCGGTTCCGGGGCGCCCGAAGCGCGCCAGCCAGCGGGATTGCTGCTGGATGGGGGCGCCAAGTGGTCGCGATCCGGATAGGGTCTTCTCCTTCCGTCTCATATTTGATACGCTGTCCGCTTTCTCGACCCGCCGCCGCCCCCGGCGGAGCGATCAAGATGGAGGACTGCAATGCGGGAACTGGAAGCCTGGCTGCACGGCCAAAACGGCGGCATCAGAACCTATCTCGATTTTCAAAGGCGCTGCAGCGAACTGGGCCAGCAGGACCCGGCGCTGGCGGCGTTCTATTTGCTGCTCGGCACTGCGGCGGGGCGCTTCATCGCCTTCTACGATGGCGAACCGCTGCCAGTCGATGTGGCCCAGACCTCTCTGGCGCGTCTGCGCGACCTGGTGGCCCGCAGTATCAACGGCTGGTTCGGCTCGGCCGAGCAAAAGCTCGCCATCCTCAATGACATCGCCACCACTGACCTGACCGCCGAGGTGACGGCAGCATGACCCCCGTCCCCGAGACCGCCGCAACCCGGATCGAAGCCGACAGCCTTGGCAGCCGGACCCTGCCCTCGCTGGCGCTTTACGGTGTGCAGACAGCGCGTGCGATAGAGAATTTCCCCATAAGCGGCCGCTCCATCGGCGACTGGCCGGCGCTGATCCGCGCCTTCGCGCTGATAAAGAAGGCCTGCGCCGCCGGCAACCGCGCGGCCGGTCGCCTCTCTGAGGCCAAATACGCAGCAATAGCGCAGGCCTGCGACGCGCTGGGGCAAGGCCAGCATCTCGACGCCTTTCCGGTCGACGCCATCCAGGGCGGTGCCGGCACCTCGACCAACATGAACGTCAACGAGGTGATCGCCAATCTGGCGCTGCGCCAGCTCGGCCATCCGCCGGGGCGCTACGACGTCCTGCATCCCAACGACGACGTGAACATGTCGCAGTCGACCAATGACGTGTATCCGACGGCGGCGCGACTGGCGTGCCTGCTGATGCACCGCGACCTCGATGACGAACTGCAGCGACTGGCCGCGGCGTTTTCGCTAAAGGCCGAGGCCTTTGGCGGCATCCTGAAGCTTGGGCGCACGCAATTGCAGGACGCCGTGCCAATGACCCTGGGGCAGGAGTTTTCAGCCTTCGCCTCGGCGGTTTCGGTCGACACCAAAAGGGCACGGGAAATCACCGGCGGCTTCCTCGAGATCGGGCTCGGCGGCACCGCCATCGGCACCGGGATCAACACGCCGCCCGGCTATGCAGACACGGCGGTGGCCGAGCTCAACCGCCTCACCGGGCTCGCCTTCGTGCGCGCCCCGAACTTGCTGGCCACCACCTGGGACGCCGGCGCCTTCGTGCTCTATTCGGGCATGCTGAAACGCATTGCGACGACGCTATCGAAGATCTCCAACGATCTGCGGCTGCTCTCGAGCGGCCCGCGCGGCGGCCTTAACGAGATCCGGCTGCCCGAAAGGCAGCCTGGCTCCTCGATCATGCCGGGCAAGGTCAATCCGGTGATCCCCGAAGTGGTCAGCCAAGTGGCTTTCGCGGTGATCGGCAACGACGTCGCCATCACGCTGGCGGCCGAGGCCGGGCAGTTGCAGCTCAACGCCATGGCGCCGGTGCTGGTGCAGCGCACCTTCGATTCGATCTCCATGCTGACCCGCGCCGCCAGAGTGCTGGCCGACCATTGCATCACCGGCATCGAGGCCAACGACGCAGACTGCACCCGACACCTGGAGGCCGGCACGGCGCTGGTGACGGCGCTGGTGCCGGTCATCGGCTACCAGGCGGCAACGCAACTGGCGCAGGCCATCCTCAAGGACAAGGCGACGCTGCGCGGGGCTCTGGCAGAGATGCCCGGGCTCGACGCCGACAGGATCGACGCGCTGCTCGACCCGAGGCCGCTGACCGGCATTGCCCCGGTCAGGGCCTGAACCAGCACCGACCCGGATGTGGCATTTCCGGCCTTCTTGCACCGTGACGCCGCCGATCGGGCGCCACGGCGGCGGCCTGGCGGCTGCCCTGCCGACCGCCGTCATTCCAAGACCGACACCGCATCCGCATGCTGGCGGGGCACCGCAATCGGCCCTTGCTTTTCGTCCCTCCGTGCCAAAAATCGAACACATGGAACCACGCTCATGAGCATCCAGTTCGACCAGATCGGCCAGCGGCTGCGCGCCTACCGGCTCGGCAAGAACTTGACGGCCGACGAGATCGCCGACAGCATCGGCATTTCCCGGGCGGCGGTGTACCGGCTGGAAAAGGGCGAAATCGTAAAGATCCAGACGCTGGGGGCACTCTCCGAACTCCTCGACGTGTCGCTGCCCTCGCTGCTCGGAGTCGGGGTCGAATATTACAGCAACGCCATCGCCTTCTTCGAGCGCATGCGCCAGCTCGAGGAGGCCGCCGTCCACGTGCTCGGCAATTTCTCGCCGGTGTCATCGCTGCTGTTCTCCGAGGATTACATGGCGCATCTGCGCGTCATGTTGCTGGAGGCCATCCCCGACGATCATGCCGACCACGCCAAGGAAATTCTCTACATCGACAAGGTGCTCGAGATTCTCAACGAGCGGCGCCGCTCCGCGATCAAGCGTCGGGTGCCGATCGTGTCGATCGTCGGCTCGCAGGACATCGATCGGTTCCTGCGCTTCGGGCTGATCGGCCGGTTCGATCTGCCCGAGGCAGTGCGCAAGGAGCGCCGCGCCGCCGCCCGCCGCGAGATCGAGCGGGTCTGCGACATGATGGAGCGCCAGCCGATCGGGCTGCAGATCGGCGTCGTCGCCGGCCAGCCGCCGGCGCAGACCTTCCAGGTGTTTGAAAAGCCCAACGAATCTGCAGTCACCCTGAGTCCCTATCGACTCGGCGACCAACCCAATATTTCCTCCGGCATCGCGCTGGCCACCTCTGCCCCGGAGGCGGTGCGAGCCTTCGAGGAAACCCTGGCGCGGCAGTGGGAAATCGCCCGCAAGGGACGCGACGGCGCCGAGGTGTTCCGCAAGCTGTTGGAGCGCACGAAAGAGCACTGATCGGCGGTTGACGGCTTCCCGTTTCCGACGCTATAGCGAGATGGTTGCACTCAAAATTCAGCGAGACGAAGCCGCCGGACCACCTCCGACGGCGTTTTTTGGCGCGACCTCGTAGGACCCCGACAATCGAGGAAACAAGCCATGAGCATGTCGCGCCTGATCACCGACCGCAAAGACATCGCCAATCAGACGGCCCGGATGATGCTGGAGATCAATGCCATCCAGTTCAACGCCGAGCAGCCCTTCGTGTTCACCTCCGGCTGGGCCAGCCCGGTTTACGTCGATTGCCGCAAGCTGATCTCCTATCCGCGCCTGCGCTCGGCGCTGATGGATTTTGCGGCCAATCGCATCGTCACCGAGATCGGCTATGAATCGATCGACGTGATCACCGGCGGCGAGACCGCCGGCATCCCGTTCGCCGCCTGGATCGCCGACAAGCTGCACCTGCCGATGCAGTACGTGCGCAAGAAGGCCAAGGGGTTCGGGCGCAACGCCCAGATCGAGGGCGAGGTGGTCGCCAACGCCCGCACGCTCCTGGTCGAGGATCTGGCCACCGACGGGCGCAGCAAGGTCAATTTCTGCGCCGCGCTGCGCCAGGCCGGGGCCCGCGTCGACCACTGCTTCGTGCTGTTCTTTTACGACATCTTCCCCAACAGTCGCGAGCTGATGAAGGAACTCGGCGTCGAGCTGCACTATCTGGCGACCTGGTGGGACATCCTGGAAGCCGCCAAGGACAGCGGCCATTTCGACCCCGGCGTGCTGCGCGAGGTCGAGAGCTTCCTCAACGAGCCGGCGAAATGGTCGGCGGCGCATGGCGGCATTTCCGAATTCGGCAAGGCCAGCTGAAAACCGCGCGCAGTTCGTTTGGCGTCACCCGACTGAAATCGGGAGGTGCCGGGGTGACGGGCGGAGACAGGGCGGGAAAGCAGGAATGGCGATCCTTGTGGATCGCCTTTTCCTGACCTGCCTTGGCGGACTGGCGTCAGTGGCCGAGCAACAGCCGCGGCAGGAACATCGACAGGTCCGGCACATAGGTGACCACCACCAGGGTCAGCATGTTGACCACGATGAACGGCCAGACGCCGGCGATGATCTTGTTGACCGGCTCGTTCAGCGTCGAGGAGGCGACGAAGATGTCGAGCCCGAACGGCGGCGTGATCATGCCTATGCAGGTGTTGAGGCAGATGATGATGCCGAAATGGATCGGGTCGATGCCGAAATTGACCGCCACCGGATACAGCGCCGGTACCAGGATCAGCAGCGTCGAGTTCGGGTCGATGAACATGCCGGCGATCAGGAACAGCACGTTGACGATGATCAGGAACACCACCCAGTTGGCGTCGATAACGGCCATGAAGTCGATGACCATGGTCGGCACCTGCGCCAGGGTGATGAAATAGGCCACCACGCTGCCCATGGCCAGCAGGATGAAGATCACCGCATTGGTGATGGCGGCGCTGTTGGCGATCGGGCCGATGTCGCGCCAGGTCAGCTTGCGATAGATGAGGCACTCGACGAACAGCGCATAGACGACGCTGACGGCGGCGGCTTCGGTGGCGGTGAACATGCCGGAATAGATGCCGCCCATCAGCACCACCGGCAGCCCCAGGGCCCAGGCGCCGCGCCCCAGAACCCGGAACCGCTCCCGGTAGGGCATCGGCGTCGTGCGCTTGCGCCCGTGGCGGCGGCTGTCGATCACTACATAGATGGAAAAGGCGGCGGCGAGGAACAGCCCGACGACCAGCCCGGCGGCGAACAGCGCCGCCACCGAGGTGCCGGTGAGCCAGGCATAGATGATCAGGGTGATCGAGGGCGGGATGAGCAGCGCCACTTCGGCCGAAGACACCAGCAGGCCGAGCGAGAACTTCTCGCTGTACCCGGCCGCCTTCATCTCCGGATAGAGAATCCGGCCAAGCGCGGCGACGGTGGCCGGGGCCGACCCCGAAACCGCGCCGAAGGCCACGGCGGCCCCGACTGTCGTATGCCCGAGACCGCCGGCGCGATGGCCGAGGAAAGCCTTGACGACGTCAGTCAGGTGCCGGGCGATGTGACCGCGCGACATGATCTCGGCGGCGAAAATGAAGAATGGGATGGCCAGCAGCGTGTTGACGTTGATGCCGCCCACCATTCTCTGCCCGTAGATGACGTCGGGCAGATGGGTGAAGAACAGTTCCTTGGAGATGATTCCCGGCAGGCCGAGAACCAGCAGCATTTCGAAGCCAAGGAACAGCAGGGCCAGCGCGCCGGCAAAAATCGCGAGTGCGAACATGACGGATCAACCCTCGTGCGAAGTGATTGACCAACGGTCGATGAGGCCGAACAAGCTCAGGGCGTAGCGGAACGCCAGAAGCGCAAAGCCAACGGGCAAGGCCAGATACAGATAGCCGGTGGAGAGGCCCAGGGTCGGGCTGCGCTGGCCGGTACCGACGACCATCCAGGTGATCTCCAGGCCAACCCACAGGATGTAGAGCGAAAACACCAGGCCGGTGAGATCGATGAGCTTGCGCATGACATTGCGCAGCCGCTGGGGGAACCGTTCCATGTAGCTGGTCATGGCAATCTGGCGGCCCTGCGCCAGCGCCGAACCCAAGGCCAGGAACACCGCCCAGATCAGCAGGTAGCGCGTTGCCTCGTCGATCCAGGCGACATCCCGTGCAAGCGCAGGAAAGACTTCGCGCACGAAAATCGCCAGGGAATAGAGCCCGACCATCAGCAGCATCAGCGCGGCCAGGATGTTGCGTTCGACGACGTGGAGGACGCGCAGGAAAGCGGTCATGTCAGTGGTCCTTCAAGAGAAGGTGGCGAGCCGGCGCCAGGCCCCGGCCCGCCTATGGCTTTAGTTGCCGACGATACGGGCGTATTCGCTCTCGTAAACGGCGACGATTGCCTCACCGGCGGCGCCGGCCTGAGCGATGTAGGCGTCACGCGCCGGGCCGTACATCGCCTCGCGGAACGCGGCGCGGCCGGCGTCATCGAGTGTCTTGATGTCGATGCCGCTATCGGTCGCCACCTTCAGGGCGGTTTCCTGGGCGGCTTCCTTCAGTGCTTCGACCTTCGGGCGGATTTCCTCGAACGCCTCGACGATCACCTTGCGGTGTTCCTCGGGCAGCGACTGCCACCAACCCGGGTTGAACAGCACGACGTCTTCATTGGCACCGTGCTCGGAAACCAGCAGGTGCTTCTGCACTTCGTGGAACTTCATCGTCACGATGGTGTCGAGGGCATTTTCCTGCCCGTCGATGACGCCCGTCTGCAGCGCCGTGTAGAGTTCACCGAACGGCAGCGAGATCGCCGAAGCGCCAACGGCGGTGAACTGCTCGATCAGGACCTTGGAATCCATGACCCGGAAGCGCTGGCCGGCGAAGGCCTCGAGGCTGTCGATCGGGGATACCGAGGTTATGTCCTTGCGCCCGTTCGGCCACAGCGCCACGGCGGTGAAGCCGAGCGGGGCGAAGCTGTCGAGCACGGCCTGACCAAAGGCACCGCCGCGCAATTCCGAGGACTGCTCCCGGTCGGCCGGATACAGATATGGCACGTCAAGGATCGAGACAGCGGGGTTGAAGCCGGCCAGGAAGGCGGCGGGCGACACCGTGCCCTCGAGCACGCCGAGCTGCACGCCTTCGTTCATCTCACGGGCCTGGCCAAGCTGGCCGGCCGGAAACAGCTGGAACTCGACCGCTCCGGCCGTGCGCTCCTTGACTAGCTCGGCGACCATCAGCAGACCCTTGTGGCGCGGCTGCTGGTCGGATTCGAGATGCCCGATGCGGGCGGTGAATTCCTGGGCTGCGACCGGCATCACGGCCGCAAGGATGGCCACGCTGGCCGCCGCGGTGAAAATCGAGCGTAGATTCATAGAACGTTCCTCCTTAGTGAGGCCTGTGAGCCACCTCATCCAACAATGAAAGAGGTTTGTGGGGGTGTAAGTCAAGCCAAATCCAAAAATTTAGACACTTCCTAAATGCCTTTTCATCGATCCGAGGGCCGCGAAACGGGGCTTTGCCGGCCATGCACAAACCCCGACAAGCCAACTCCCGGCCAGTCCGTCTCAGATTTTTGCCTGCGTATCGGCGCCGCGTGGGCGGCCGCACGCGGGCCCACGATCGCCACCCTGCTCACCGCCGCGAAAATGAACGGCGTCGATCCCGCCGCCCGTCTCGCCCAGACCCGCAAGCGGCCCGGCTGTGTATTTCGCCTCAGCTTTGGCCGTGGCGTGGATGGCCCCCGCAATCGCTTTCGATCTCGGTCATTCTGGCTATAGACTGCGCCATGGGAAGTCGGGGGAATCGTGTAGCCTTGGATTTCTTTCGACCTGAGCCGGCGGCCGCTGCGCCAGGCGGCTGAGGGGCCGGCGCCATTTGGTGTCTTCATTGGTCCGGGCCAGCTGGGTCTCGAAGGAACCTACAACGCGATTTCCGCATCACCGACTGAGGGGGCAGACAATGACGTCGACGGGCGTTGTCCATTCCGACTGGCCGCGGGCCTTCGACGAGCTTGCCGGCCGGCGGGCGCTGATCACCGGCAGTAGCACCGGCATCGGCGCCGCCGTGGCGACGGCGCTGGCCAGTTGCGGGGTCGACGTCGCCATTCACTACAATTCCGGTGCGGACGAGGCGGAAGCCGTATGCGCACGCATACGTGCTCACGGTCGGCGCGCCTTTGCCCTCGGCGCCGACCTCTCCGAGCCCGGCGCGGCGGCTCGGCTGGTGCCCGATGCCGTCGCGCGTCTCGGCGGGCTGGATATCCTCGTCAACAACGCCGGCTCAATCCTCGGGCGCGTGCCGACCGAGGCCATCACTCCAGAGTTCTACGGCAGGATCATCGATCTCAATCTCAATGCCGTGTTCTTCGCCTGCCAGGCGGCAATCGCCGTGTTCGTGGCGCAGGGTGGCGGCGTGATCATCAACACGACGTCGTTGGCGGCGCGCATGGGCGGCGGGCCCGGCACGGTCGCCTACGCTGCCGCCAAGGCCGGCGTGTCGACGCTGACCCGCGGTCTGGCCAAGGAGTTTGCCAGTCACGGCATCCGGATCAACGCCGTCGCGCCGGGCTTCATCAGCACGCCGCTGCATGAGCGGCATACCGCACCGCAGATGATGCGGGAGTTCGAGAAATCGATACCCATGGGCCGACTCGGGGAGGCGGACGATTGTGTCGGTGCCTACCTGTTCCTGGCCTGCAACACGCTCTCCGGTTACGTCACCGGGCAGACCATAGAGGTCAATGGCGGACTGCTGATGCCGTAACTTTGGCCCGTGCGCCCTTCGGCAGGGCGGGATTTCTAGGAACATTTCCTGGCGGTCGCCCAGCCGGGAGCAAGCGCGTGCCGGGGACCCGGCGGAAGCTAAAACATCCTTCCAGCCAGTTGCCATGCCTTGGCCAAGGGCGCAGTTATTCGCCGGAATTGCCGGCTGCGCCAACGACTTGCGACCGGCCAAAGTGGAGACGAAAGATGCATTTCCCGAAGATCCTTCTGGCCGCGAGCCTCGTGCCCCTGGCGCTCATCACCCCCGTAGCGGCGCAGTCCGCCCTCGACCAGGTCAAGGAGGCGGGCGTGCTGCGCATTGGCACCGAGGGCACCTATGCCCCCTTCACCTTCCATGACGCCAGCGGCGCCCTGGTCGGCTTCGACGTCGAGATCGGCCGCGAGATCGCCGAGCGCATCGGCGTCAAGGCGGAATTCGTCGAAGGCCCCTGGGACGGGCTGATCGCCGGCATCGATGCCAACCGCTATGACGTCGTCATCAACCAGGTCGGCATCACCGAGGAGCGGCAGGCGAAATACGACTTCTCCGAGCCCTACATCGCCTCCAAGGCGGCGCTGGTGGTGCGCGGCGACAACGAGCAGATCAAGGCTTTCGAGGACCTCGCCGGCAAGAAATCGGCGCAGACGCTCACCAGTAATTTCGGCAAGCTGGCCCAGGGATACGGTGCCGAACTGGTTCCGACCGACGGCTTCGACCAGTCGATCGCGCTCGTCGTGCAGGGGCGCGCCGACGCCACCATCAACGACAGCCTCTCCTTCTTCGACTTCAAGAAGCAGCAGCCGGATGCCAATGTGAAGATCGTGGCCACCGAAGCGGACGCCGATTTCTCGGGCGTGCTCCTCGCCAAGGAGAAGCCGGAACTCGTCGAGGCCATCAACGCGGCGCTGGCCGACATCAAGGCGGATGGCACCTATGCCGAGCTCTCGGAAAAGTATTTCGGCGAGGACGTCTCGCAGTAGTTGCGGGCGTCGGCGAAGCGGAAACCTGCTTCGCAACCCTGTCCGAAACACCCTAAATGGATCGGCCGGGCAATCGGCCGCTCCTTCACGCCCTGACGGAGAGCACGATGCCGCACTGGCTCCCCCTGATGCTCGAGTCGCTGCCATCGCTGCTCTGGGCCTGCGTCGTGTTCACGGTCCCTCTCACGGTCCTCTCCTTCGGTCTCGGCCTCGGCGTCGGCTTCACGGCGGCGCTGACGCGGCTCTTCGCTCCCTGGCCCTTCGCCGCGCTCGTGCGCTTCTACGTCTGGATCATCCGCGGCACGCCGCTCCTGGTGCAGCTCTTCCTGATCTTCTACGGGCTGCCTAGCGTTGGCATCGTGCTCGACGCCTTCCCGGCGGCGCTGATCGGTTTCACCCTCAATGTCGGCGCCTATACCTCGGAGATCATCCGCGCCGTGCTCGGCTCGGTCCCCAAGGGGCAATGGGAAGCGGCCTATTCGATCGGCATGAGCTGGGCACAGGCGATTCGCCGCATCATCCTGCCGCAGGCGAGCCGCGTCGCCGTGCCGCCGCTCTCCAATACCTTCATCTCGCTGGTGAAGGACACCTCGCTCGCCGCGGCCATCACGGTGCCGGAGCTGTTCCGCGCCGGGCAGCGCATCGTCGCCACCAGTTACGAACCGCTCATCATCTATGTCGAGGTAGCGCTCATCTACCTCGTGGTGAGCACTGTACTTTCGAGCCTGCAGGCGCGGCTCGAGACCTGGCTGTCGCGCTATGGCGGCTATATCGAGGCGGGCACATGATCGCGCTCGAGAACATCGAGAAGCACTTCGGCACGCTGCACGTGCTCAAGGGCGTGAGCCTCGTGGTTCCCGAAAGCGGGGTCACGGCGCTGATCGGCCCATCGGGAAGCGGCAAGAGCACGCTGCTGCGCTGCGTCAACCTGCTCGAGCTGCCGCAGGCGGGACGGGTGCGCATCGACGATGCGACGCTTGATTTCTCGGCTGGCGCGCGGCCGAACCGGCAGGCCATGCAGGCGCTGCGCCGCAAGACCGGCATGGTGTTCCAGAATTTCCAGCTCTTTCCACACCTGAGCGCGCTCGAGAACGTCATCGAGGGGCTGGTGACGGTACTTCGCTGGCCGGGCGAGCGGGCGCGGGCGCGAGGCCTCGAACTTCTCGAGAAGGTCGGCATGGCGGCCAAGGCGGACGACTGGCCGGCCAATCTGTCCGGCGGCCAGCAGCAGCGCGTGGCCATCGCCCGGGCGCTCGCGCCGGCGCCGCTCGTGCTGCTCTGCGACGAACCGACCTCGGCGCTCGACCCGGAGCTGGCGGGCGAGGTGGTGGACGTGCTGGCGCAGCTAGCACGCGAGGGCACGACCATGCTGATGGCGACGCATGATCTGCGGCTGGCCTCCAGCATCGCCGGCAACGTGGTGTTCCTCGACCACGGCGAGGTCGTGGAGGCCGGCCCGTCGCGTGAGGTCTTCGGCGCCCCGGTGCGCGAGCGCACGAAGCGCTTCGTTTCGAGCCTCAGGCAGGACGGCGGCGACGTCCCGGGCGCGGACGGGTAGCGCGGAGCCGGTCGATTCGACGTCGGAGTCGCCGGTCGCTCTGATCGGGGGCGGTTCCGATGAGAGGCGCCGCGCTATGCCGCTGGGCTTTTCTTGGCGGCGGTACGACCGCGCACTTCCACCCCCGCCCATTCCTCAACGACGCGGGTAATCGAGGTGAAGTCTGACGTCGGCCCGAATTTCGCCTGTGTCACCGCCAGCATCTGGCGAACCGCGGCGCCGGCCACCATCGGCACGCCCATGGCCTCGGCCTCGTCAACGCACAGCCGAACGTCCTTGTAGGAAAGCCCGGTCGCGAAGCCGAAGTCGAAGCTGCGCGGCAGCACCGAGCGCGGAAACTTGTCCTGCGTCGCCGAATTGCGGCCCGAGCCGGCATTGATGATGTCGAGCATGATCTCCGGCTCGATTCCGGCCTTGGCCGCCATCACCATGGCCTCGGACGAGATCACCATGGCCGAGGCGGCGAGCAGGTTGTTGGCCAGCTTGGCGACCTGCGCCATGCCGGCCTGCTCGCCGACATTGAACTGCTTGCCGAAATTGGCGAGCAGCGGCGCCACCGTTGCGCAGGCCTGCTTGGGGCCGCACACCATCACCGCCAGGGTGCCTTCGCGCGCCCCCTTGATGCCGCCCGAGACCGGCGCCTCGACCCAGGCGATGCCCTTCGGTGCCAGCTCCGCAGCGACGCGCTTGGCCATCGACGGCCCGGTAGTGGAGAGATCGACGATGATGCGCGCGCGGCCGCCGGCAGCGATGCCATCCGGGCCCAGCGCCACGGCATGCACGATGTCGGGGGTGGGCACCGAAACGAACACCACGTCGGCGCCGGCGCCGACGTCCCGCGGCGAGGTCGCACGCGTAGCGCCCTTTTCGCACAGGGCGGCGACGGCGGCGTCGCTGGTATCGAACACCACCAGCGTGTGGCCGGCGGCGATGGTGCGGGTCGCCATGTTGCCGCCCATGCGACCGAGGCCAACAAATCCGACGACGAGTTCACTCATGATGTAGAGACCTTCTGGTTCGCGGGAAGAGGGGACGGCGCCTGGTCCAGGCGCACGATCCACCCCTTGGTCCGCTCGTCAAGGGACGGATAGATGCTGGCGACGAGCGGGTCGTGGCCCGGCACCACATGTTCCAACGACGTCGCCAGCCGCTCCACGGTGTCGTACCCCTCGAGCACATCGGCCACGCTGTCGACGATTGGAAAGACGCGGCGCTGCTGCAGATGCGCGTAGTGGTGGGCGACGTCGGACGCGATCACCACCTGGCCGCGCGCCGTCTTGACGCGCACCGCCTGGAGCCCGCGCGAATGCCCGCCGACGTGATGCACGGTGATGCCCGGGAAGAGTTCGTCGGTGCCGTCGTGGAAGCGCACCTGGCCGGCATAGACCCGGCGTACCGTGGCGAGCACGTCGTCGAGCTCGTAGGGGTGACGCATCTCCGGGTGGCACATGCAGCGCCCGGTGGCATAGGCCATCTCCTGGTCCTGCACATGCAGCCGGGCGCGCGGGAACATGTCGATGTTGCCAGCGTGATCGTAGTGCATGTGGGTGACGACAACGTCCTCCACGGAGGCTGGGTCCACCCCCAGCGCCAGCAACCCGTCCTGCACGGGGTGCGTGATGGTGCGCTTGCGCAGGCGCGCGCCGCGCTCGCCGAACCCCGTATCGATGACGACGGTGCGCTGCGCGTTCCTCACCACCCACACATAGTAGTTGAGCGGCATTGGCCCGTCGTGCGGATCGCCGCCAAGGAAATTCTCGGCGGCACTCCTGTCGACCCGGGCATAGGCAATTGCGAAGGCTTCGTAGATATCGTCGCTCATCGGGAATTCCGTGCTCTGGCTGGCGCGCCGGCTACTTGCCTTCGGACTCGAACGCCTCGCGCGCGATGCGGAAGGCGTCGACGCCGGCCGGGACACCGGCATAGATGGCGACCTGCATGAAGACCTCGCGGATTTCGTCCTTGCTCACCCCGTTCCGCAGCGCCCCGCGCACGTGCATCTTGAGTTCGTGCGGGCGGTTCAGCGCCGCAATCATCGCCAGGTTGAGCATCGAACGGGTCTTGTGCGGCAGTTCCTCGCGCCCCCACACCGCTCCCCAGCAATATTCAGTAACCAGCTCCTGCATCGGCTTGGTGAACGCGTCCGCGGAATTGAAGGAGTTTTCCACGAATTCGGCGCCCAGCACCTTCTTGCGGATCTCGAAACCGCGGTCGAAGACTTCTTTGCTCATTGTATTTTCCTATTCTGGCGCAGTAGCGCCGATGCTTCGTAGGGAGGGGCCCGGCGCAGCCTGATGCACCGGGCGGAGGCAAGCTCAGTTGGCTTCCCAGATGGCCGGGGAGAGAGCGATGTCGTTGGGGAAGACGGTGCGCGGCACCCCGTCCTGCCACTGGATGATGGTCAGCCCGGCGCCTACGCGCTTGCCGGTGTCATCGAAGGACAGGCTGCCGCCCGGGAAGTACGGGCTGGGGCCGGCGTCCATGTTGCGCAGCGCCTCGGCTACCGCTTCGCGGTCCGCCACGCCCGCATCCTCCAGCGCCTGCTTGAAGATCCACATGTCGCCATAGGTGGAGATGGCGTTCTGGTTCATCCACGGCTCGCCAAAGCGCGTCTTCATGCGCTCGATCATGTCCTCGTGGCCCTTGAAGGCGTAGTTGCCCACGGCCGACATCACCCCCTGCAGCAGGTCGGGGCTGACCGTGTTGAGCACATCGGGCTCGGCGATCGCGATGCCGAAGGAGATGGTCGGGATCTTGACGTTGAACTCGTTCATCTTCTCGAGGATGAGCTTCGAGTCCGAGATGACCGTGGGCAGGAAGAACAGCAGGTCCGGCTGGCGTGAGCGCAACTGCTGGATCAGCGAGGAGGCGTCCGAGAGCGGCGGCGTGAAAACCTCGTCCACCACCAACTCGAGGTTGTTGGCAGCGAGCAACCCGCCTTCCTTCATTGCCTTCACCGAGGACAGCGAGGCCGCGGTGTTGTCGGTGATGATGCCGACGGTCTTGGGGCGCGTCCCGGTGGCGCTTTCGGCAAGGTCGAGGACGGTCGGGATGGCGATGCCGGCCTGCGCGCCGGCGGCCGCCGAGGTCTGGAAGATGTAGCGGAAGCCGCGAGCGGTGATCTGGTCGGAATAGGACAGGGTCAGCATCGGCAGTTGCGCGCGCTCGGTCACTTCCGTCACCGCGAGGGTGAAGGAGGAGAGATACGAGCCGGTTGCCGCGACGATCTCGGGATGGTCGGCGACCATCCGCTGGGCCGCGGCCTTGGCCTTCTCGGTGGTGTCACCGGAATCGATCGCTACCAGCTCCAGCGGGGCGCCTCCCAGCGCCGCGATGCCACCGGCCGCGTTGATATCCTCGATGGCGAGTTCGGCCCCCATGCGCATCACCTGCCCGAAGCGGGCATACAGGCCCGACATCGGCGCAATGAGGCCAACCTTCACGGATTCGGGGGTGCCCTGCGCCAGTGCGGCCGGCATGAACGCGGTGCCGGCAAGCAGCGACACCGATGCCAGGCTCATTATGCTGAAGCGACGGCGTGTCAGTTCCTTCATGATTCAGTCCTCCGTTTTGGCCCGGATGCCGGGCCGGTTGTGGCACTACATGCCCAGATACGCTTTCCGGATTCGATCGTCCGCCTTCAGCGTTTCGTTGTCGCCCTCCAGCACCACCTGCCCAGTCTCCAGCACATAGGCGTGGTCGGCGAACTGCAGCGCTTCGGCCACCCGCTGCTCGACCATGAAGATGGTGAGACCGGACTCCCGGCGGATATCGAGCAGGCGGTCGAAGATGAAATCGGCGACGCTGGGGGCGAGCCCCATCGACGGCTCGTCCAGCATCAGCAGCTTGGGCTGCGAGGCGAGGCCGCGCCCGACCGCCAGCATCTGCTGCTCGCCACCCGACAGCGTGCCGGCGAGCTGGTCCGTGCGCTCCATCAGCGTCGGGAACCAGGCGAAGATCCGTTCCTTGTTGCGGGCCCAGTTCTCCTGCCCGGCCTTGGTGTAGGCGCCCATCTCGAGATTCTCGAGCACGGTCATGGAGGCGAAGACCTGCCGGCCCTCCGGCACGTGGGCGATGCCCAGATGCGGCCGCATGGGCGGCGGCACGGCCAGCAGGTCCACGCCCTCGAACTCGATGCTCCCGGACATCGCCGGCACCGTTCCCGAGATGGTCTTGAACAGCGTCGACTTGCCGGCGCCGTTCGGCCCGACAACGGAGACGAACTGGCCCGCCTCGACGGCGACGCTGACATCCTTGAGCACCGGGACTTCGGAGTACCCGGAACGCAGCTGCGAGATCTTAAGCATCGACGGTCCACTTCTTGCCCAGATAGGCCTCGACGACCCGCTTGTCCCGGGTGACCGTCTCCGGCTCGCCCTGCAGCAGTACCTCGCCGTGGTCGAGCACGACGAACTCGTCCACCAGGCGCACCATGGCCTGCATGGTGTGCTCGATGATGACGATGGTGACACCCTCGGCGGCGAGCGCACGGATGGCATCCACCACGTCCCCGACCTCGGTGTGGCCGAGCCCGGCCAGCGTTTCGTCGAGCAGCAGGATCTCGGGCTGGCCGGCCAGGGCGCGCGCCAGTTCCATCAGCCGCAGCTGCTTGGTGGTCAGCGTCGAGGCCCGCTGCCCGGCGACATCGGTGAGCCCGACGCGGCGCACGGCACTGTCGGCGAGCGCCTCCGCCTGCTGCTCGGTCTTGGCCCGCACATAGGCGCCGACCTTGACGTTCTGGGCCACCGTCATGCGCATGAACGGGCGCATCACCTGGAAGGTGCGGCCGACGCCGGCGGCGGCCAGCGCGTGCGGCAGCCGGCCGACCATGTCGACGCCGCGCAGCCTCACCTCGCCCTGGTCGGGTCGGATGAAGCCGTTGAGCAGGTTGAACAGCGTCGTCTTGCCGGCGCCATTGGGCCCGATGATCCCGAGGATCGCACCGCGGCGCACCTGGAACGAGACGTTCTGCACCGCCTTGAGGCCGCCGAAGCTCTTGGAGATGTTGCGCACGTCGAGCAGCACCTCCCCGGAAAGCTGCCGCGGGGCGCGGGGCGGCTCCGTGCGGGCCGCCTCGAAGGCCGCGACGATGGCGCCCACCTCCGGCTCCGGCGCCGCGGCCGCGACCTGCCGACGCTGGCGCCGGGCCAGATAATCCCGAACCTTCCAGAACACCCCCTCGGGCGCCGCCAGGACGACGATCACGATCGCGAGGCCGAGAATAACGCCCTGGATGCCGGGGAAGCTGGAGCCAAGTTCGGCGTGCAGCACCTCGCCGAGCGGAATGATGAAGGCGGCGCCGATGATCGGCCCCCAGACCGTACCGACGCCGCCAAACATCGAGACGGTGAGCGCCTGCGCAGAGACCAGCATGCCGAACACCGATTGCGGCGTCACCACCAGCAGCACCACGGAGTAGAAGGCGCCGGACATCGCCGAAATGGCGCCCGACAGAGCGATGGCGCGCAGCTTCCACGCCAGCGTGTTGATGCCCGCCGCCTCCGCCGCCGCTTCGTTCTGCTTGATGGCGATGAGCGCCATGCCGAAGCGGGTGCGTTCGACCAGACGGGTGACGACGACGAACAGGGTGAGCATCGCCAGGGCGATGAACGTGTAGGCGCGCGGATCGGAGAACTGCATGTACCAGGCGGCGTTCTCGCGCTGCAGCGGGAAGGTCATCTCCTGGTAGCCCAGCCACTCGAAGACGTAGACCATGGCCAGCGGGTAGGCGAGCATCGCCAGCGCGAAATAATGGCCGCGCAGCCGGAAGGTCGGCAGTCCGATCAACAGGCCGGCGATGGCGCCGATCACCGCCGCTACCGGAATCATGATGATCGGCGACAGGCCGAAATAGACTTGCCCAAGCACGGTGGCATAGGCGCCGAGCCCGAAGAACGCGCTGTGCCCGAAGGAGATGAGGCCGGTGTAGCCCGACAGCATGTTCCAGCCCAGCCCGAAACAGGCCCAGACCAGCACCAGGGTCAGGATGAGCTGGTGGTAGGAGTTGGAAACGAACAGCGCCACCACCAGGTAGAGCGCGGCCAGAACAAAGTACGGAACAAGGGAACGCAGCGTGGCCATGGGTCAGGTTCTTTCCGATATGCGTCCGAAAAGGCCCTGTGGCCGCAGCGTGACGATGAGGAGGAAGAGGACGAAGATGGCCGAGTTCTGAAGCTGCGTCGGCAGCACCAGCGTCGACAGTTGCTGCACCAGCCCGATAATCATGCCGCCCCAGAACGAGCCGATGATGGAACCGACGCCGCCGAGCACCACGCCCGCATACATGATGATGACGAATTCGAGCCCGACGAAGGGATGGAAGGGGTAGTTGGTGGCCAGGAGGCCGCCCGCCACCGCGGTGATCGCCGTGCCCAGCGCGAAGGCGACCCGGTGCGCGTTGTTGACGTCGATGCCGACATAGGTGGAGGCGTCAGGGTTGTCAGCGGCGGCGCGCAGCGACTTGCCCAGCCGCGTACGGCTGATGATCAGCGTCAGCGCCGCGATGACGACGATGGCGATGGCCATGGCAATGCCGCGGCCCTGGTTGATGAAGACGGTGACGAAGTCGCCCCATATCGGCCCGATCATCCAGGCCGAGCTGGAAACCGGCGTGCGGATGGAGACCAGTTGCGGGCCGAACATCATCATGGCGCCGTTCTGCAGGATTAGCGAGACGCCAAGCGTCAGCACCAGCTGGGCATAGTGGCCCTCGCCCTCGAGCTTGGCGGTCCTGGCGCCGGTGACCCGCGAGATCAGGACCACGTGCACCAGGTAGCCGACGCCGTACATGATCGGCGCGGCGAGCAGGATCGCCAGATAGGGGCCCAAATACGCGCCGAAGACCGACTGCGTGAAGAGTGAGAAGAAGAACAGCGCGGCGAACATGCCGAGCATCATGAAATCGCCCTGGGCGAAGTTGATGACCCGCATGATGCCGAAGATCATGGCAAGGCCAACGCACATGAGCCCGTAGATGGCGCCTACCAGCAGGCCGGTCGCGAGGGCCTGCAATATGGCTTCAAGCAGAATCTGTAT
>Ga0172380_10003562_pt1 | contig 21192 bp, 31 predicted proteins | sample Leawe162metaG_FD_119747 | JGI IMG/M metagenome (GOLD analysis project Ga0172380, IMG submission 119747) | Leachate microbial communities from a municipal landfill in Southern Ontario, Canada - Leachate well 162 metaG | ecosystem: Engineered > Solid waste > Landfill > Unclassified | place... | reverse complement strand
CGCGATCCCTCCGGTAGTACCCGAGCCAGCAAAAAAATCAGCTACTATCCCATTTTTAGGGCATGATGCTTCAATCATTCTTTTAACCAATTTTTCTGGTTTTTGAGTTCCGTAATCTATGTATTCTGGACTTGCTGGCATCACTCTGGAGATATCTCCCCAATTATCATCAATTATTTTTTCCGTTACCATTACATATTTTAATGTACCATCGTCATTTCTTGCATTCTTTAATTTACCATCAACCACTTCTCGGGCTAATCTCTTTATGGGTTGATCTAAATGATTTTTTATTGAAACAAAATAATTTTCTAAAGATTTCCTATAAAAATATATTACGTCGTGGTTACAAATAAATTTTTTTGAAGATGAAGCCATTTTTCCATAACTCCAAATTATTTCATTTAAAAAATTATCTTTGCCAAAAATATCATCCATTAAAATTTTAACATAATGCCCAACATGCCAATCAATGTGCACATAAACAGAGCCCTTATCGGATAATAACTCGCGCATCAAGGCGAGCCGCGGATAAAGCATCTTAAGGTATGAAACCGTACCATCTTTCCACGTGTCAGCATAAGCAAATTGCTCTATTGTAGTTGGTTTTTGCTCTATATTAACGCCGGGTAGCATAACCTTGGTTCTATAGTCGGCCTTACTATCAAAGGGCGGGTCAATGTAAATTAAATCAACCTTGCCACGCATAGACGGCAAGCCAGACTCTACATCACCAGCCAAGAGCGCCTGCATAACCAGTAAATTATCGCCATAAACCAAACGATTCAGCCATTCCTTTTCGTTGGCTTTCGGCATTTGCCCGCTCCAAAGATTATTACTGTCTTTTGCCGGCAAAACTATTTCGTTGGTCTGCAGCGCCAGCTTATTTGAGCCAGATAATCTCTCCAATATTTTTTCTACTTCTTTTTTGCCCTCGTCAATTATTTTTGGCAGCTCGTAAATTAATGAGTTCATTTTATATTAGTTTATTATTAGCGAAATTATTTACCAAATAAAAACATCCCTAGAGAACCAGGACTTTTATCTTAATCTTATTTAAATTTACACCTTTTCGCTAACTTTTGCAAATAAAACCCCACTCCTCTCGAGGGGGCGGGGTTTTTTAATTTAGCTAAATTATTTTCCTTGGTACGCTCGTTTTAGTTCATCAATCACAATCTTATTCATCTTCAACATTGCTTCCATGACTCTTTTCGCTTTTTGCGCGTCTTTGTCTTTCAGCATTTTTACCATTTGGTCCGGAATTACTTGCCAAGAAACGCCGAATTTATCCGTCAGCCAGCCACATTGGCTTTTTTGTCCGCCCTCGGAAAGTTTATCCCAGAAATGATCGACTTCTTCCTGATTGGCGCAACTGATCACAAAAGAGATGGCGGGGGTGAATTTAAACTGTGGTCCGCCGTTTATAGCCGTAAAAGCCTGGCCTTCGAGCTCAAATTCAACCGTCATGACGGAGCCCTTGGGCCGACCGGAAACTTTCGCCCCTTCGTCCTCGTAGCGGACAGCGTTGCCGATTTTTGAATGTTTGAATATCGAGGCGTAAAAAATTGCCGCCTCCTCGGCCTTATCGTCGAACCATAAAAAAGGTGTAATTTTTTGCATAAAGTTGGTGCTTAATTTTTAATTTTTAATTTTGAATTTCGATTGAATGACTGAATGCTTAATTTTTAATTCTGAATTCCCGCCGATACTTCATTAAAAATTCTAAATTAAAGCATTAAAAATTGATTCAAAATTCAAAATTCGGAATTCGAAATTTTTAGCATATCATACAAGACCCCAACTATTTACATATTCTGCTTGGACTCCGAAAGCTTTTTAAGCTTTTGCAAAGCCTTCGGCCAGATGTCGTTAAACATATCCCAGTGCTCACCTTTTTCGTCCAGGTCTAGGTCCACGGAAAATTTAGTCTTACCCTTCTCCTCGGTCAAAGTATAGTTTTCGTGAGCCGGCGCCCATTTTTTCGCTTCCTCGCTTTCTAAGTCCTCTTTGCCATCTTTAATTATGCCTAAGTGCTTGATGGAAAGAAATTCATTGGGCCGGCTGTCGGCAATCTCGGAAAACATACCTTCGGCTTCTCCTTTCTCGTTTTTGGCTAAAAATTTAATTTTATCGCCTTTATTCCAACCGCCCTCAAAATATGAGCCGGGCATAAAGGGCGCTGTCCACTCACCATAAGACTCCTCGTCGATTATATTATCCCAAACTACTTCCTTGGATGCGTTTATTAATATTTCATGATGCATTTTTTTCATAGTAGTTTTGTCACATATCACGCAACCGTGTTATGTGTTATGTGTTATGTGTTACGTGTTATGTGTTACGTGTTATGTGTTACGTGCGTTCTTGTCTTCTTCAAAAATCCCAAAAATATTACCCTCAATGTCTTTGGCGTAAGCGAGCCAGGCCATGCCCGGGACCGCCATTTTCGGTAAAGCAATACTACCGCCGGCTTTTTTGATTTTTTCTAAATAATCGTCTACGCTCGGAACGCCAATGGTGCAAATAAAAGCATTGACGGCGTCCCCTTCTTTGGGTAGCGAACTTTTCCTAACGACAATCCCGCCGTTTATTCCTAACTCCTTACTGCCTTCGGGCGCGGTCATTACCATCCAGTAGCGATTTTCCGGTTTAACGTCCGGCATTTCCCATTCCTTTATTTCCCAGTCAAAGACCTTTTGGTAAAATTCCGCCGTTTTTTCCGGATTCAAAGAATGAATTTCAAAATGTATAACTCGATTTTTCATATAATTTTTTGTCCCATAACACATAACAACCTTTACCTTGTTACGTGCTACATGTTATGTGTTATGTGCTATATATTGTTAAAGATAAATATTTAAAACTTTACATCATAACTCTTTCGACAGATGTTGTCAAAATCTATGTCAAAACCATAAAAAAAACCGCCGGTTACTCATTTGAGTAAACGGCGGATGATGTTAGGAACGGCGATTTCGATAGGCCTTAGCCCAGCTCTGGACGGTTACGGCCAGAACGCAATCGCCGCGGAGACGAAACTCTTCCTCGGTGTAGGCGATTTTGTCTGCCTTAATATAACTGAGCCTGAGTGCGAAAAAATCGTGATCGCGTGGAGTCCGCAAGCGCAGGCGACACCAATTCATCGCGTCCTCGATGTCCGCCGACGTAAGCACCACTGGTTCTTTGACTTCAACGGTCATGCCTTGACCCCCTTGATTAAAAGGTGCAACAAATAAGTATCTTAGAATGATAAGCTTTTTCGTAACGGAAATCAAGATTAAAATAAAATCCGCCAAGCAGAGAATGTTCTGCTTGGCGGAATGAAGTCACTTCTTTTCGGGCGTCTCCACCTCGATGCCGAAAGTTTCGGCATGGGCGGAAATCATGTTGCCCATAGCTTCGTATCGGGACTTACCAGATCCCCACACGGCCGGCCTCTCTTTCAGATAGGCTCGAAACTCGCCTCCCCGCTTTTCGAGTACAACCACCTTCATAGCTTACCTCCCTTGGCGTGGACTTCGAGACGAGAGATCGGCATGGCGCTGGCAACCCGCCAGGCCTTGCTATAGTAATAGATGAGGCTATGGGAAAGACCCACAACCGTTATTCCGCGAGACAAAGCCAACAATATAACGCCGTGCCGTTTCAACTCAGGATTATTGGAGTTTAACTCGCACCACTTGATCGCTTCCTCCACATCAACAGGAGTGATGCGGACGGCTGATTTTACTTCGACTACCATGGCTTCTTCTCCTGAGAGAAAAACCCGTTTTATGGTAAAACCCGAGGTTTCAAAGGACAGATGTATATCTATATGATACCATATTTTAAGAAATAAGTCAATAGACGCATAAAAAACCGTCGTTACTAGCCTTAGTAACGACGGTGGTGAAATTTAGAGGTTGGCTTCCAACTGATGCTGGCGCCATTTGTCCGCGTATATCCGGATAGTGATATTATACCCTTCGATCGGGTGACCGTTCTGAATCTTCTCCAGAACGACGCGAATCCGCTCAAAATTAGTGTGGGGACCCGTGCCTTCCTCATGCTCATCCAACTGGTGTCGGCACCAGTTAATGGCATCGGACAGATCTTCCGTCTTGATTTCCTCGACGGTGCTCACGGCGACGGCATGGTCAGCCATTGGACTCCCCTCCTTGTTTAGATGGTCCGGAACCTCAGGTAGATTGACGTGAAAGATCAATTATAAAGATAATTTAGCTTAACATATTTTTTTTAAGCCGTCAAAGGTAGTCCAAAAAAGCTAACCCATTAAAAATTAGCTTTTTGTTTTTATATCTAAATTTTTATAACCAAAAATTTAATTTTAAAATCAAGCTTTGCGCGCTAGGCTAGCGAGACTAACCGCGACATAAACGGCGCTTACTCCAACCAAGCCGTAGACTATGCGCGACAGTAACGACATATCGTCAAAAATCGCGGCCACTAAATCAAAATCAAAAATACTTACTAAACCCCAATTTAAACCGCCGATAATCACTAAAATCAAGGCTAGCCAATCAAATCCATTTAAATTTTTCATATAGTTTTTAAATTTAATAATTAAACAGATTATCATAGCAAAAAAAATTTCTTTGCGCTAGTGGTAGTGTCAACTTCGCTGGACTTCGACTATCTAACGTGCAATAGGCACTCGCATGGTTTTTCCTTCAGGATTATTTTCTGTTCGCTTACGGTATTAATAAAAAGCCTCTGGTCGCCGGAACCGGTAGCAAATTTTTTATCAAGCGGGGTGTGATGCCGGTATCCCCGACGATTAAATTCTGCTACTAAGGCCTCATGTCGTAGATAAAGCGCCTTTTGTTTCCCGACCCAACGGAGGGTTTCAGGATGTTTAGAGTATCCGCCTTCTTGATTATGTTTGGTTAAGATATTCCAAAGCCCGTGCAGTTCCCGATGTTCGGCAAGTAAATGTTTTCGGCACAAGTGATTTGGATGTATGTCCCAGACACGCATATGTTTTTACGTTAGATATTCAGCTTATTTAGTCTATCTATTTAAATAAATTTTTAATTGTTTTTTTAAATAGTTTCTGCCAGATCCGCCTTTCAAAAACCTTTCCCTCCCGAGCGCATCATATTTTACTAGATAAGCTTCATAATATATTAATCTCCAATTTGTCTTTTTTGAAGTCGTAAAACAACCGAAGCCACTTTTATGCTCCATTAGCCTGCGCTTTAAATCTTCAGTATAGCCGATGTACCAACTTTTATCATTGTCGCACTCTAAGAGATAGACATAATACATAGTATCTATATATTACACCACGCGATAGCCCCGCAAAAGTCGCTGCGGCTCCTCGCGGGGCCACGCAAAAGATAACTCCAAGGCTCTGCCACGCGATAATACAAAAACGCAGGACAAGATGGCCTGCGTTTTTGTATTATTTTGCGTGGCTCCAGAGGCAGGATTCGAACCTACGACATCCGCCTTAACAGGGCGGCGTTCTACCGCTGAACTACTCTGGAATATTAGACGTGCTATAAAAAATTAACTTAACATGAAAAAAATTAATTGAACATTATCTCGATGCTTGTCCCCCGAAGTCCCGAGTCGAGCGAGGGACGAAGTGGGGGCTCTGGAAAAAAATGAATACCCTTTAAACTAAAAACCCGGCTCCTGGCCGGGTGATTTTTTTCTAAAAACCAACTTACCGGCCTAAGAAGTCCAGTTATTATTATTTCTATTATTATTGATTTTTAGATTTTCCATATAAAACTATTCTAGCAAACAAAACCCAACCTGCCAAGCCCTCCATTATTAATGATTTATAGACAGTATTGGCTAAAAGCCGAGATAATATTTTTTATTTCCTTACCCAATTCTGGACTGACTTTCAACTTACCCAAAGTCTCAAAGTCAGTTGTGCCGGCCGTACGCAAAACTTTAATGCCATTATCGGAAATCTTTATAACCTTAAAAGTTTTATTGCCTCGACAAGCGGGACAGATTAAGCCTCCTTTTTCGGGATCAAACCAATTACCCTGAGGTAAAATTTTCTTGCGGCAAATAGCGCAATGATAAAGCTCGGGCTGATAACCCAAAATGACCAAAAGTTTAAAATTAAACAAAGCGCTAAAAAAGCTATAATCAGCGCGCCTTTCGCTTTCCGCTTCTTTTTCTAAATAATCTAGAAAATTTTTTAAAATAAAAAAAACTTCCTTATCAGCTTCTTCTAATTTGACCAGCCGATTAAGAGACTTGACCGCTTCGCCGGCGGAAATTAGCGCGTCCAAGTCGCTTTTGATTCGGGGATAGCAATTTTTACTTACCGCCCCGCCGATATAATCGAAACTCTTACCTCGGACGATCATGATCTCGGATAAAGTAATCGGCTCTAAGTGTCCGGCCAGTTTTGATTTTATTTTTTTTACTCCGCGCACGACTAAATCCAGCTTGCCTTTCTCCAGACTATAGACCGTTTTTTTGCCATCGCTTTCTCGGAAAGGCTGGCTATTGAGAACTATGCATTTAGCGAGATAAGTTTCTTCCATAATTTCTCTTTTGTCATTCCCGCGAAAGCGGGAATCCAGGATGAACCGAGCGAGCTACAATTGATTAGATAAATCTCGCCAAGAAAGATTATCTCTTCAATTTAAAAGTGTATTCTCGTCTCTAGACGAGTCTACTTATACTGTATGTTAAAACTGTTTGCAGGCCTAGTTGGTGCTGAGGTTATTAGTAACTCCTATATAATGCGCCCTTCTTCTTGCTAGCTAGAGTATGTACTTGATAATTCTTTTCCTCCTTTATATGTATAACTTTGCTCTCGCGGACTAACCCTGGATTCCCGCCTTCGCGGGAATGACGACAGTAACACACTAATTAGGAATTAGAAATTTTATCTAAGTAATTCTGTAATATTATCATCGCGGCGAGAGCGTCACGATCGGCGCTAGAGCGTTTATTTTTTTTACCCTTGCCGGACAAAGCGTCGGCGCCGGAACTGGAGTACCGTTCGTCAACTTTTTCTATCGGAATCTCTAATTTTGTTTTTAACAAATCAAAAAATTCTTGGCTCTTCTTTTGTGTTTCTCCCTTTTTGTTACTTAAGGTTTTTGGTTCGCCCACGACTAAGACATCTATCCCTTCTTCGGCGATAACTTTTAGGACTTCCCCGAGGCTCGCCACAACTTTAAAAGGCGTAGCCGTTTTTGTTACGCTATCGCCTAAAGCCAAACCGATTCTTTTTTCTCCCCAATCAATGCCTAAATATTTTTTTTCCATTATTTTTCCGTTAAAATTAAACAACCGTTTTCTGTGACCGCCACCGAATGCTCAAAGTGGGCGCTTAAACTGCCGTCGATCGTTAAAATCGTTAAATCATCAGAAGCGATTTCAATGCCCCATTCCCCGGTATTGACCATTGGTTCAATCGCCAAAACCATTCCCGCTTTCAGGACAATGTTATCCGGGCTCTTAGGCGAAATACTATAATTAGGCACTCGTGGGTCTTCGTGCACATCATAACCCACGCCATGGCCAACTAAATCGCGGACCACGGAAAAACCCTGGTCTTCGGCGAACTTCTGAATCGTTGAACCAATATCATTTAAGGTATTCCCCGGTTTTACTTTTTTTAAACCTAATTCCAACGATTTTTTTGTGACCGCGATTAACTCCGCCGCTTTCTTATCGATTTTCCCGACGGGCACGGTCACGGCTGTATCCGTATAATAACCATTGCGATTACGGGCGTAAGGATACTCCATGCCGATATCAATACCGATAATATCTCCGTCCTTTAACGTCCGCCCAGGCAAAGCCGGAGCATGAACAATTTCGTTATTGATTGAAGTGCACAAAGCCGTCGGAAAAGCTTTCTCGTCTAAAAAAGATTGGTAACCCTTAAAGGCCGGCCGGCCACCGGCTTTTTTTATTAAATCGCACGCCATTTTTTCCAAATCCGCCGTCGAAATTCCCGGTCTAACCTCACCGGCAATCTGGTTCAGAATTCCAGCCAAAATTTTTCCGCCCTGGCGGAGGATTTTAATTTCTTCTTTTGTTTTTATCGTTATCATTTACGTTTATTTACAAAAATCTTTTTGGCCCTAAACCAGCACTGCCGAGAGGACCCGGACTCGCTAGACCCGGATTACTAACCGGCGAAGCGCCAAATTTTTGCCCAACGCCCGGAAGCGATGGTTTGCCTAGTGCTACTCTTGATCTGGTTTCTACGCCCCGCCCGCCGAAAGCAACCCGGCTAGAAGTATATTCCGTTTTATTTAAATTTTCCGCTCGCCTCGAGCCTAAGATATTTTTTTTCTTTTGTTCTTCCGATAAACCCGGCGCTTTTTTCACGCCTAAGACTTGGCCCATTAAAGCCCCTCTTTTTTTCGGGTCATAACCTTCGGCGCGCAGGCGATCGTTCATTTTTTCACGGCTCAAACCCCGATCTCCGACTGAGCGCGCCAACTCTTCCCTTTCCGTGGTCTTTTCTTTAAAAAATTTAGAGTCAATCTTTCTAATCGTGCTTTTTCGGAATGGATTTATAGACATATTTTATAGGTTTAATTTTTCCTAACTTTTCTTAAAGTATGCCACAAATATGGGGAAATTGAAAGACCAGTCACGTAACACATATCACGTAACATGTAACAGACGGACACTTAGCAAGCAAATTGTTATGTGTTATGTGTTATGTGATGATTCAGCCTCTTCAACCAAAAAAAGGCTTGCGCCTTCTTTTTATGAAAATAAATATTTTTAATTACACTTACATTCCCTCGTAATCTCGCATCATCAGCTGAGACTCGATTTGTTTTACCGTTTCAATAACAACCGCGACTACGATTAAAAGCGAGGTGCCGCCAATCGCCAAAGACTGAATGCCGGTGAAATAGCGCATGATTAAAGGTAAGATCGCGATAATGCCCAAAAAGAGAGCGCCGACAAAAATAATCTTGTGTGTGGCTTCGCCTAAGTATTGGCTAGTATGCTGGCCCGGCCGAATGCCTGGAATAAAACCGCCTTGCTTTTGCAGATTTTCAGCAATCTGCGTCGGGTGAAAAATAACTTCCGTATAAAAATAAGTAAAAGCAAAGACTAAGATAAAATAGATGATGCCATAGAAAAGCTGATTTTGGAATAATTGAATAACCCATTCGGCGCCGTTTGCAATCCAAGCCGTGCGAGCATGAATAAAAAACTGGGCGATCATGGTTGGAAAAATAACCACCGAGATGGCAAAAATAATCGGGATAACCCCAGCCATATTAACGCGCAACGGCAGGTGCGAACTGGTTCCGCCATAAGTGCGGTTACCTCGGACCTGACGGGCGTATTGGACTGGAATTTTTCTCTGGCCTTCGTTAATCACCACCACGCCGATAACAGTAATCAAAGCGATTAAAACAAAACCCAAGAGAATAAAAATTTGTGAGGAATCGTAAGTCGCCAGAGTCTGCTGAACCGCCTGCGGTAAGCTCGAAACAATGCCGGCAAAAATCAATAAAGAAATACCGTTACCGACCTTTTTTTCGGTAATTAATTCGCCAATCCACATTAAGAAAATCGTACCCGCAGTGATGGTTATAATCATGGCCGCAAAATTATAGAAGCTGATATCGCCTAAAATTCGAGAAGAAGATTGGCGCAAAATTGTAATCATACCGTAAGACTGAGCCACCGCTAGCGGTACGGCTAACCATCTCGTCCACATATTTATCTTCTGGCGTCCGCCTTCCTCTTTTTGCATTTCTTCCAAAGCCGGAACAATCATGCCTAAAAGCTGAAAAATAATGGAAGCGGTAATATATGGAGCCACACCCATCATCACGATAGAAAAATTCTCCATTCCCCCGCCGGAAAAAATATTCATTAAACCTAAAATCTGGTTATTCGCAAAAACATCCTTCAAGGCCTCAACATTTACGCCTGGAATCGGGATATGCGCGGCAAAACGAAAAATAGCCAGCATGCCCAAAACAAAAAGAATCTTGTTGCGCAGGTCTCTGGCTTTCCAAATTTGTTCTAGTTTTTCAAACATGGTTTTTTTATCTGGCTAAAGCTTACAAAAGCAAGCTAAGAGCCAATATATTTAGAGTCCGATTATTTTATCGCAATTTTTGCCATTTTTTCTTTAACGCCTTCGCTTAACTTTACGCCGGAAAATTTAAGATCCTTCACGGTTAATTCGCCGTTACCTAAAATTTTCACCGGTAATTTTGTGGTTTCTATCAAGCCTTTGCTTAAAAGGACCTTAGGATCGACCAAACTGCCGTCTTTAAAGTTGTTGTTGATTGCTCTTAAATTAACAATCTGATTTTTTGGCTGAGAAGATTTAAATCCGCGAATCTTTGGAACCTGAAGCATTCGACTTCTTAAGCCCAATTTTTTCAAACCACTAACACCGGATCGGGATTTTTGTCCTTTTTGTCCGCGAGTACTATAAGTACCGTGGCCGGAGGCATTACCTCGACCGACGCGCTTTCGTTTCTTAGTCGCGCCCGGATTCTTTTTAATATTGTGTAACGATAAAGTCATATTTTCATCTTTGTATCCACTCGCCTCGGCGTTAGCAGATACTATATCTCATTTTAATTTTCGCTTTTAACTGGAGCTTCAACTGCAGGCTTTTCGGCGACAACTTCTTTCTTTTTTGCTTCCGGTTTTCTTAATTTTCGTAAAGCTTCAATCGTACATTTAGCATTATTAACTTTATTGTTCGTGCCTAAAATTTTACCGCTAACGTTATGAACGCCAGCTAATTCTAAGATCGCCCGAACCACACCACCGGCAATAACGCCTCGGCCCTTTTTCGCCGGTTTGAATAAAACTTTAGCTGAACCTAATTTACAATAAATTTGGTGAGGAATAGTTTCGTTAGCCATAGCCACATCAATCATATTCTTTTTGGCTTTAGCAATCGCTTTATTAACCGCGATGGCTACGTCTGCGCCCTTACCTAAGCCGACGCCAACCTTGCCTTTTTTATCGCCAATGGCGACGCAAGTGCGGAAATTCATTCTTTTACCGCCTGCGACCACGCGAGTAACTCTAGCTACGTCCAAAACTCTTTGGTCGAATTCTTCCGATCTATCATTCTTATTATCTCTTGGTCCGCCTCGTCTGCCGCCGCCAGCTCCGCCTCGTCTCATCCCGCCCCGGTCATGGCTTCCGGGTTTAGCACCAAAAACACTGCCAGCCTGAACTTTAGCAACTGTGGTATTTTTTTCCACAACTGCTTCAGCCGGCGCTTGCACTTCCGGTTCTTTAGTATCCTCTTGGTTGTTAGTTTTTACTTCGTCTGCCATGTGATTAATTTATTATTTATATCTACTTTATTTATTTATTTAACTATTTTAAAATTCTAAACCGCCTTCGCGCGCACCTTCAGCCAAAGACTTAACTCGGCCGTGGTACTTATATCCGCCCCGGTCAAAAACAACCACGCTGATTTTTTTCTCTAAAGCTTTTTTGGCAATCAATTTGCCCAACTCAAAGCTAACTTCTTTTTTAGCCGCTTCAGAAGTAATTTCTTTAGTGGCGGCGCTGACAATCGTTTCGCCCTTATCGTCGTCAATTAGTTGGACAAATAATCCGTAGTTAGAACGAAACACGCTTAAACGCGGGCAGTCTTTCGTGCCTTTTATTTTCGCCCTTACCCTTTTATGCCGGGCGGCAGTCTTTCGGTTTTTTTCTTGACTCTTGTTCATATTATTATTTCTGTAATTTTTATTTGTCCTTGGCGGCAGCCTTACCAGCTTTTCGTCTGATAATTTCACCGCTATATTTTATGCCCTTTCCTTTGTAAGGATCAGGTTTTCTTATTTTTCTAATTTGGGAAGCCATTTCGCCCAAAACTCTTCTGTCAACACCTTTTAAGGTAATAACGTTTTCCGCGACGGTGGCGGTAATGCCTGCTGGTAAATCAAAAATAACTGGATGGGAAAAACCTAAGTTTAAGGTTAAACCTTTAGGCGTAACCGCAGCTTTGTAGCCGACGCCGGTAATTTCCAATTTCTTTTCAAAACCTTCATTTACGCCAACAACCATATTATCAATCAAGCTTCGATAAAGTCCCCAAAGAGATTTCTCTTTTTTTTCTTTAGGGTTATTGATGCTGACGACAATAGTGGTTCCTTCGATCTTAACGTTTACTAAAGGATTAGCCTTTTCTTTGATTTCACCCTTCGGTCCTTTAACCACGATAAAACCATCCTCAACTTTAGCTTGGGTTCCAACCGGTAATGTAATTGGCAATTTTCCTATTCTAGACATATTATTAAAAATTTATTTTTAATAGATTTCGCAGATAACCTCTCCGCCCACGCCCTTCTTACGCGCCTCTTTGTTAGTCATGATGCCCTGAGGAGTAGAGATTATGGCAATTCCTAAATTGTTTAAAACTTTAGGCAGTTCGGTTGTTTTGGCGTAAATCCTTAAACCCGGTTTGCTTATCCGCTTCAAAGAAGAAATATGAGGCTTTCCGCTCTTTTTATATCTTAAAACAATCTTTAATTGGTCAAAACTAACGTCTTCGCCTTTTTTGCCTTTTTCAAAATTACCTTTAACGACCTCAGTCTTTTGCACCCAGCCTTCCTTTTCAAGAATCTTTGCCACTTCGAATTTAACCTTACTCATTGGCAAAACCACCTCGGCTTTTTTTACCGCCGCGGCGTTTCTAATTCTTGTTATCATGTCAGAAATTGGATCTATCATAGTTGTTTATAAAAATTTGTTTAAATTTAGTGGACTCTATCAAGGAAAATTTTTGTGCCCGCGGGGAACGTGACCCAAACTTTCACGGACGATTTTCTTCGATATTATTACCAAGATGATTTAGTTATCCCTGGTAAGTCGCCATTGTCAGCCAATTCTCGGAAACAAATTCGGCATAAGCCGAAATCGCGCATGAAGCCGTGATTACGGCCGCATCGCCAGCAACGTCTGATTATCCGAGTGGAAAACTTTGGTTTTCTTTTTGATTTTACAATTAATGCTGTTCTAGCCATATATACTTTTATAATTTAATTTATTTCGCAAAAGGGAAACCCATCAACTTCAATAACTCTAAACCCTCGGCGCGATTTTTAGCTGAAGTGGAAATACAAACTTCCAAGCCATGAACATTTTCGATCGATTCTGGAGAAATTTCTGGGAAAGGTAAATGTTCGCGAAAGCCAACCGTTAAGTTACCTGTCTTATCAACGCCCTTATCATTAATACCGCGGAAATCTCGAACGCGAGGAAAGGTTATATTTATCAGCTTATCCATAAAATCGTACATCATATCGCCACGCAAAGTTACCATCGCGCCAATAATCAAACCTTCTCTAATCTTAAAAGCAGAAATTGATTTCTTTGATTTTGTTAAAACGCATTTCTGGCCAGTGATAGTCGTTAAACTTTTCTTAATATTTTCAATCAAATCATTATCTTTATAGTTTCGGCCAAAACCAACATTAAGGACAACCTTCTCAAGCTTAGGCGCCATGAAGTCGTTTTTATAGCCGAAAGTTTTCTTCAGCTCTGGCAATATTTCCTTTTTGTACTTTTCTTTTAATCTCATATAATGAATTCTATTTTTATAATACTAATCGATTTCTTGCTGACATTTTTTACAAACTCTAACTTTTTTAGTCTTTTTCTTGCCATCAACGGTGATCTCTAGGTACTTAGCGCCAACTCTGGTGGCTTTTCCGCACTTCGGGCAGGATAAGGCAACTTTAGCTAAGCTCATAGGGGCGGGAAATTCGATTCTTTGTCCGCCTTCGCCCTGTCTTCGCGGACGCATATGTTTTATCGACAAATTTAAACCTTCAATACTGACCTTGCCATACTCAGGAAAAACCTGCAAAACTTTGCCAGTCTTGCCTTTGTCTTTACCTGATAATATCTTAATTTTGTCGTCTTTCTTTATGTTCATATTTTTCTATTGAAGATTTTATAGTACTTCTGGCGCCAAAGAAGCAATCTTGGCAAACCCAGCTTTTCTAACTTCCTTGGCCACCGGGCCGAAAATTCTCGTACCTTTTGGCTCCTTTTTTTCTTTATCAATAATGACACAAGCATTATCATCAAATCTAAGATAAGTTCCGTCTTTTCTGCGAACTTCCTTCTTAGTTCTGACGATCACAGCTCGAACAACATCGCTTTTCTTTACGCCCGCGTGCGGAGTGGCGTCTTTAACAGCGCCGGTAATAACTTCACCCACGCCAGCATAACGCTTCTTATAACCGCCTAAAACCTTGATGCACATAACGCTCTTGGCACCGGAATTATCAGCGACTTTTAATATTGTTTGAACTTGTATCATATTTTTAAATTCTTATTGTCTAATTTATTGGTACAGTACGCGCCATCTTTTATCCTTAGAAAGCGGTCGGCATTCAACAAAAGTTACTTTATCATCTTCCTTAAATTTATTCTTTTCATCATGAACCTTATATTTTCTGCTTACCACAAACCTTTTTCCATACTTCGGGTCAATCTTCGTGCGTTCAACTCTAACCACGATGGTTTTATCCATTTTATCGCTAACTACAACTCCGCTGAATTTTTTCTTAATCGCAGTTTTTTTAACTTCGGTCTTTTCTGATGTTACCGTTTTTATTTGCGCCATATGTATATAATTATTTTATCTTCTCAGCTCTTAATTTGTTAATCAAAGTTAAGGCGCGAGCGATTAATTCCCTAACCACTCTTATCTCGCGCACGCTTTTTAACTGCTTGTTCGCATCTTTAAAACGCAAATCTCTCAACTTCTCTCGGGACTGAGCTAAAATCTTTTGCAATTCCTTTTCGTCTTTTGTTTTTAATTCCTTAAATTCCATATTTAATTTATAATTAATTCTTCTTAGCAAAGGCGCATTTAATTGGAAGCTTATGAGCGGCTGAAGCCATGGCTTCGCGAGCCTCCGCTTCCGTAATGCCTTCGATTTCAAACATAATCATTCCCGGTTTAATGACAACGACGTAATGGTCAACCGTACCTTTTCCTTTTCCCATCGGGATTTCTCCGCCTTTTTGGGTTACCGGCTTATCTGGGAAAACTCTAATCCACATTTTTCCGCCTTTTTTTAAATATTTGGTTAAAACTTTTCGCACTGCTTCTAGCTGGCGAGAAGATATCCAATGGGCTTCCATGCTTTTCAAGCCAAAGCTACCGAAACTGATAGTAGTCGTACGGCTAGCTTTGCCACCGCGCTTTCCTTTGTGGCTTTTTCTGTGTTTTGATTTTTTCGGCATCAACATACGCTCGATTGGTTATTGTTACAATATTATATTGCTATCTGTTATTTATTCTTTGCGATAACTTCTCCGCTTTTTAACTCTTTTTCTTTTTCAAAAACTTCTCCTTTATAAATCCAAGCCTTAACGCCAATACAACCATAGGTAGTGTGAGCAGTCGCTCTAGCGTAATCTATGTCAGCTCTTAAGGTATGCAGAGGAACTTTGCCGGAAACTAACTTTTCCGTTCTGGCAATTTCCGCTCCGTTTAAACGACCGCAAACAACAACCTTTACTCCCAAAGCGCCAGCCCGTTCTACCCGGCTAATTGCCTGCTTCATGACTCTGCGGAAAGGCATTCTTTTTTCAATATCCATCACCATGGATTGGACTAAAATCTGGGCGCTTAAATTTGGACGGTCAACCTCAGTAATATTCAAATTTATTTCTCCCAAACGGAATGTTTTTAAAAATTTCTCGTGAATCTTTTTCTTAACGTCTTCAGCGCCAGTGCCGCCTCGTCCGATAATTAAACCTGGTTTAGCAGTATGGATGTTTATACTTATTTTATGGGCGCTTCTTTCTATTTCTACGCGGTCAACGCCAGCTTCCCTTAAATCCTTCAATAAAAACTTTCTCACCCTGACGTCTTGTTTGATATTGTCGATATACTTATCGCCACTAACAAACCATACAGACGGCCAAGTTCTGGTTATACCCATTCGGAATATTTTTGGATTTACTTTTTTTCCCATATTTTATTTATGTGTTATGTGAAATTAACCGCTCTTTCTTCTAAAAATTTTTCTAGAAAAACCTTTACCGCCTTCGATTTTCGTGTGCTTACCGCTACCTTCCATTCTGGGGTCAACAATTTCTTTACCTTTTTCTTTAGTCGAAACTTCTGGTTCGGCTTCTTTTTCTTTTATAGTTTCGCTTGGTTTTTCTTCTTTAGGTTTAGCGCCCAATTTTACCGGCGCCGCGATTGTTTGGACTTTCGCCTTAGTCTTGCCACTCGGCTTAATCTCTTCTAAAGCGAGGATAATATTACTCATCGGCTTCCGAATCGGGGTTGCTCGGCCGTGGGCTCTAGGCATCCAACGTTTCAAAACTGCCCCTTCGTCGACGCGAATTTCTTTAATAAACAAATTATCCTTATCTAATTCAAAATTATTCGTAGCGTTAGCAATGGCTGAATTAACTAACTTTCTTACCGGGCCAGCCGCTTTTTTGTTGATAAACTTAAGTTGCTCCAAAGCTTTGTTAACATTGGCGCCTCGAATCATATCAACGACCAGACGGATCTTTCTGGCTGACATTTTTATGTATTTTGCTTTCGCTGTAATTTCCATATTTTTTATAATTAGTCGGGTTCAATCCCGAGCCCTCGAGGGATTATTTTTTCTTCTCTTCCTCGGATTGTCCTTTAGCCATTCTTCCGCCGTGGCCAACAAATCTCTTTGTCGGCGCAAATTCACCAAGCTTATGACCAACCATATTCTCTACCACATAAACCGGTAAATGCGTTTTGCCATTGTGGACACCAATCGTAAAACCAACCATTTCCGGCGTAATTGCGCAAGACCGATCCCAAACTTTTATAATAGTCTTGTCGCCCGCCTTCAAATTCTGAATCTTCTTCAGTATTCTTAAATTTACGTATGGGCCTTTTTTTGAACTTCTAGCCATAATTATTTTATTAACTTGATATTATCAATCTTAGGTGTTGAGCTAAAATCATATGGCAGTAGAGCTCTGCTCGCTATATGATTTTAGCTCAACACGATATATTTTTGGAAAGCGTTGAAAACCTTTTCTGAAAAGGTTTTCAAATGAATTTTTATTTACGTTTTTTTCTTCTCTTAACAATAAACTTATCTGAATATTTTTTCTTTCTTGTTTTAACGCCTAAGGCTGGCTTACCCCATGGTGTCTTCGGAGCTTTTAGACCGATAGACTGGTTGCCTTCACCACCGCCGTGAGGATGGTCAACTGGGTTCATCGCTTTACCGCGGACAGTCGGCCTAATGCCTAAGTGTCGGCTGCGTCCAGCTGAGCCTAATTTAATATGCTGTCTATCAGGATTACTTACTTGGCCAACAGTGCATAAACATTCTTTGTTAACCAATCTGACTTCGCCTGACGGCATTTTCACCTGAGCGTATTTTCCTTCTACACCCATAACAGCGATTAGATTGCCAGCGCCACGAGCGACTTTACCGCCCTGACCTGGCTCTAACTCTAGATTATAAACATCAACGCCAGCCGGAATAAACTTAATCGGCATAGCATTGCCTTTTTTTATTTCAATCAAATTCTTTGAACTTAAAATCATCTCCCCCACCATCAAATCAACCGGAGAAACAATATATCTTTTTTCTCCGTCGCGGTAATGGATTAAAGCGATTCTTCCGCCTCGACCTGGGTCGTATTCAATCGTCGCTACTTTTCCAGGAATATCAAACTTATCTCGTCTAAAATCAATTATACGAATATTTCTTTTCGCGCCGCCGCCTCGGTGACGAATGGTAATTTTGCCATTTTCATTTCTACCGCCGCTTCTTTTCTTGGCAATTACCAAACTTTTTTCCGGTGTTTTGCGAGTAATATCAGCAAAATCGTCAAAAGTTGCTTGACGTCTTCCCGGGGTCGTTGGTTTTACTTTCCTAATTCCCATATCTTAAAAAATTATAATTTTAAATTCTAAATTTTAACTGACTTTTGGACTTTCGGACTTTAGACTCGTCCGGACTCGTCTATACACCTTCGTAAACCTTAATCGTTTTTCCGGCTGGCAAACTAACAATCGCTTTCTTCCAATTTTTTCTTCTCCCGACAGTTCGGCCGCGTCGAACAACTTTTCCCTTGCCTTTAACAATATTGACGCTTTCCGGCTTTATGCCGTAAACTTCTTCGATCGCCTTAGCAATTTCAATTTTATTCGCCTCGGTCGAAACGGAAAAAACATATTTATTTAAGGCGCCTAAGTTAGCGGCTTTTTCCGTAACCTGGGGCTTAAGTAAAATTCTGTAAGCTTGGCCAATTTTTTTACTTCCAGTTGTGCCTTTTTCTCCGCTTTCCGCCTTTTTACCGGTTTTCAAAGTTTCATCCTCATAAAGATCTTTCATGGTTTTCTTTTCAACCTCTTTTGCAACTTTAACCTTAGCTGTGCCTTTAACCGCCTTTTCTTTTTTTTCTTCAATTTTTTTATTAAATAAACTCATATCGTAAAAGATCTTTAACTTATTTTATAAACTTTTTCTAAATTTTGGATAACTTCAACCGTGGTGATAACTTTCTTATATTTTAATAAATCCAAAATGTTAATATTGCTTAAATTTATAATCTTTACGCCGTTAAGATTGCGTCCGGAATATTTAACTTTTTCGTCCTTACCGCTTTCGATAATCAAAACGCTTCTTCTTGATTTAGCTTCATCCTTAACCGCGTTCTTTTCAAAAACTTTATCCAAGCCGTCCAAAATTCCGGCAAAAACTTTCGTTTTGTAATCAGCCATTTCTAGCTTATCTAAAACGATAATATTCTTAACCGCCACTTTGTCGGACAAAACCATAAACAAAGCTTTGCGTTTCATTTTTATATTTATTTTTAAAGAAAAATTTCTTTCCTTTAACGGACCGAAGGTAACACCACCGCCAATCCAAATCGGCGATCGGCTAGAACCAGCTCTGGCTCGGCCAGTGCCTTTTTGTTTCCAAGGTTTTTTTCCACCACCTCTAACTTCGCTTCTATCTTTGGTGTTAGCTAAAACCTGTCTCATGTTAGCCATCTGAGCCACAACCGCTTGATGAACTAAATCTTGCTTAACGGGTACGGCAAAAATCTTATCCGCTAATTTTAATTCGCTGACCGGCTCCGCTTTCTGATTGTAAACCTCAATTTTTATTGACATATACTAGACATGATTAATAAATTTACTCGGTTTTTACCTCTTTAACTTCGGCAGTTTCCGCTTTAGGCGCTTCAACTACTACTTCCGCCTTTACTTCTGCCTCGACCGCTACCTCGGCTTTAACTTCGGCCTCAACTTTTTCTTCAACTTTAGGAGCAACTTTTAATTTTATATCACCTTGGCCTTGAATTATAAGTAAACCGTTTCTTGCTCCCGGCACTGCGCCCCTAACTAATATAATATTATTCTCTTCATCAATAGAAACAATTTTTAAATTTTTTTGTGTCATCCGATCGCCACCCATTCTTCCACCCATTCTTGTGCCTTTAAGAACGTGAGCCGGTCCGCAAGCGCCGATGGAGCCAGGCATTCTAACGGAGTCTTTAGTACCATGAGTTTTATTGTGACCGTGGAAACCGTGGCGTTTGACTACGCCTTGAAAACCCAAGCCTTTTGAAGTTCCGATTACATCAACCGTGTCGCCAGCGGCAAAGCTATTGATATCGATTATATCGCCAACTTTAAAATCGCCATTCGACACTCTAAATTCTCTTAAATATCTAACGCCAGTTTTTAAGGCTGGTAGACTCTCTTTAAGTTTCTTTAAATGCCCTTTCTGAGGAGCTTTGGTGTTTTTATCCTTCTTCTCGCCAAAACCAACCTGAATCGATTCATAGCCGTCTTTAGCTTTAGTTTTAACCTGAACGATTGGGCAAGTGCCGGTCTGAATTTTAGTTACAGCCACCACGTCGTCTCCTTGCCAAACCTGGGTCATTTCTAATTTTTTACCGATTAAGAAATTCATATTTGAAAATATTTACCTAAAAATCTTAAAAAAATAACGCGTGTAAACAAAAAACTGGCCTAAAAGACCAGCAAACACGCGCCTTTTGGCGCTTAATGTGTTTTATGCTGAAATCTTCTATATTCTGCCTTGTCGGTCTAAAGCACTTTCCGCGGACGCGGAGTTACTTACACAAAAAACCACTTATTTTTACTAACAATATATTATAACTTTAAATATTTCTTGTCAAGCTGTTATTTGTTAAGCTAAAATCATATGGCAGTAGGGCTTTGCCCGCTATATGATTTTAGCTTAACTCAATATATTTTTGGAAAGTGTTGAAAACCTTTTCTGAAAAGGTTTTCAAAATTCCTACATCTTGATTTCAACGTCAACGCCGGCCGGTAAATTCAGACTAGTTAAGTCTTCAATGGTTTTGGCTGATGGTTCAACAATATCAATCAAGCGTTTGTGGACTCTCATTTCGTATTGATCGCGGGCGTCTTTGTGAACAAAAGTTGATCGGTTTACCGTGTACTTTCTTTTTTCAGTTGGAAGCGGAATAGGTCCAAAAATCTGAGCATCGCTTCTCTTAGCGGTCTCGATTATTGTCTTGGTCGACTGATCAATAATTTTGTGATCGAAAGCTTTGATTTTAATTCTGATTTTCTGTTTAAAATCAGCGCCTTCGTTTTCGCCTTCACCAGCGATTTTTTTATTTTCCGGCATTTTCGGTTATAAATTAATTTCTTATTTAATGATATCTTCTGGGCCTATGCGTTTGAGCCAATTTTTAGGCGAAACCGAGTATTTGGCCGAGGCGTAGTTTATCTACGACGAGGTCAAAGCGGAGGTTTCAACGAAGAAATTGGCCAAAGCCGCTTTTGGGGCGGGCTTTGCCCGACCGGAAGCGGCGTACGCATACGCCCATAAAATATTCACTATAAACCCCGCCTTTCGAGAAAGACGGGGTTAAAGTGCTTATTTTATGATTTTCGTAACTGCGCCAGCACCAACCGTTCGTCCGCCTTCGCGGATAGCGAATCTCTGTTTCTCTTCCAAAGCAACTGGAGCAATAAGCTTAATCTTTAAGTCGGCAGTATCGCCAGGCATAACCATTTCGGTTCCTTCGTTCAATTCTACCTCACCGGTAACGTCAGTTGTTCTGATGTAGAATTGAGGCTTGTAACCTTTGAAAAATGGTTTGTGTCGTCCGCCTTCTTCTTTTGTTAAGATATAAACTTTTCCTTCAAACTCAGTATGAGGAGTAACTGAACCTGGTTTAACTAAAACTTGG
>Ga0172380_10003561_pt1 | contig 21194 bp, 28 predicted proteins | sample Leawe162metaG_FD_119747 | JGI IMG/M metagenome (GOLD analysis project Ga0172380, IMG submission 119747) | Leachate microbial communities from a municipal landfill in Southern Ontario, Canada - Leachate well 162 metaG | ecosystem: Engineered > Solid waste > Landfill > Unclassified | place... | reverse complement strand
TACATTGCTTACGAATGGGTCTTCCCGCGCGATAAGGAACAGCGGCACGTCGAAGTATCGCAAGGCCATCCAGAGGGGCTTAAGTTCTGGTTCCGCGCCGAGAACACCGTCCGCTATCTCATGTTGGAAGCTGGTTTCACCGATATTGAGATCATCCCATTCGACATCCCGATTGATATGCCGAAGCCAATCCAGAACGGCACCGACGCGGACCTCGCGACCTACACCGTCATCGATCCGGTCACACATCGACGGTTGATGTATCGCGGCGATCTGTATCAGCCATGGGCGCACATTGTCGCTCGCAAGTCCTAGGTGTTGCCCTCCCACCAGAGGCAGAACAACGACGATCCAACTTGGACGTGACGGTTTCTAATTGGAAAGTGCGGAAAATCCAGACGGCATGGTCTGCGTGAAAGATGCGGGGTCGAACCGTGCGGTTCCCGCCGGTGTGCCGCCCGTGCCGAAGTACATTACTATGGCGCGCAACGTACCCGTGACGCCTGTGTAGGCCGGATTAGTTCCCGCAGCGGGATCACCAGAGCCCTGCCAAGTACCATCGACCGCCCACCACAGCTTGCCGGCGTCGATGTCGAACGCCACTCCTATGACGTTGGCTGAAGACCAATTAGCCCCAAAGGCGGCATTCGATCCGTTATTGATTTTGTTCGCATCATCTCGATAGACCCACGCCGTCGCCGGCACAGCACCGATACTAGCGTAACCGGCAACAGCCATCCCATCGGTGCACACGCCGACAGCCACATACCCATCAGACCCGGCGGAAGGGTCATACTCGAAGTACCATTTCCCGCTCGACTTAGAGACCGTCGATCGAATGTTGTTGCCGGACGCGGAGGTTGCCGTGTACGTCAAATCACCGCCGGACAAGGTGCCGGCATTGGCGTTTGTGGCCGCATCAAGCGTGACAAGAGCTGCGCTCGGCCATATCCCCTGTGCCTTCGCCTGCAAAGCCTCCCGCATCGTCCAAATACCTTTTGCATCGGATACGGTCGGAATTTTCGGCGTTGCACGGACTATTCCGCCAGGAAAGCGCATTACGAGATCTCCAAATAAGTTCCCGTGATTTCGATGTCGCCTCCGGCGGATGCCGTCGCGAACAGCGATGAATCTTCCTCAAGCCCGACCGGAGCGTCTTCCGTAATGAGGTCGAGTGCGGCATCGGCCGGGACAGTGACTGTCGATGCAAGTGCATAGCCCGTGCCGCCGCCGGCCGCAGCCGAGTGACGCTTCAGCGTAATGTCGCAATTGGCGGTGCCGTCCACGTTGGCGGCGCGGCATGAGATCACCTTTAATGCCAAGCCGGAACTAGCCGCATTACTCAAAAGCGACGTTGCGCTTGTGGTTGACAGCGCGACATTGAACGTCTTCAGCTTCACGCTTGTCGGATTAAGGATGTCCGGTGCGGCCATTGTCAGCTCCGATCAAATGATTTGCGCGAGCGCAAAAGCGTGCCCGCGACGGGTCTGCTTATTCGCCGGCAGATCGTTGGTGATGTCCTTGGTGCCGGCCGCGAAGCTGACCGCCGCGTTTGCGTTCGAACTTGAAATGACGGCGTCGCGCACCAGCGTATTAGCGTCCGACATATGCCCGGTGCCATATTCCCATTCCGCCGCGTCACGGCTCGACACGAAGTAATAGAATACGCTTTGCGTCGCTCCGGTGCCGAATGCGTCGGAAATGCGACGTCGGCCGTTGACCGCCGCGACGGTCAAATTTCCAGTTCCCGTTGTGGCCGATGTTTCATGCACAAGGTCGGAGATTTGCGGAACAGCCATCGTCTTACCCCTTTATCAGCGCGCGATTGCGGCAACGGATCGACGCCGGCCGTGCAGATAATCAATGAAGGTAAAGCCGGAGTCGTTCTCGCTGGCGAGGCCGATTGTTACCGTCTTTTCCGGAACAACGATGAGGCCACTATCGGCTCCCGCCGCCAACCCAACCGAATATGTGCGCTCTGGTACGATGCCAAACGCCGCATCGGTCTCGTCCGCTTGACCGAAGGGATGCGCATAACCGACGCCGAACTGGGTGGCCTCGTCCGTCTCAACCACAAGCCCGAACGCATAGAGTCGTTTGGGAACGACAACAGGCGCGCTGTCTGCCTCAACAGCGAGTCCCAGCCCCAGATTCTTGAGGATAGCAAAGGCGAAAGCGCTATCCGTCTCAGACGCGAGACCTTGGCCGTAAATGCGGTTTGGCGCTGTTGCGAACGCGCTGTCCGTCTCACTGGCGAGACCGAGATCATATGCGCGCTCGGGCCGAGCCGCGAAGGCACTATCGGTCTCGCTTGCGAGTCCTAAGAGCTCGACGCCCGGCGCGCCCGAGACAAGTGGCGTGCCGACGCCGAGACCAATGAACCCGCCGATCATGGATCAGCGCTTCAGGCGGCCAGCAACGCGCGCTTGATGTGCTGATAGTGTATTCTCGCTTCACGGCCCTTTGTCGCTGCGGCCACGCCGCGGCCAGGCTTGAAGTTCTTGAGCGCCCAGCGCGACTTCCGGTCGCCATCACCGTTGATGAGAATCATCAGCGCGCGGCCGGTGTCGTGTTCCGAGCCGAGAATGGCATCTTGCGTCGCCATCTTTGCGCACTGAAAGGCGACCTCGACCCAATATTGATCGATGTCTTTGTCGGCGATACCAAGCGCCTTGAACACGGCCGGATAGGCGATGTTCGGATCGACGACCACCTTGCCGGGAATGATCGTGGTCAGCCATTTCGGGAGTTTCGGCGTCATGAATGAAGATCCTTTTTCGGTGTTTATCCGGCGATCACGCAGCGCGGGCGAGACCCGATGCGTTGACTTGAGCGGTCAGATCGGAACCGTCCGTCGTTGCCGAAAAATCGTGATAGCTGATCGGAACGCGGCCGGAATCGGCGGCCGATTCCTCGTAATAGGTCACCAGCTTGACGATCGTGTTGTTGCCCGCGCCGCCGGCCGACGTCCACGTCTGGTCCGGGATGTCGACGTCGACACGATTGTTGGTGTCGTCGACCGTGATGGTGCCGGTAATGCCCGTCTTGCGGGCATAGTTTGTGAAGTCGCATTCGGTATTCGCGCCGGCGAGCAAGAGCGCCAACGTGTCGTAATTGTTGAGCGTGTCGTCCGCCTCGACCACCTTGAGCAAAAGAAGGCCCAAAGCCGTTGCGCCGTCCCTCACCTTCTCGACGAACGCGCCTTTCGAAATGTTGAATACACCGTCAGCCATAGCCGTCTCCTGTGGTTCGGATCAACGAAGCGCGGCGATGGTCGCCGTGAATCCTGCAAGGGTTGCATCAGCACTCGCCGGGCCTACCGGCTGCAGCAAGGAGCCGGCTGGAATCGTCGCATCAGCGGCCAGCGTGAACGATCCCTCTCGCTCTCCCGCCGCGATCGTCGCGGTGAACACGTCCGACCACGTCGCGCCGAAATCGACAGACTTCTTCCATGTGACCGTAAAATTCGATGTCGGCACTACTTCAGCGGCGCAGGCGATGCTTCCCGGCAATCCTGCCGGCAACGTCAGTGGTGTGACGACAGCGATTGCCGGAAGTGCTTCACTCGCGCCCATCTGCCCGGACGTCGACCACGGAAGATCGTAGCGTTCACCTTCGATCACCAGCCAATGAATACCGGCAGCGTCAATGACTGTCGGGCTCGTTTCCGTAAGGTCGTCTGCCGATGTGTCTTCCGTGTCTTTACGGAAAAATCGTGAGCCGATCAGAATTCGGCTGCGGCGTGACAGGTCGCGCGCGCGCACCGCGGCGCACGTTGAAAAATAGTGGAGGTCATCGACGATGTAGGCGCGATGAAGAGACTTGCTGACATCGGCCGTGTCGGAATCGGATGTCAACCCGGTGATCTGATCAAGAGGGTCTGTCATGTCTACTGACCGCCGTTGAGTTCAATGAAATTCGCAAGTATCACGCGATCATTCGACGTAGAGATGCTCCGGTGCCGCCGCCGTCAGCTATCGACGACAACTTCCATCAGCGTCGCCAAGCGCCGCGATATCGATGTGGGCGCCGAAAAACCCGCCATGCGGAAAACGGCGATCTTGTATGTGTGCAAGGCCGTGTCGCCTGGCGCATATGTCAGGCGAAGATTGTGCATCTGTGCGTTACCGGCGGTGTTATTCCAGACGCCGACCCAATCAACCGCATCGGTTAACGAATCGACCAGCAGTCCGAATGCGATCAAACCAGCGTCCGGAGCCACCAGCTTTACTTGGTAGTCAATTACAAGTTCATTGGTCGCAGACAGTGCGCGGTGCGAAAACGTTCCGGCACCGGCATCCTCAAGTCGATCATGACTCGTCTTAGGCGCTGTTGTGTCTGAGAAGGTATAGCCAGACGACGGCGATGACGCGACGGCTGTCGCCGATCCGGTGCTAGCAGTTCTTTGCTTTTTGAATTTGAAAATTGAACCGGTGGACGATTGCCATGCGCCGGCCGCTTCATTCCATTCCACCTTATAGCCGAGATTGATGTCGTGAACGACATCGCCACCAAGCGGCGTATAAATTGTATAGGTATCGGCTACCTGACAGCGCGCCACCTTTCCCTCATGGCCGGCAAAGATGCCGATCGCCGGCGACGCAATGATATAGTTATCACCGACCGACCCTGTGACCGTGGCGTCATAGGCATTGAGCCCGGCGAGCGTATTCGTCGCGGTCGACCAGTTTTTGGCTTCCGTCACCAGCGCGATATCGGTGACGCCGGCAAACGAGCCGTTGCGCTGGATATTCTGCGCCGTCGCCGACAGCGTGAAGCCGGAGCCTGCCTGCGTCCAGTTCGCGCCGTTGTCGGTCGAGTAATAGAGCCCCATCGCGTTGGCTGTTGAGACGGCGGAACCCAACACCCCGCGCGCCTCGATCGAGATCAGATCGGTCGCGGCGGCCAGCGCCAGGCGCCCGATGATTCGGCTGGCAACCGTGGCACCGCTCAGATCCCCAAGCGCCGAAGTGACCCCGGTCGTGGTATCGTCATTGTCGTTGATGTTCGATGCCGTGCCGCCGAGCGGCATAGTCGGCGTCGCACCCGTCTTCCGGCTGCCCGGCGGCGCATAGGTGGTCTGATTGACGACCCGCACCATGAGCGAGGCCGCACAGCCCTGAATGGCCGAGAGCGGGATTGTATCGTCCTGATAGGCGCCCGAACCGATGCCGGAGACCCATCCGCCACCACCTTCCCAATGCACGTAGGAGTTCGCGGGATAGTCGCCATACGTCGCCTTGACGAAGATCGGCGGGCCATAGTCGGGGTCCACTTCGACCCAGCCGCGCGAGGTGTGCACGATGATGCTGTTGGCGGCGCCGACGATTCCGGTGATATCGATCCATGCCTGGCCGTAGGCGGAAGGTGTGGGCTCCACGGAAAACCCGACAGCCTCGACCGCCTTTACCCTGATATCGCCGAGCAGCTTGTACCGCTTGCCACCAATCAAAACGAGCGTGGTGATGCCGTCGTGCGCGGTCGACCCGTCGGCAGCGTCGTATTTGAAGACGCCGTCGCCGTAGACGTAGGCCTGCCGCACCGACCCCGCAACCGCGTCGACCGGATCGATCTGCAGCACACTGCCGACGACCGAAGTGCCGTCCGGAATGAAACCGACCAGCCCACCGATGAGCTCGGCGAGCGTAAGCTCATCATCCGGGCCAACGGGATTGTCCCGGAAGGCATCGATCAGTTCTTGCACGCCCATCGATTGTCCTCAGGCTGCCAGCAGTTCGTCAGTATCGACGACTTCGTGTGGCTGGTCGTCGCTGGTGGCGTTCCAGTTGTTCGCGTTCTCCGGCACGTAGCCGATGAGCCGCAACGCCAACCCGCTTTCACCGCGCAGGTTGATCGTCACATTTCCGTCGTCGACCACGTAAAGGCCGTTCCAGTGCGGGCAAATTTCAGAGATGATCTCGATGCAGTCGTCTTCACGAAGGCCGAGCCCGCGCAGATCGATGACACCGGCCCATGACGCTTCCACCCGCACGTCGAGCAGATCGGCCTTGGCGATGCGCTGTGCCATCGACGGCGAGGCCGTGTAGGGCAGGTTGACGTTGAGGGAGAGTTCCTGTCCGTCTTCGAGTTGCAGGTCGGCGCGGATGTACGGCGGGCCTTCCGACATCTGATATTTTCGCGCGGGTGCCACGAATTCCATCGTGGTGCGGTTTGCAAGGTCGCCCATTACCTTCCAGCCGCGGAACGATACATCGCCGATGATCATGTCGTCGCGGATCGTGAACACCGAACGTTTCGGTGCATCGTGCGACGGCCATGCGCGGCCGTCGTAACCCTGGACCAGCGTGGCGCGGCTCGCGGTCAGCATGCCGTCGAGAACATCCGCCGACTTTTGATCCATGCCGATGACGCCGTGGATCTCGTAGCGCCTCTCGAATTGTCCGGTCTCTTCGGTGTTGCGCGTCGCGGCAGCTTCATCGCAGCGATCCGCGGCTTCAGCGACCTTGTCCCAGCGCACGCCGTCGGCGCCGGCATCCAGCCCGTCCGGCTGCCACAGATGATCGGCCTGATGGAGAGCGGCGTTGTATGTCGGCTTCCAGCTTTCCTGCGCCGCGAACCACTCGAAGATGTCGTCTGGATTCGAAGGCAGCCATTGCGTCGGATCGCGCGGATCATAGGCCGAACAACCATCGATCTCCGGCTCGGTTTCCGGCAGGCGCACGTTGCCGTAAAGCAGCGTGTGAGCATCGTAGTCTGCCCCGAACTCATACTCATAGACCGCGTTGGCAATGCCCGGCAGCCGCCAGCCTTCCGGAAGGTCCGGCCACAGCGCGCGCAGCAACGGATTGGTCGGCTGATCGACCGTGCCTGATTGGAAGCACGCGCGGACATGCCCAGGATAGTCCGGCTGCCCGTCGATTCCAGTCGGCACCAATATCGACCCAAACGCCGGAGATGCACCAAAACTCAGTTTGTTGCCGTTGAGATTGACCCCCGCGATGCCGGTGATCTTCCGTGCCGAATAGAGGTGCTGCACCACTAACTTGCTTTGCGCGCCGGCGCCGGCAGTCGCTTTGTAGAAACAAATCGGGCCGCCCGTGCGCTGCCGCCCGCGAATAATGCGCTGGAACGGTGTCGCCTGCTTGACGTTGACCTTTTGCGCCGGGGAATTGAGCGTCGCCAGCGGAGACGCGGCGTTTGGCAGATCAGGGGTAATCGAGCGCTGCAGCGCAGACGACGCGATCTGTGATGCCGCCGCAAGCCCACCGTACACCGCTGCATTTGCAAGCAGCGGGCCAAGCGTCCACGCCAGCGAACCCAGCCCTGCCCCTAGTGCGGCATTCGTGATGGCGATACCAATCGGTATGGCGATAAACGGCATCTCTCAGCACACCGCCCATGCGCGAATAATCTTATTGTCCGCCACCATCAAGTTCCCCTGATCGATTCTGCCGAACCATTTTCCGCGATAGCGAATGACGCTACTGACACCAGCCGGCGTAACCGCGACGGCGCGGTCGCCGTCTTGTGCAACTGCTGCCGCAATGCGGCGCCATCCGAGCCGGCGGGCAGCCCTGCCCCATCCACCAAGCAAGCCCGGCTTGCCGAGCACTCGCCTTGCGCCCCGCTCAGTGCGATAGCGCCCGCGATAGTCCCGAGCTGGATCGACGCCCTGCACCGTCACGTCGATATCGGCCAGCGCCAGCGCGCAATCATCCGTGCCCCAGGAAGCCTTCGTCACCGCCCAACGCGGCAGCGCCTTGGCTATTTCGTCCGCATAGCGCTGCCGTGTCACGGCGCCGCCCAACTCTCTTCCCGCGCCGCCACGCCCGGCATATCGTCCGCCCCGACAATGTCGCTGCCGTATGTCGCCTTCAGCCAATCCGGGGTCCATTTCTTATTCGGCGCGCGACTCATGATGAAGATCGGCTGAATCAATCCGACTTCGATCGTGGCCGAGCGGTCCTTTCCGATCTTGTGGTCCTGGAAGTCGGCCTTGGCGACGCAGAGGTGATAGACATCACCGTTGACGCGGCGGCTGTTCGGATAAAGTGCCGCGAGAGAGACACGCGCGAACCGCCCGCGTACCTTCTTGGTAATGAACTTGAGTTGTTCGGCTTTAACACCCGACAATGTCAGAAGCGGATTGCGCGTCTTGGTCTGGCGCGAGAACGACAGATTGGTGATGGCGACAAGATCGCCGAGACCTGTCCATGTTTCGCCGTCGTAGCTGAGATTTCCGGCGCCCGACCACGCCCGCACATATCCGTCAGGATGATCGACTTCGTGCAGGCAGATCAGTGTGCCGCCCTTGCCCACAATCGCATTGCGGATAGGCAGGGGCACCCTGTTGACGACAAGATCGAGGGTCATCGCGTATCAATCGGACGGCAGAACGCCGACAAGCGTCACGCCGAACGATCCCGTGGTAAGTCCGCGCTGGATCTCACCTTGTTTGTCGTCGGTTGCCACCATCACGGCTGCGGGATACTTCAGCCGAACACTATCGCCGGCCTTCACGGCCGCGGTCAGTCCCGGCGAAAAGTAGATGCGTACTTTGCCAGCCGCCGTCGTTCGACAATCATCGTCGATAGCGTAGTAATGGCAGTAGTTCACGCGCGCGCCGTTCGGCTCGATCTCAAATCGATCATCGATACGAAACACGCGCGTGATCGACGCCGGCAACCCACGCACGACGATCGAGCCGTCGCCGACTTCTGCATCCTCGTCGACGGTGATGTATGGCGGAAGAAACCCGCTTGTCCATCGAGACCCGTCAGACCATGTACTGCCATCCGACCAATTCGACGGCGTTCCGGCATGCTCGACGTTGTATTGCGGTTCCTTGGCGAATTGATCGAACACCCGCACGCCGCACGCCGAGCCGACCATCTTGCGGATACGCCCCTGCGCCTCGCGGAATGATGGCTTGAAGCTGGCCGTTCCGACTTCGCCGCTTTCACTCTCCCCCATCGGTGGCGACTGAAACGTGCAGAACCATCGCCGCTCGAAGGGGTCGGCAAATACGCGCGGGCGCGCGGAGAAGATCGGCTGCACCTGGCCGTTCAAGGTGCCGAGCGTAAAGCTCGACGAGACGGCCCGCAGCATGTGCCGCGGCCACCACTCAATGTTCGTTACCGTCATCCGCGGCGTTGCGGCGCGGCCCGCACCTCTGAAACCGCGGCCTGCTTGGCCTGCGAGGCAATCTGCACCATGCGCGCCTCAGACCATAGCCGGTCTGATCCGGTCATGCCGGAGAAAGTGTTATGGAAGCTCTGCTGAATGACGACCGTTGGATTTGATCGCCCACCCCCGCCACCACCCTTGTTTTGCTCGATCCGGCCGGCAACCTGCGGAACGAACAATTCCGACCGCGGCGTCTGTTCATTCACGAGATAGGCCCGGCCAGGCATGACCTGACCGCCCGTCGCGCGGGCACCACCAAACATCCCGCCCAACGCGCTGCTAAGCGCGCCGAATATGCCACCCGTCTGCCCCTGCACCGTGCTTTTTGTCCCCAGGATTTGGGCAAAGGCACCCTCGCCGGTGAATGCAGCCTTGAGCAGTTCACTGCGCATTGCTTTGAGCGCCGTCGTCGCAGCGTCGGCGCCGTCAAGAATATTCTCGAAGGCCGTCTGCGCCGTACTACCCAGGAAGCGCGTCGACTCATTGACACCTTCGAATGCTGCCTGCAGTTCACGCGATCTCTTTTCCGCCGCCATCATCTTGTCGGCGAGTTGCTGTATCTGGGTCTGCTGCGCGGCGGTAACCGTGGTGTTCTTCATTCCAGCTTGTGAATTTGCCTCTTTCGCTGCGGCCTCTAGCTCGGCCACCAGCTTGGCGCGCGCGCGAGCCTCGCTGTTCAGGCCGATTGTTGCGGTCTCTGCGTCAATAACGGCAATGCGTTTCTTGGCCTGATCGATCGCCTTCTCGAAGCCGTCGTCCCCACCCTTTTTCGGCACCTTGGTGCCGCTTGGATCAGAGATGCTCGGATCGCCGCGCGGCCCGGCCGGCGGCGCGGTAATGACGATGCGTTGACGCCCGCCCTCAGCGGGCGGAATGCCGGGGATACCTTCCATCGTGCTCGGCGCGGCGCCGAGTTCCTGCATCTGCTCTTTGCTGGCCTTGATCTTCTCGTCGAACGCGATCAGGGCGTCGATCGCACGCACCACGAACGACTTGAAGCCGTTCCCGGCGCGCAACATCGCCTTATCCCACTCGTCGTCGAAGATTTTCGCGCGCGCGATGAGTTCCTTCTCTACGACGGCACCGGCCTCCTTGGCTCCGGCGATCATGCCCGGCAGACCTTTGCGGGCAATCTCTTCCAGAGCCACCAGCATCGCCGGGCCAGCCTTGCGACCGAACGCTTCGGTCACCAGCATCATCTTTTCCTGCGGCGACGCCGCCCCGGCCACCAGCCGCGCGAAGTCGCCGAGCATCGCATCGACGCTGCGCAGGTTGCCGGCCTTATCCTTCAACGCAACGTTGTTCGCGTTGAACAGCTTCGTGAGATAGGTAGTGCCCGTTGCGGCTTCGCCGAGACTGTCGGCGAATTTCTGCATCGCGGCATCGGCGTCAAGCAGCTCGCCGCCATTCTGTTGCACGGTAAAACGCAACGCCTGAAGGAAGTCGGTTGTTGTGCCGATGCGCTCGGCGATATCGCCGACTTTTGCCAGATCCTTAAAAGCCGAGACAACTTCCTGCAGCCCGCGCGCGGCGCCGGCGACGCCGAGCAACGCACCGAGCCGCTTGAACGGCACGGCAAAGATCGCCTCAAGCTTGCTTGCCGAGCCGGAAAAATCCCGCTCGACCCGGCGCAGGGCTTTTTGCGTGTCCGTCTGAAGCTTCGCCATCGCCCGTTCGTAGGACTTGGTGTTGGCTTCGATCAGCACAGCCAGACGTTCGACGTCAGTCGCCATGTCAGGATTTCAGCTTCTGTTGCTTGATTGATTTCGACGGCCCGCCGTATTCGCGGTCCAGTTCCTCGAAGCGCTCGCGGGTCATCGGATCGACTCCACCGCCCTGCGCCCTGTTCCAGCCCTTCACCAAGGCCATGTATTCGGCGAGCGTGGTCTTCCAGAACACGGCCGCCGTCAGCCCCAGCCGGCCCGTTCCGTCTTCCAGCCAGCGCCGCAGAACCTCGTCTAAAGGCTCTGGGCGCTGTCTCCGTTTCCCTGGGGGGATTTCCCCGTATCCTTGCGCAGCAAGGCCGCCAGCAGCCCGTCCAGCGGACCCTGCATGGCGAGAACGTCGTCGATGGTGATGCGCACCCGCGCCTGACTCACCGCCTCTTCCCGGCCGATCTCTTTCCCATCCACCTTGCCATTGATCGTGAAGTGCTCGATCGCGAGCATCACGGTCGCCGGTTCCGTGCCGTGGAAGCGGCGGTAGAGCTCGCCCAAGGTCGGGTAACCCGACGCCGCCGATACCCGCGCCAGGCCATCCATGTCGATCGCCATGGTGAGGGTGAGAGAACCGATCGGCGCGTCGACTTCGCCGCGGATGGGATTGGCGGCCATTACGCGGCGGTGAAGTCGAGTTCGCCGGCGCTCTCGAGCGAAAGCTCGTAAGTCACTTCGCCGTTGTGCTCGCCGGCAAACTGAAGCTGGCTGATCTGGAAAGCACCCTCGAAGGTGCCGAGACCGGGAGTGACGATCTGATAGTTCTTGATCGTACCGGCCATCTTGGCGGTGACCAGCGTCGACTCCGACGCCGAATCCTTGAACACGCCGGAGCCGGAGGCTGACGCCGACTTGATGCCGGCGCCTTCCAGGAGCTCGCGCCACTTGTTCACCGAGTCGGAATTGGTGATGTCGACGGTCTCGGTGTTGAGCGTCAGATTCTTGGTGCGCAACCCGGCAACCGTAGTGAACACCTCCGGCGTGGCGCCATCGCCGACCTTGATGAGAAGATCGCTGCCCTTTTGAGCGGCCATTGTCATGCTCTCCAATTGAGATCGGCACGCCGATCTGTTTCAGGTTTCAGTTGCGGTGGATGACTTCGACGCTCACGACGCCGTGGCGGGTCTTACCGTCCGGATCGAGAAAATTGCGTCGGCTGCGCACATAGACCTGCGCCGAGGCGCGGTCGGTGACGGTGAGTGATGTCCCATGCAGTAAGGCCTTGATCTGCTGCATTACCTGCTTGACTTCCCGCTGCCCGTTGTAGCGGGACCACACGTGCAGCGTGATGTTCTCGGTCTCGCCGTCGTCACCGGCCGCGGAAGAGTCCGACACGTCGTCGGGGATAGAATCCATTTCCCCGATCTGCACATAGGGAAATTCATTGTCGGGTGCATCGGCGGAAGAAACCGCATCAGGCACGGCATCGTAAATCCGCGCCAGCGCGATCAGGGGCGAAGCGTTCTTCAGCGCGGTGTAAAGCGCCGCCTGTAGGTTCCAGCTTGCATCACTCATGAGCCGGCAACCTCCTTCGCCGCCTTGTTGACCGCGCGCGACATGCGCGCCCGGAAACGCCTACGGATCATGCGAAACGCCGGCCAGAAGTAAGGCTGCGGCGGTATCGCCGGGATCTGGGCGCCCTTGAATTTGCCGCCGGCGATATGGGCGCGCGCGCCATACTCGACCAGATGCGGATAGCGGACCTTGGTGTTTCCCGCCGTGATGAGCGCCGCATGTTCCGGCACAACCTGCGCACCGCCGGGCTGCGAATAAGACGGTGTGACCTGCCCGCCCGGCGTCATCACGATGGACTCGCTCAAATCCCCGCTGTCCTTCGGTGCGTAATTGCGCGCGATCCCGACCATCTCGTTGCCGAGCTCTTGCGCGGCAAGCCCGACTTCCTTGGCCGCCTCCGGCGCGAGCCGCGAAAGCTTCGCGAACAGCTTATCCTTATTGCGTATCTTCGCCGAGATCACGACGCCACCCCGCTCTCAACGACCATCTCTAAATTCCGGTTGCGTTGATCGGGATTCGAGATCGAGCGGATTTGATAGGGCACGTCATCAATGCGGGCGCGGTCGGCGGTCGTAATAACCAAGGTCTCGCTTGCCGAACGCACCGTCAGCACACCGCCAAGCGCAGACGAGACCCGCCCGGCCTCCAAACGCTCCCTGCCACGTTCCGGGGAGAATGAGCCCCATACCGTGACCAGCGGGGTCCATGTCGCGGCGCCGCCCCCGCCGCCGTCATCGTCGAAGACGGCGCGCTGGAACGTCACGCGCTTGTTGAGGCGGCCGGCGCGCATGGACAGCGGGCGCCGTTACAGCGCCACGCCGGAATAGATGGGCTTGAGCGCGATCACCGAGGTCGACGTGGCAACACCGAGCAGGCCGACGTACTCGCCCGACGCAATATCGGCGACGGCGCAGATGCCGCCGGGCGTGTCCGAGAGATAATAGGCGATGCCGGCCGTCAGCGTGGCGCCGATGGTGATGTTGCCTTCCTTCTGGATGGTGAGGGGCTGATTGTCGGACGCCCCGTGCAGCGCGATGCCGCGCGTCTCGCGCGCCGCCGCCGTCGCCGAATTGGCATCGGCGAGCTGATACTTGCGGTTCGAGTCGCGATAGACCGCCTGCCCGGCCGTGATGGTGGCACCGGCAGTGCCCGTCTCTTTCACGGCATTGGCGCCGGCCACGACGTTCGCCGCGGTGATGGTGATGTCAACCATGGGTGTGATCCTTTGGGTTTGAAGAGATCAGAAACGAATGCGCCGGAAGGGCGCCAGCAACGCATCAACCGCCATCGGCAGCGGCGCGGCATTCACACCGACAACAACGGCCTCGCGATTTTCGTACCAATGACCAACCATCATCAGCATGGCGTGCTTGATCGCCTGCGGAGCAGTCGCCTCGCCCACCACATAGGTGATGCGGACGACCGGGCCTTCATCGTGAGTCGTCGGGAAGGAATAATCGTCTTTGAAGCGGACGTAGGCGCCGAGATCGTCGGTTAGAAGATCGTAATTGCTGGCGCCGACCGTTTGCTCAACATCGTCAGCATCATCATATTTGACGCTGGTGATCGACGCGCCGGGAAACAGCGGCAATCGCATCTCGCGGCAGAAGCCATCATAATCCTGCCGCCAGGTTTGTGTGATCAGGCAACGACCGAGAATACCAGTCCACCCATCAAGATGCGACACCGCAGCGGCGATCAACGCCGTGATAAAGTCGTCGCTATCGCTCGAATCAACGCGACATTGCGCCTTCGCCTCAACCAGAGAGACGGGCGTCGCGGCTGGTGCTGTAACGAGAACGGGGCGATACATGGATCAGGTCACGGTCCATGTGCCGGCGCCGACGCTGCCAACCCATTCGGTTGCGTTGATCGCAGTCAGCTTGACCGTCGACCCGATCACGGCATTCTCGATCTTGCCGGCCGCGCCGGACACATCGCCAGCAATCCGGATCGTGTCGCCAGCCGCGGCGGTGACCCGGATGCCGTCGGCGTCCTGCACGATGAACGAATAGTTCAAGCCGGCAGCAGCAGCCGGCAGCACGAACGGCGCGATCGCCGCCGCGCCTTCGTTGCTATAGACGCTGCCGCTTTCCGCTGCAGTGATCGTGCGTCCATCCGCATCCACGACAACAGACCCTTGCGGCGCAAGGGCCAGGATCGCGGCCAGGATGTCGTCAAGGGTTGTGCCGGAGGTGTTCGCCATTTGGCTTTCCTTCTCTTTGAGAGGAGTGGCCCGCGCGCGAACGCGCGAGCCCGCCGAAGGTGGTGATGGCTCTTACGAAGCCGGCGTATAGGCAGGCGCGGTCGCGCCGTCCGCATCGTTGCCGAGCTCGATCGGTACCCACCCGGCAGCGGTCCATACCAGAACCGCATAGTCGCCGACGTCCGCGAAGACGATGGTGGCATTGGTGTTGAAGGTCAGCGTCGAGTCCGTACCCGGATCGACGATCATCTTCACCTTCTTGATCTGGCCGACCAGCGTCGAGTCAGCCAGCGTCAGCGCGTCGGCGCCGGTATTGGTGATCGCGGTGTAGTAGGTCGTCAGGTTGACAGCACCCGCACCCGACAACGCCTGTTGAACAGCCGTCGGAAGGAGGCCGGCAACCAGAAGCCCGCCGGTATCGAGCGCGTTGATCTCGGCCGCGGACGCGGTCATTTCTACGCCATCAATCATGGGCGCTTGATCGCCCTGGCGAACTGCGAACTTGCCCATGGTTCGGGCTCCTTAAAGGTTCGGGGTGATTTGAAAGAGGGTGAGGCGGGCTGCGAGGCCCGCCCCGTTTATGGCTTACGCCAGGGCCGGCGAGTCGGACGTCGCCGACGCGATCACGGTCGAGCCTTGCGTCACCGGTACGCGCGAGCCGTTGTACTGGATGGCGAGGATGCCATCGAACGGACCGTTCGCGGTGACATGGAAGATCTGCGCTTCGATGTAGCGGTAAGGCGGCTTCACCACGTCGAGGATCAGCAGCTTGTCGTCGGCATCCGACGCGCCGGCTGTGAACGCGGCTGAACCCGTCAGCAGTGCCATGGCGCCGGTGTCATTCGTCGCGGCACCAGCCGCCTTGAGCGCGAGCGCCGACGTATCGAGCACATTGCCCATCAGGGCGACGAAGCACACGCTTTCGAAGCCGTCCATATCGATGATGGTGGCTTTGGTCGGCGTGGCGGACGCGGCGCCCGCGCCATCGGCGGACACGCGCGTGATCTTCACGTTGTTCAGAAGATTGTGAACGTTCATTGGAATTCTCCGATATCGGAATGGGTGAAGTGCCGGCGGCAGATTGCCGCCGGCTGTGTTCGTGCGCTTACGCGCCGAACTTCATGAACTTGATGGCTTCGAAGTTGAGGGCACCGCCGCCGACGCGCTTGGTGGTGTAGAACTTCACGTAGGGCTTCGACGTCAGATTGTCGCGGATCACGCGAACACCCTGGCGATCGACGATCTGATAGCCTTCCTTGAAGTCACCGAAGGCGAGCGACAGTGAACCGTTCGCCAGCGCCGGCATGTCTTCCGCGCGCGTGACCGGATAGCCCATGATGGTCTCCGGGATGCCAGCGGCGAACGACGGCTGCCACATATCGCGGCCGACGCCATCCTTGAACTTCCGGATCAGCGTGATCACGGACCGACGCGTCACGAACCGGGCGTTCGCGAGATAGGCATCCTTCAACGTCCCCATGAGAGAGTGGAAGTTGTTGGTCGGATTCGACGCCGCAAAGTCGGAGCTCACGCCGGTCACGACATGACCGAACGTACCCCACGTCACGCCAGAGCCCGAGTCCGCGGCCGTGGTATAGGCGGCAAAACCCTTGATCTTGTTCGCGGCGCCGGCCACGAATTCAGCGTTTTCGAAGCGAGCAAACTTCGAGGACACCTTGTTCGACAGCCACGCCTCGATATCGACAGCGGCGTCATCTAGAAGCTGCTGCGTCGCCTTCGGTTCGGTGTCGATCCAGAACACCGGAATGTCCCACTTGCCGACGTCCGGCGTGGCGGTGTCCGACCCCTGGGCGCGCTCACCGGCATAACCGGCGCCGGCTTCGTCGAGGTCTTCCATGCCCTGCAGCCGATCGGTCGAGATCGTCTGTTGCGAGGCGATCTGGCGGATCGGTGACGTCTCATAGACCTTCGTCACGATGCGGCCGGACACATCCGGCGTCACGAAGTAACCGCCTTCGGGATCGGAACCGACGGCGAGCGTTTTGGCTTCGTCCGCAGTCAGACCGCGATCGCCTTCGCGCACCCACTTCTCGTGGGCCGATTTGTAGGCTTCGTAGCCCTGCTGATCGACCGGCGTGTGCTGCTTCTTGCGGTCACCCGCGATGCTCGCAAGCAGGTTGTTGAACGACTTCAGTTCGACGATCTGCTTGGCGTTCTCTTCGTTGCCGGAGAGGCCGAGGCGGTTGAACTTCTTTTCCAGTTCCTCGCGCTCTTTCTTCTCGGCTTCGAACTTGGCTTCGATTGCGGCCTTGCCTTCCACGGCCTTGTCGAGCGCGGCCTCGATCTTCGTCAGCTTCTCCTTGACGACCGGATCGTCGGCATTCGCCTTCTTCTTCAACTCGCCGTCGATCATGGACTTGAAGGCTTCGAAAGCCTGGCCCTGCTGATCGAGCACCGTTTTGACGTCGTTCATATCCATTTGCTTCACCGTTGATTGAGGGTTGCGATATTGCGGCGCATACGCGCCACGATGTCCGCTTCGCCCTCATCGCGAGGTGAAGTGCTCGGCTCCCCAGCTTCACGCTGGAGCCACTTGCGGAAAGTAGCGACGGCCTTCACGGCATCGCTTCGCGACAATGTTGCCTCACGCAACATTGCTTCCAGTTCGCGGGGATCGAAGTCGGACTTCACCGCGCCGACACGCGCCTTGTCGTTCATCGGAAACGTGACGATCGACAACTCCATAAGATCGAGACTCTTGAGCGTGCGCCGTGGCTGGTTCGGCTTTGTGCCAAGTACGAATTCCTTCGCTTTGTAGCCGATCGACAATCCGTCGAGTGCGCCGGCCTTCAGGCCCTCATAGATGTACGTACCGCGCTCGGTGCCGATCGCGAACAGTTCACCCTCGACCTTCAGACCCTTGGAATTTTCCTCCATCGCGGTCCATTTGCCGACAGGCAGCATGTCGTCGACGCCGCCAAGGAATCCGCCGCCGTGCTGCAACAGCATCGGCGGCAACTTGCCCTTGTCTTCCCATGCGCGCAGCGTGTCGCGGAAAGCACCCTTCTCGATCATGTCACCGCCGGCATCCACATTGCCGAAGATCGCGCCATAACCTGAGAAAACACCCGACTTGTCGGAGGCAAACTTCACCTCCATGTCGAAGCGCAAGCGGTCCATCATTCGTCTCCCGGATCGGGGGTATTGGCGTCGGCGGGTTTCTTCGGTGCAGCTTCATTCGGCTTCGCCGGCTGCGGCAGCTTGTCGGCTTCCGGATCGTCGGAACGATCCATGTCTTCGAAGTCGCGCACTTCGTTCTGCGTACCCCAGCCCTTGGCTCCACCAGAGCCGAGCATCTTGGAGTAGTATTCCGCCTTCTCTTTCAAGTTGGCGTTCATCAGCGCGTTGACGACGAACTTCGTGTAGTAGCCTTGGCGAAGATCGTCCTCAGACAGCAGGTTGACGTTCGCGCTCTGCGAGATGCGCCGATAGATCGGATCGAGTGTGTAGGTCTTGTGGGCCTGGAAGAATTCGGACGCGCTCGCAAACGTCGGCGACTGATCTCCGGCATGACCGATCATGATCGGCCATACGCGCATGCCCCGGCACATTTCTTCAATCTGGTGTTTTCGCGTCTCGATCAACTGCTGATCGACCGCCGACATGATGATGCGTTTGAAGTCCGCATCCATGTCCAAAATCATCGGCTTGCCGGCGCGCTCGCCGCCAGGCAGATGCTTGTCCATCCACGCTGCAAGTTGCAGATATTTTTCGGGCGTGAGCTTATCCTTGGTAGTGTAAACGCCGGAGGTCTGCAGGCTTCCCTTTTGACCCTCGCTCTGCCCCTGCTCGAGCGCGACCGCAAGCCCGATGGCATTGCGTGTCATATAGATCGGGTCCATGCCGAGCCATGAATTCCATGACGGCCCGCGGATATGCCAGATCGCGTCCTGTCCGAATTCCTGTTCGTCACCGTTTTTGCCGCGCACGAAGTAACGCAGCGAATAATCGTCTCGCTGCTCAACGCGCACGCGACCGGGCTCGATTGGAATCAGTTCACGCACTTCGCGCGCAATACCAACGCGATTGACAAAAATAAAGGCGTTGAACGTCAAGTCTAAATGAAAGCTGACCGTCTCGAGGAATTCGAGCGACGTCTGCCAGCCATTCGGCTTGCGGCTGATCAGAAGATGCGCGGGATGATCCGTCGCTATCTTCCGGCCGCCACCCGTCTCCTGATACACCCGAAACGGAACCGAGAGCCCTTCAGCCTTCACCCGCGCGCATGATAGAATCGTCGTGACCTGAAGCGCCGTTTGCCAATTGATTGGCACGCCCGCTGCCGACAACCGCCCGCCATAAACCTCCCTGAAGAGATCGAGCGAGGAAGTGATGGATTTGTCCGCGGCCTTCCATTGAGGCGGCCACAGACGGTTTAGGAAGCTCATGCTGCATCAAACCTTATGCTGCTTCCCAGAAGGATTTTCCAGACGCTTCCGGATTCCAACTCATGAGGATCGCTGCCTCACCCGTCGCAATCAGTGGGTCGATCTTGCCGCGACCCGACACTTGCTTCGTGATCATGATCGCGTTTCCCTTCGGCTCGGTTCTGGCGTTGCCGACACACCAGTCCATCAAGCCAAGGCCGGAATGTGAGACGGTGCCTTCGCTCAACTTGAATTCGAGACCCCACCAGGCCGGGGCCAACGCCGGCCCCTGAAGCAATCGCTTCAGCATGTCTTCCGTCATGCCGTTGGCGACAAGCGTTTCGATCAGCGCCGCGACGTTATTTGGATCGAGCCCGACCGCGTTTTTCTCCGGCAACAGACCGGAGGCCAGGACCTTGCCGAACAGCTTACCGACCTGATCCATCATCGCATGTGCTTCGCAGATCGAGAGCGAACCCTCCTTCTCGAAGTCTTTCAGTTGCTCGGCAATCTCCGGGCGCTTTTTGAGCACCTTCGGATGCACCCATGCGTGATTCCAGATCAGCCACTTGCGGGTCTCGCGTTCGCGGCCGATGACCGCAACGCCGAGCAAGTCCTCGAGCCCGCCGCCATCACCGCCGAACGTCACAACTTCCGAACGCCGCAGCAATTCCTCGATCGTCAGAGTTTGGTCCGCGGCATCCTGCCAATAATCAGCGCCGGCCCAGTTGTTGTCGCCGAAGCCGACGCCGATCTCGATGTTGAGATGCTGCGAGGCCCAAATCTGTTCGGCCTCGTCATTCACCCGACCATTGTTCTGATAGTCTTCAATCAGACGTTGAGCGTCGATCGAGAGGCCGAGATTTGGCAGCAACAGCGGCCAGTTCCGCTGATCGCGCCAGAACGCCTGATTGCGCTGCAACTCCTGCGGAAACTCATAGAGCAAAGGCAACAGGATCGGCGCATCGCCGCCCTTGCCATCGCGCACCGCGCGCGCCTTTTTAAGTTCGGTTTTCCAGATCCCTGTCGGCGCTTCGTCCGACTGGGTCGTGATCATCAGGACCTGACCACCCTGCTTCGTGATGCCGCCACCGCGGATTTGCTGCATCACCGCCGCGGCCTTGGCCTTTTTGCCGAGCTCGTGCACCTCGTCGAGGATCGTGAGAATCGGAATTTCGCCGGTAATGATGTCAGGCGCAAAGGCCTTAACGTCTAGCGTCGTTCCCGTCTTGCGACGCTCGATCGACTTGAGGTGATCGCGAACATTGAAGATTGCCTTGAGGCGCTCGTCGAGCCGGATCATGCCTTGCGCCTGGTCGAAGGCTCGCTCAGAAATATTCTGCGTTGGCCCGAGCAACAACATCTGACGGTTCGGCGCTTCCTCCATGAACAACGCCGTTAAGCCGAGCGCGGCAGCGTTTGTCGTCTTCGAATTCTTCTTCGGGACCATGCACAGCAGCTCGACAACGAGCCGCCGCTTGGTCACTGGATCTTCACTCGCGAGAAACGCAACGAGCAGATCGCGAAACCAGTCACCGCAGGCCTCTGCAAGCGGCGGGTTGCCCGGCACGTCCGGCAGGCGCAGCCGGTTGAAGAACGCCAGCGCCTTGGCGGCGCGCTCCGCATTGACCGGCACCTGCGCCATCGGCACTTCGCCGGCTTTGATTTTCTCCCACCAATCCGGACACGCGAACCGAGGAAGAGGCTCGGCCTCAATGGCGCGCGACATCCTGCGCCGTCGCCTCCTGATCGAGTTCGGCCATCAAGTCGGCGTCGGCATCGAGCGCGCGGCGCTCGTCGGCAACCTTCTTGCCGAGCCGACCTTCGACCGGCTTGTCCGCCGGTGACGCCACCATCGCCGCCTCCGCACCCATGCGATCGTTGTTCTGCATGAACACCATCCACAACCGCATCGCGCCGGCGTTGCCTTCCTGCACCTGCTTCCAGAGGTGCAGGGCATAGGCAGCGTCGAGACGGTCGCGGGCGATCGAGCGCTGGCGCTTGACCAGAGAAAAATAATGCTTCCGGAAAGTCGGAAGCGTGATGTCCATTGCCGACGCGATGCGCTCATTACCCCAGCCGAGCGCGACCAACATCGTGACTTTGTTGATGTTTTCGGTTGTCGCGATGTGTTGAGGCCGGCCGCGCCGCCCCCAGTTGTCGGGAACGCGGTCGCCGAAGAGGTCAAAAACGTCGGCCATCAGAAAAAAATCCCTAAACTGG
>Ga0172380_10003560_pt1 | contig 21202 bp, 13 predicted proteins | sample Leawe162metaG_FD_119747 | JGI IMG/M metagenome (GOLD analysis project Ga0172380, IMG submission 119747) | Leachate microbial communities from a municipal landfill in Southern Ontario, Canada - Leachate well 162 metaG | ecosystem: Engineered > Solid waste > Landfill > Unclassified | place... | reverse complement strand
TCCTACAAATTTCTGGTCGCAGCATCCGATCATTATAAGGAGGGTGATGTTTTTGTTGGCTTCCGCCAACGTAGCGTGCCGGGGGTATTATGGCTGAAAGACGGGAACGGCTGGGTTAAATATGATGGCGCACCACGACAAACGGCATCTTATAAGCTGGATCCAATGATATCACTCAACATTATTCCTAAACCTACCGATGTCAGCGCTTTCTATGAGGATGGCGAAGTGCTGGTTGGCTATGGTCTGCGAACGAAGGCAGGGGCAACTGCTACCGATTCGTTTCAGGAAATGGTCGATAATGACCGCTTTTCGATCATATGGGTAGTTGGGGGACAAAGAGAAGGCGGCAATATGATTTGCCTGAAAGTGATTGAGGTTCAGGAGATAGGCATAGGATATACCACCTGATTCCAGCTCGCGTGGCGGATAGGCAAGTATGCAATTGTGAGAAGCCAAAGGTGGGCACGGTTTTTGTGCCCACCTTTACACCTGTATCGAACTTTGGCAATTGAAGATTCTCATGATACGCTATATGAACCTTATTTCTTTTGCGTTGATCATCGCTTTATTACCAATCAATTTTGCCCTCGGGGCGGACGTGCCGATATATAAAGACGGATTGCTCACGATACCCAGCGTCAGTACAGCCGAGCAAGTCGGAAAATATCAGGATGATACCTTCAAGCTTACCGAACAAGGCCTATGGCAACTACTAAGCGTTAAAGCCATTGGTGGAGCAGAACCCAATGTAATTGGGACTTCGGGTATTGTACTGCTGCTGATAGATATGGTTGAAGTTGTCAAGGTTGATTCTTTTCCGGTACAGGTATTTTTGCGCGTAAGCGATGCGCTTAGCCCCTGTTTCAATCAGGGATGAGCATTATTGGTGGCACAGGAACATTTGAATTAACAACGGACAATAAGCTGCCAGGGGACTATTGAAGTGGCAAGCATAGCTGCTGTGTGGTTATGGAGGAACACAGTTTCATTTGCGCAAGCCTTTCCCACTCACAGTAGATAAAATTATTGGAGATTTTTATGAATAAGCTATTCTTGGCACTAACCATCGCTTTATTTTTCGCTGACGCGCCGGGGTTTCAGACGTAGCGTCGTGTCGGCGTTTCGATTCCCTGCATCGCTTATCCGGCGCTGCCCGGCGCGTGTTGAATATGTTTTTTCATGAACAGCGCCAAGTACGATCTGCTGAAAAAGTGTTCTGAAACCACGTCGTTCAGCATAAGCGCCACCTCTGCTTCGGAAGCGCGGCTGACTTTTGTATAAATTTCGTCGGCAATCCCGGCAAATGCATCGATCAAGACCGGGTCGAAATGTTTGCCGCTCCCCTCGCGCAGGATGCTCATCGCCTTGTCGAAGCTGAAAGGCTCCTTGTAAGGGCGCTTGGAGGTTAGCGCGTCGAATACGTCGACGATGGCGAAAATCCGTGCGCCGAGAGGAATCTCCGCGCCTTTCAGTCCGCTCATGTAGCCGCTGCCATCGAATTTCTCGTGGTGGAATTCCACCACGTCACGCGCCACGTCCAGCGCGGACGATTTGCCGATAATGTCCACGCCGAGCTGGACATGGGTGCGCATCACCGCGAACTCGTCATCCGTCAGTTTGCCGGGCTTGAGCAATATGTTGTCGCTAATGCCTATTTTGCCGACATCGTGCAGGAATGCGCCTGCGATCAGGCTGCGTATTTCCGCGCTATCCAGGTTGATCGCCTCGGCCAGGCGGATGGCGTAGAGGGTGACGCGATAATTATGCAGGCTGGTGTCGGAATCGCGTAGCGCGATGGCGCCGCCCAGCACCTCCATCAGCTCGATGTTGCCTCTCAGCAGGCTGGTGGCGAAATGCACCAGTTCCCGATGGAGGAAGATGATGAGCGGGTAGAATGCCAGGGTGGTGATCAATGCAACGATGACGATCAGGAGCAGGGTGCGCATCACGCCGCTTTTGATATGCTGCACCATTTCGGCGTCAACCTGGTAGACCCCTTCGAAATAGCCCGCAATGGCGCCGTTATTTTCCCGCAACGGCAACAGCAGTTGCAGGTACACGTTTTCCCCGATCAGCAGCTTGCGGTAGTAAGGCGATCCGGCAAAAGGAAAGGAGTGCGGGTGCTTTTTCAATTCCTCTTCCACTGCGTCTACGCCGGGGTCCATTTCCTCCAGAATTTTTTTCTTATCGCGGTTATACAGTTCCATGATCGCGAAATGGCTCTTCAGGAACTCCCGCGCCTTTTGCCGCAACATGCTCAGGTCTGCGTCGGCCTGGTTAATGCGGTGGAGGTTCTCGCCTGTGAATGACGCCGACTCCTTCACGGCCAGATTCATGATGTAGTCGTCGGCGTCTTCCATTTCCAGGTAGAAGACGATTCCGCCGAGCGCCAGCGACAGTAAAATCCAACTGATGAACAGGCGTTTGACGGCAATCTTGTGTATGTTGAATATCATGTTGCACCTAGGTCTCTGAGGAAATTTTGGCGGGCAATATAACATTTTCAGGCGGCGGGAAGCCGACGCGCACCGCTAGTCCGCCGACAGCGCTCTCTCCCAACGCCACTGTAGCGCCATGCAGTTCGGCGATGCGCTGCACGATGGAAAGCCCCAGGCCGCTACCTTCCTCAAAGCTGCCCAGCACGCGATAGAAACGGCGAACAACTTGGCCGCGCTCCTCGGGCGCGATGCCGGGGCCGCTGTCGCTCACCACGAGAACCACGCGTGACGCGGCCTGTTGCACGTCCAGCGTCACCCAGCCGCCGCGCGGCGTGTAGCGGATGGCGTTGTCCACCAGGTTGCGCAACAAAATTCTGAGCATCGCGGCGTTCCCGACTATGTCGGCAGCACTTTCCGCAACGGAAATTTCTATCGATTTGTCCATGGCTTGCGGCGCCAGTGCTGCGGCGCATTCGACCGCGAGCGTGCGTAATGCCAGTTTTTCCATGCGCGGAGGAACGGCGCCCGGATCGAGCCGCGCCAGTGTTAGCAATTGTTCCACCAAGTGCGTGGCGCGATCCACGCTATCCACCACTTGCCGCAACGCATGGCGGCGCTCATCTTCGACAATGGAGCGTTGCGCCACCTGCGCCTGGGTCTTGAGCGCGGCCAGCGGCGTGCGCAACTCGTGCGCGGCATCGGCGGTGAAACGCCGCTCGTTTTCCAGCGCGGTGTTCAGCCGTGTCAGCAAGCCATTGAGGGAGGCCACCAGCGGCCTGATTTCATCCGGCGCGCCGTCCGCTTCCAGCGGCTGGAGATTTTGCGGTTTGCGGCGCGCTACATCCGCTGTGATTGCGCGCAATGGCGCAAGTCCTTTCCCTATCCCCAGCCACACCAGCAGCGCCAATAGCGGCAAGGCGAACAGGAATGGATAAACCAGGCTGTAAACCACGCTCTCGGTCAATTCGTCACGCACATCGTGACGCTCGCCGATCTGCACCCGGAAGTGGTGTTTCTCATCCCAATGGGAAAACACCCGCCATGTCCGGTTATTAATCCGCGCGTCGCCGAATCCGTCCCGATCCTCAATGAACAGCGCCGTTGGCGCATTGGCGGAGCGCATCACCAATTTTCCCGCAGCATCCCACACTTGGAATGCGATTTTGCGCTCGTACTTGTGGTAATCGGCGCCATGCTCCTCATAGCTATGAGCGCCTATGCCTTCGACTTCGGCGGCCTCTTGCCCGACCTGGGACAGCAGAATGCGTGCCGTGCCGGCGAGATGCGCATCGTACAGCTCGTCGATTTCATGGTGGGCTTCCACATAGCTCATCACCGCAGCCATGCCCCACAACAATAAGCTGGCGGACAACAGCAAAAACAATAAACGCGCGCGCAACGAAGTGAAGGCAAGTTGGCGCAAGGGAAAATTCATATCGGTTCTTTCATTTTTTCTATCATGTAACCGACGCCGCGCAGCGTGCGGATCAGGCTTGCGCCCAGCTTGCGGCGCAGATGGTGAATGTGGACTTCCACCGCGTTGCTTCCCACTTCTTCGCCCCAGCCGTACAGGCTTTGTTCCAGTTGCTCGCGCGACAATACGCGTCCGGCGCTTTCCAGCAATGCCTGCAAAATGGCGAACTCGCGCGGCGCCAGATCAACCGTCTGATTGTCCAACGTGACCACATGCGCCGCCGGGTCCAGCGTCAGATTGCCATGCGCGATCAGCGGCGCGACACGACCGCCGTGTCGGCGTAACAGTGCGCGTATGCGCGCGGTCAGCTCTTCCAGGTCGAAAGGCTTGATCAGGTAATCGTCGGCGCCGCTGTCCAGCCCCTTGACCCGGTCGGCCACGGTATCGCGCGCCGTGAGTATCAGCACCGGCAAACCCTCGCCTTTTTGGCGCAACCATTTCAACAAATCCAGGCCGGAAAGCTGGGGCAAGCCGATATCCAGCACCATCAACGCATAGGTCTCGCTATCCAGCGCCCGTTGCGCGGCGCGCCCGTCCTTGCACCAATCGACTGTGTATCCGGCCTGGCGCAAGCCGACGCGAATGCCATCGCCCAACAGAGTATCGTCTTCAACCAATAGCAGGCGCATGGGAACTCCAATTCGCTTTAAATTTCGGGGATATTCTACTTGGAGTAAGCGCGATGTTGCCACTCAATGTTTATTATAGACAGATGCTTCTTGAGAGCTTGTCGAAGAGCGATTTGTTCTCGGAAAATCAGTAGGGTGGATAAGCGCAGCGCAACCACGTTACCACGCGTTGCGTCACGGCCATTAAGTTAAGCCGTTCGTGGTGAGTAGAATATTCGTCCGCAGGCCGAAAGGCGTTGGCAAGAAACAGGGGGCATGGCTGCTGTTTGGCGCTCGTTTAATGGCCTGCATTCCACCATTGTGGTTATCATTGCCATTGATATATATGACTAAAAAATCTGTTTCTTGATATCTCTCTGTATAACCATTAATATATTGACAATCAACTTGTTATGAAAAACCCATTCACCCTTCGATCCTTCGGCGAAGCTCAGGACAGGCGAAGCTCAGGGCGAACGGATTTTTCATAACTTATTCCTTCTTGCGGGAGGGAATTGTCCGGTTTGGATTGTTCCTTCGCGGGATGCAATGCAAGGCGCAAATTGCGCCGCGTGGTGATTCTCACGCAAGCAATTTGCAACGCGGTGAGCGAAGGAGGTTTTCGCTTAGGAGCGAGACAAACATCTTACTTGATAGGTAGGATTTCCTGTTCCAGGCCGTCGGCATAGCGCTCTATAATCCGGCCATCATTTTCCACCCTTATGCCAGGGCTGACGTTCGCCGCACCGGGCTTCAGCAGCGGAGAATAGCGCACGCGATATTCCGTTCCCCCGGAAGCGGAACGGAATGTCGCAACGCCATTGATTTTGCTGATCAATGTCAAACCCAGTGCACCGGCATCGTTATTCAACTGGCTTTCGTTGTGGCTTTCTCCCACGAAGGTTTCCGTTTTCCCGTTGGAATAATGCGCCACCACTGCGCCATTGCCTTCGGGGGCGCTTTCATAGCATACCTGTTGGCCTGACGCGCAGCCGGCGCCGGTGGTTGTGCCGGCGTTGGGACGATAGCTGTAAATATCCCCGTTTTTATCCTTGATTTCCACCCGCCCGTCAGCATCGTGCGTCACGTTCATTTGCAGGTTATTTTGCAAATCGTTATCAAGCTCTTGATGCTCAGTGGCATAATTGTCGCCCCCCGTTTCGCTGCCGTCGAGTTCTCCTTGGGATGCGTGAGCGGACAGCACGAACAGGGCGGAAACCGATACGGCCAGTATATTTTTCATCATGATGGCATTCTCCAAAAATTCGCGGGTTCGACGAGCGGCAGAAAAATCCGCCGTCTGGAAAGCATTTTCCCTGGATAGCCTTAAGGCTTGCTTAACGGGATGCTTGCGTAACTGCGCCGTAGCTTGCGAATCTGTCCGCGCAGTGCGCGACGCAGCCCCTATGCCGCGCCTTCCGAAAAGAGGGGGAATATAATGTAATGCTTTAATTTATATCGATACCTATTTGATATGCATGACGTTAATTGTTGAAAATCTGCTTTTTTTATGACGCTTTCATGCGGCGAAAGCCGCATGGAACAGTGCGCGCATAAACGCATTTTCGGCGAATAATCGCTTGCCGTGCTTTCCAGCATTGCAGCAAAAGAGTTCTTTCGTCATAATCGCTCACTTATGACCGACACCCCTCAAACTTCTGCCGATCCGCTACGTACTTTGAACGTGTTGTACGTTGAAGACGACCCTGAAATCAGGCGCCAGCTTGTCGTGTTTTTATCGCGCCGGGTGGGCAACCTGATCGTGGCGGAAAACGGCCAGATAGGGCTGGATTTGTATACCCAGCATAGGCCCGATATCGTCGTCACCGACATCGTCATGCCTTTGATGGACGGCCTGAAAATGGCCGAGGGCATCAAGGCGCTGGATGCCGAAACGCCGATCATCGTCACCACCGCCTTTAACGATCAGGATTTCTTTCTCAACGCTATCGAAGTCGGCATCGACCATTACGTATTGAAGCCCATCCACCTCGACTCCCTGCTGGAAGCCGTGCGCAAGGCCGCAAAAACGGCTGTGCAGCAACGCGACCTCGAAGCCAAGGGGCGCGCGCTGCAACTCGCCGCCAAGGTGTTCGAGCGTAGCGTCGAGGGCATAGTCATCACCGACTGCGACAACAACATCATCTCGGTCAACCGCGCCTTCAGCGAAATCACCGGCTATACGGCGGAAGAGGCCAACGGGAAAAATCCGCGCATATTGAGTTCGGGGCGGCACGACCATAGCTTCTTCCGCGAAATGTGGCGCGAATTGACGGAAGTCGGCCACTGGCAGGGCGAGATGTGGAATCGGCGCCAGAACGGCGAGATTTTTCCGCAATGGATGACGATCAGTGTGGACCGCGACGAGAACGGCGAAATCGTCCATTACATCGGCGGATTCGTCGATATTTCCCAGCAAAAATACGACGAGGAACGCATCGAGCGGCTGGCCTATTACGACCCGCTGACCGATCTTCCCAACCGGGTGCTGTTGCGCGACCGGCTGACCAGGGTGCTCGCGACCGCGCAACGCAACGGACGTTCGGCGGCGCTGCTCATGCTGGACCTGGACCGTTTCAAGAACATCAACGATTCGCTCGGCCACAGCGTCGGCGATACGGTGTTGCAGGCGGTGGCGGAGCGGCTGCGCGCCTGCGTGCGCGAGGCGGACACCGTGGCGCGCCTGGGCGGCGACGAATATATCGTGGTGATGGCGGATATGGACGATGTGCAGGATGTCGCCGCCGTCGCCAAGAAAGTCCTCGAAGCGTTTTCCCATCCCGTGACGGTGGGCGGCAAGGAGCTTGGCGTTACGCTGAGCATAGGCATCAGCGTCTTCCCGGTTGACGGCACGGACGAGCAGGCGTTGATGAAAAACGCCGATTCTGCGGTGTACAGCGCCAAGCAGGCCGGACGCAACACCTATCAGTTCTACACGCCCGACATGAACGCCAGCACGCTGGAAACGCTGATGATCGAGAACGCGTTGCGCCGTGCGCTGGAGCGCCAGGAATTCCGCCTGTTTTTCCAGCCGCAGGTCGATTTGCGCGATGGAAAAATCATTGGCGCCGAAGCGTTGATCCGCTGGATGCACCCGGAGCGCGGGCTGGTGCCGCCGTGTAATTTTATCTCAATCGCCGAGGATTCCGGCCTGATCCTGCCGATTGGCGAGTGGGTGCTGCTGGAAGCCTGCCGCAACCTGAAATCCTGGCACGACGCCGGCCATACCTCGCTGACGGTGGCGATCAACCTGTCGGCGGTGCAGTTCCGCCAGGAAAACCTGATCAACCGCATCGAGACCATAGGGCGCGAAACCGGCATCGACCTGCGCAATGTCGAGCTGGAATTGACCGAGAGCATGATTATGCACAACGCCGAGGCGACGATTGCCAGTATGCACGCGATGAAGGCGCTGAACGTGCAACTGTCGATAGACGACTTCGGCACCGGCTATTCATCTTTAAGCTACTTGAAGCGTTTCCCCATCGACAAGCTCAAGATCGACCGCTCGTTCGTCAACGACATCACGGAAAATCCGGCCGATCTGGCGATCAGCAACGTGATTATCGACCTGTCGCACAACCTCAATTTGAGGGTAATCGCCGAGGGCGTGGAAACCGCAGGGCAGCTACAACTGCTGCGCGCCAACGGTTGCGATGAAATACAGGGATTCTATTTCAGCAAACCGGTGCCGGCGGAGGACTTCATGGCCATGTTGCGCGACGGCAAACGGCTTCAGTTCACCTGATCGTTCGGTTGTCGGGTAGGGGCGGCTGACAGGACGCGCATCTTGGCGGCGACACGCGACAGATGCGCCTCGTTCCTCGGCACATCCTACGAGCTTTCACCGCAGAGAAACAACGAAACTTCTGCGGTAAATCTTTTTGGCCCACGACACTTGTGTGCAACGCTGAGCGTGGGAACGATACAAATCCCGGCGAACCCGAAAAATCAGGCTGCCTGGGCGGGAATCTGGCGCCGCCTGCCGACGATACGGTTGCGCCCATCTACATAGACCAGTTCCGGTTCGAATTTCTGCAATTCAAGCTCGTTGTACACGGCAAAAGTGGCAATGATGACAATGTCGCCGGGGCTGGCCTTATGTGCGGCGGCGCCGTTCACCGAAATAATGCCGGATTCGCGTTGCGCCTTGATGGCGTAGGTAGTGAAACGTTCGCCGTTGGTCACATTGTAGATGTCGATCTGCTGGTATTCGCGGATATCCGCTGCGTCCAGCAGGTTCTCATCGATTGCGCAGGAGCCTTCATAATCCAACTCGGAATGCGTCACCGTCACGCGGTGCAACTTGGATTTAAGCATGGATCGTTGCATCGAGACTCGCTCCGAAAAATTTAACAAATTTGGACTGCGAATTATAGAGCGATGTTCCAACCAAGACAAATTTCCCTATTGAGCAAATAATCCTAGAAAGCTCAGTTGAACGGGCTGGAGTGTACGGTTTTCCGGGTGCAGGGCATACCCGACAGCCTACGGCTTGGGCACAAGAGGCGCAACGACGCGCAATGGTCGTTCCATTGCAAGAAGTTGCAACGCCGCCATGCGCCCGGAAAACCGTGCAATCCTGCCCGTAGCGTTCTCACCATATGAGTGAACACAAAATATATGACAAAGTTGTTTAGAGCCACTATGTTACGCATTTTGGAAAGCGGTCAACTGAGCTTTCTAGGATAATGGCGTCAAAGCCGAAAAATAAATCCCCGGTAAAATTATTGCCGGCTTTTTGCAGGACGGAATCGGGATAATAGAATGATACGCCCCGCCGACGCCGTATTTCTCGCCCTGCGTGCGATTGCCGCGCAGCGTTTGCGCAGTTTCCTGACGGTGCTCGGCATCGCCGTCGGCATTGCTGCGGTGATTTTGCTGACCTCGATAGGCGAAGGCATCCATCGTTTTGTTTTAGCCGAATTCACCCAGTTCGGCACCAATGTGATCGGCATCGCTCCCGGCAAGGTCAAGACCGCAGGCGCGCCGCCGTCGGGCATTCCCACCTCGGTGCGCCCGCTGACGCTGGACGATGCGCGCGCGGCTGCGCGCCTGCCCATCGTTACGGCGGCAACACCCGTCGTCTGGGGCAATTCCGAAGTGGGCGCCAACGGACGCCTACGCCGCACCACGGTATACGGTGTCGGCGCGGACATGCTGACGGTGTTTCGCATCAGGATCGGGAGCGGACAATTTCTGCCGCCGGAAGAATCCGACAGCGCCCGCGCGTTCGTCGTGCTCGGCGCCAAGCTCAAGAAGGAACTGTTCGGCGGCGACAATCCGTTGGGCGCGCGGGTGCGCATCGGCGGCCTGCAATTCCGCGTGATCGGCGTGCTGGAAGCCAAGGGGCAGATACTTGGCATAGACATGGACGACACCGCTTACATCCCGGCGGCGCGGGCGCTGGAGTTATACAACCGCGACGGCCTGATGGAAATCCATGCCGCCTATGCGGAAGGCACATCGGCAAAACGGGTGAGCGACGCGCTAATCTCGTTGCTCAAGGCGCGCCACGGACGCGAGGATTTCACCATCACCACGCAGGAAGATATGCTGCGCACGCTGTCGAATATCCTCGACATTCTGACCATGGCGGTCGGCGCGTTGGGCGGCATTTCTCTGCTGGTTGGCGGCGTCGGCATCGTCACCATCATGACCATCGCGGTTGGCGAACGCACCAGCGAAATCGGCTTGCTTACCGCCCTCGGCGCGCCGCGCCGGGTTATCCTCGGCCTGTTCCTCGGCGAAGCGGTGACGCTATCCGCGCTCGGCGGCTTGCTGGGGCTGGCGCTCGGCATCGGCATCGCGCAACTGCTGCGCCTCGCCATGCCCGCCTTGCCGGTGCATACCCCCTTCTCTTTCGTGCTGCTTGCGGAAACCGTCGCCATCGCCATCGGCCTCGTCGCCGGCGTGCTCCCCGCCCGCCGCGCGGCGCGCATGGACCCGGTGGAAGCGCTACGGAGCGAGTGAAAAATCTTTTTTCACCGCAGCGGACGCCGTACAATCCACCCTGTAGCGGCCTCACCTGGCAGGAGAAACGGGAAACTATGAAGATGCAGCTTGGGATCATGACATTATGCCGCTAATTGACAAGCTGCGCGCCCGGCTGCGGCAAATCGCGCCGCGCATTGGCGCGTTGTTGCGTTTCCACCGGCTGGGTCTGCGCGCCCGGTTTTCCGTGCTGTTTTATCTGGTGACGCTGAGTGCGGTCGCAGTCATCGGCTACTATGGCTACAGCAGCGCGAGCCAGGCGTACCGCGAGAAGGCGGCTGAGCTGGTGACGGGCTACACCACCGAGGTGGCGCAAAAAATCATCGATTTTCTCGACCTCGCGCAAAATGACTTGCATTTCATCAGTTCATTCTATGGGCTGCAACGCTACGTTTATTGGAACGACCTGGCAGACGACGCAAAAAAGGAATACTGGCGCGAAATCAGCACCGACACCTTGCGCGGCTTCATCAACGCCTACGGCTACAACTATAAAATCCGTTTCCTGGATATGCAGGGACAAGAACGCATCGTGGTGCGACGCGATCGCGCCGGCGGTCGGGTAGCCATCGTTCCCGCCGAGCAATTGCAGGATAAACACGCAGAGGAATACTTCCTCCGCGGGCGAGCGTTGAAGCCGGGTGCATCCTTTGCTTCCGCGCTCGATCTTAACCGCGAGTTGGGCGTAATCGAAAATCCCCATGTGCCGGTGGTGCGTTTCGCCCGCCCGATGTTCGGCGACAACAAGGTCGAGTATGGCGTCGTGGTGACCAATATTTTTGCCGACAGCTTTTTCGATTTTATCCGTTCCGCCAACAAAAACACCCAGGGACGCCGTTTTTTCCTGGTGGACGGCGACGGCCAATACCTGTTCCATCCCGATGCGGACAAAGCCTTCGGTCGCCTGCTGGGGCACGGCGCAAGCCTGGAACGCGACTATCCCGGCTTGCTCGCGCAACTCAACGCCCAGGAGCAAGGCGCCCTGTTTTTCGCCGGCAACGTAATCGCATTCAGGCATATCCACCCCAATACAGGCGGGCACGAAAATGGCTTCATCCTGGTGGGGCTGGCCGATGAATCCGCCGCGCTGGCCGAACTGAGCGGCTTCAAGACCGTATTCCTGCTCCTGCTGGCTTTGATCATCATTCTGGTGATGGTGGCGGCGCGCTATTACGTCGGCGGGCTGATGGGGCCGTTGACTTTCGTCACCCGCCAGATGGAGCGCCTGGGACGCGGCGAAACCGGGCTATTGCAACAGGAAAGCTTCGATTACCCGGCACAGGACGAAATCAGACGCATGTTGGACTCCGTCGGCAAGCTGCTGACCAATATGGAACGCCTTGCCGGACAGGCGGACGTGATTTCCAAGGGCGACTTCTCCGGCGCGGCGCCGCTTTTGTCCGAGCAAGACCGGTTGGGGCAAGCACTCAACAACATGACGCGCATGTTGCGCGACGCCAAGCGCCAGGATCAGCGCAGCAACTGGCTGAAAGACGGCATCAGCCGGTTGAGCTTTGCGCTCACCGGCGACCTGACGCCGCAGGAATTGGCCGATGCGGCGATTGGCCTGTGCGGACGTTATCTGGAAGCGGGGCGCGGGGTGTTCTATGTCTACCACAAGGATCAGGAGACGCTCGAACTGCTGGGCAGCTACATGTTCACCGAGCGCGAGGCGCTGGGCAACCGCTTCAAATTGGGCGAGGGCGCGGTGGGGCAGGCGGCGCGGGAGAAAAAGCCCATCGTGCTGCACGCCGCAGCCACGCCCATTATCTCCGCTACGCCCATCGTCACCGGCACGTTGAGCCTGCCGCCGCTGCATGTCTATACTTATCCACTGCTGCGCGAGGGCGAATTGCTGGGCGTGGTGGAACTGGCCGCCTTCGAGCATTACGACGAACTGAAGCTGGAATTTCTGGAGCGCGCGACGGAGGTCATCGCATCGTTCCTGTACATCGTCGAGCAGCGCGAGCGGGTCAAAGCGCTGCTCGGCATCGCCGAGGAGGCAACGCGCCAGGCACAGGAGCAAAGCCGCCGCCTGCAAGACGCCAACACCATGATGGAGGAGCAGCAACAGCAATTGCAGCAGCAATCCGAGGAGTTGCAAGCCTCCAACGCCCAGATGGAGGAACAGCAGCAACAGTTGCAGCAACAGACCGAGGAATTGCAGCAGACCAACGCCCACCTGGAGGAGCAGCAGCGCCGGATGGAACAACAGGCGCTGGCGCTGGAACAGAAAAACCGCGAAATCAACCAGTCGCGCGACGAAATCAACCAACGTGCCGAAGACCTGGAACTGGCGAGCAAATACAAGTCCGAATTCCTCGCCAACATGTCCCACGAACTGCGCACCCCGCTCAACTCCATCATCCTGCTGTCCAAGATGCTGGCAATGAATGAGGAAAGCCATCTGTCCAACGACGAAGTGAAGCGCGCCAGCATCGTGCATCACGCCGGCGAGGAGTTGCTGCGCCTAATCAACGACATTCTGGATTTATCCAAAATCGAGTCCGGCAAAATGGAACTCCGTGTCCAGGCCATTCCCACCCGCGAACTGGCCGCCGATTTCCATGATATGTTCAGCGCCACTGCGGATGAGAAAGGCCTGGCGTTCAAGGTGGAAGACCATTTGCAGGGAAGCATCGTGAGCGACCGCGACAAACTTTCCCAAGTGGTGCGCAACCTCTTGTCCAATGCGTTCAAATTCACCAGAGAAGGCAGCATCACGCTACGCTTCGAGCCGAGCGGACGCGCCGACCTGCCGGTGCGCATCGCGGTGGCCGACACTGGCATCGGCATCGCAGCGGACAAGCAAAAACTCGTGTTCGAAGCGTTCCAGCAAGTGGACGGCTCGATTTCCCGCGAGTTCGGCGGCACTGGGCTGGGGCTGTCCATCAGCCAACGCTTTGCCGAACTATTGGGCGGCACGGTGGAGTTGCGCAGCACGCCCGGCAAAGGCAGCACGTTTTCGCTGCTGCTGCCGGCCACGCCGGAAGCCGCCGCCCGTCCCGCGTTGCCGGTTTCCGCGCACGCGCCGGCCTCTCCCGCGCCGCTGCGGCAACCGGCGGCGATAGCCGCAGCGCCGGTGCAAGTGCATGACGATCGCGCCAACCTCAAATCAACCGATCAGGTAATTCTGGTGATAGACGACGACCCAGGCTTCGGCGAAGCGCTGATGGCGCTCAACAAGCGGCTGGGGTACAAAACCCTGGTGGCAACGGGCGGCCAGGAAGGCCTGCGCATGGCCAGGACTTACCGTCCGCGCGGCATCCTGCTGGACCTCGGCCTGCCCGACATGGACGGCAGCGAGGTGCTGCACACCCTGAAAAGCAACCGCGAATTGCGCCGTCTGCCGGTATATATCGTGTCGGCGCGCGACAAGGAAGACAATGTATTGCGCGATGGCATCGCCGGCTACTTGCAAAAACCGGTGAACGAAACCCAACTGGCGGACGCCGAGGCCGATGTGCTGGCGCGCGCCGCGCGCGACGCCGGCAGCCTGTTGTTGCTGGAAGGCGAATCGCTGTCCCGCGCCAAGCTGGACGAGATCGTGCGCCAGGACGGCCTGACGGTCACGGCGGTGCGCGACCTGCCCGCAGCGAGGCGCTTACTGCGCGACGGCGGCTGGCGGTTGGCGGTGGTGGACCTGGCGCGCGGCGCGGGCGGGGAAAATGGCGCCGACCTGTGCCGCGCGCTACGCGAGGAAGCGCCGGAACTGCAACTGATCCTGTACAGCGCAGGCGCGCTGAGCGCGGAAGAAGAAGCGGCGCTACGCCCCTACACCGACAGCATCATCGTCAAGACGCCCCACGCCGAGCAGCGCATGTTGGAAAACATCGAACATTTCCTGCAAAACGCACAGACCTCCTCGCTTTCCAAGACAACGGATGCCGGCAACGGCGGCAAAAAGCTGGACGGCTGCCGCATCCTGGTGGTGGACGACGATCCGCGCAACCTGTTTGTCATCACCTCGGCGCTGGAGCAACACGGCGCGCAAGTGGAAAACGCGCTCAACGGGCGCAAAGGGCTGGAACTCCTGAAAAAATCCGGCGCCGACCTGGTCTTCATGGACATCATGATGCCGGAAATGGACGGCTACGAGGCGATCCGGGAAATCCGCGCCGACCCCGCGCTACAACGCGTCCCGGTGGTCGCCCTGACCGCCAAGGCGCTCAAGGCGGACCGCGAAAAAGCCGTCAAGGCGGGCGCCGACGACTATTTATCCAAGCCGGTGGACTATGAAGTGCTGGTCAACATGGCTAAAGTGTGGTGTGAGGAGAAACGGTGAGCGATACGGCTAGGTTTCACGGGCATACCTCCCAACCATTGTCATATACTATCCGCACAGAAAATCTGATCGTTCCCACGCTCCGGCGTCACTGCCATTAAATTAAGCCGTTGGATCGTTTCCACGCTCCAGCGCTCATCAGCGCTCATCGTTACACACATCTTTTCAATTATTTGATTACATGCAGAAAAGATGGAGCGTGGCATTCCCTCCCCTTCAAGGGGAGGGTTAGGGTGGGGATGGGGTGGAAGACGCAGGCGACAATGTAAGATATTGATTTTAGCCTGTGTCGTTCTACCCCATCCCCCTCCCAGCCTCCCCCTTGAAGGGGGAGGTGCTTCCCGCTCCGACTTGTGTATAACGATGAGCGCTCCAGCGTGGGAACGCCGCCGTTGACGCGGGAGCCGTCACCTATCGCGTAGCCGGGGAGCCGCAATCCGTTATTGGCGTGCAAATGGCGCCGGCAAACCGGAAGCATCCACATCGAATCCGGTCGGGAAACTGCGGGCAGCTACCCGACCACTGTGCCGGCCAGGAAGTGCGGCTTGTCCGGCTCCAGAACCGCTAGCCGCCCTTCCCATGCGTGTCTTTTCGTTCGGGACGCTGGAGCGTCCTGAACGGCGTTCCCACGCTGGAGCGTGGGAACGATCAAACGATCAATTTTTTTTGGACAGGCCGAGAACAAATCTATTCCGGAATATCGGCACTTGGGTCTTTCGTGCGATAATTGGTTAAATTTTTTGACCGATTTTGGTCTTGACCAAACCATGTCCGCCCGCAATCGTTCCGGCAACAACCCTAAGCGACGCGTTATTGCCCGTGATCTCGTTACGCAGGAATACCTGGAGCGTCTCACACGGGAAGTGCGCTATATCGGTAGCGGCAATCACAAAAGACACCCCGCAAACTATGGTTTCGCTCAAGCCAGTCCGAGGCCAACCAAATCGTTGTGCGATGCCAACAGAGTGATGGACTTGGAGGAGGCGCAAGCCCTAATAAAAAGTGGCATCTCAAAAGGGATGTTTAGCAACCCTCAGGAAGATGGATTGCCCAAATATATCTGGAGCGTTTCAGATGCGGGCGAAGTTTTTGAAGCAAAAACGCATCCAAACACCTATGGAAAATACCATGGCTATCCTTTGGAAGACGAAGACGACATGCGTGACTATATTTTTGAAATCTGGAGGGCGCGATGAGTAGAGCGCTAAGGATTGTCGCAGAGTGGGAGAGTCTAAACGAAGGTGGCGCAGAAGAGCGCAGTTGTTTTGCTGCCGTCGGTATTCAAGCAAACAACATCTGGCTTACCGAGGGCAGAGACGCATTGGCGAACCGGTTGCGGCAGTCTCCCTTGCTGTCTGCCTATCATCTCGCGGAATGGTTTGCATTCCACTGGTGGCGACTCCGTTGGGAGCCTCGTGCGACCACACTGGAATGGCGGCTTGCGCATAAGATGTCAAACATAGGCGGCGGTTATATTTGGCCGAATATAACCATATTCTCCGACGGCGAGCGCACTGCCTTGATCGCGCGACCTTCTAAAGAAAAACCGGGTGCTCCTTTTCGCTATATTGCCGATATGGCGGCTGTTATGCCGTCGTTCGACTACGAATCGGAAATTGATTCTTTTATAGAGCAGGTGTTAGGCCGACTTGAGTCTGAAAAAGTCAAAGAAACAAATCTGTCAAAGCTATGGGCGGAAGTGTGCGCGGAAAGAAAAGACCCCGGGTTGTCCCAGATACGCAAACTCGAAGCCTTGATGGGACATGATCCCGAGGAAATCGAGGGTAGCCTCGTTTCGCGTTTGATCTCCGATGCAAATATTCTAGGCATGAGCGGCATTGAAGAGCTTGTTGCCGATTACCCGCACCTGTCCGGTCAGCATTTTCCATCGGCGACAGAGCTAAGCGACATTGCCAAAAAAGTTGGGTTTTTCGCTTCTCCCAATGACAGAGTCGATTTTTCCCGGAACGCCGAGCAGCAACACGGTCAGATTCCGGCGTGGAAAATCGGCGCCGATACGGCGCGGGCGCTCAGGGAACAAGAAAAGTTGGGCGACGAACCTATTTCCGACAAGCTATTGGCACAGATGCTGGCCGTCGATCAAAAATCTCTCCACCAACACGCTGAACCATCGCCATCCGATGTGTCGTTCCTCCTCGAACATCCTGGCGATGAAAGCCGAATAGTGCTGCGGCCAAAATGGCACACGGGGCGGCGCTTTGAGTTGGCGCGCCTGCTTGGTGAACACCTGATGAACACCGGCAAAGGGTTTCTTCCTGCCACTCGCGCTTATACCTATCGCCAGAAAGCGCAACGATCATTTGCCGCCGAATTGCTTAGTCCGTTTGGCGCGATAATGGAAATGCTGCAAGGGGACTATGCCAATGAAAACTTGGGTGACGTTGCAGAACAGTTTCAAGTGTCTGAATTGACTATTAGAACACAACTGGTAAATCACAGCATCCTGGAGCGCGAAGACCTCGAACTGGAACTTGCTGCGGCCTAGGAGCCTGTCGGACTTAAAGGAATCGGCTGCAAAGTGATCTGCCCTCGACCAGCTCATTTTTCGCTTCGATTCTTTAAGTCCGACAGACTCCTAGAGCTAATGGGGTGGGCGCGTGTGCCCATGCGGAAACAACCGTCGCTGACCGCGAAGACACAAAGAAGCGCCTATCCTGCTAGGCCGGCCAAGGTGTGGCGCGAGGAAAAACAGTGAGTGTTACGGTTCAAGATACGACTGAAGTCAGGCGTATCGACATACTCGGCGAATTCGACGATCCTGCGCAGGGTGCGGCGTTGCTCGCAGCACTGAACCACGCCGGCGGCAGACGCCTGGAGTTGACCTTCTACGATGCCCGCACGTTGCCGGGGGAGGTGCTGGAAAAACTGCTCGGCCTCTGTGCCGCCGCCATCCCGCTGAAAATCCACACTTATCACGGTTATTTGCTGCATCACCTGATGCGCCTGGGGCTTCCGGCGCTGGGTAGACTCACTGCCGCCAGCCTGCCGCCCGCGCCGCCCGTCGCTGCGCTGGCGCTGGGCGGCTCGGCGGACAGCCTGGACAAGATACTTGCCATCGTCGAAGCGTTGCCGCCGAGCAACACGACAGTGTTCGTGGTGCAGCACATCCTGGAAAACGAACGCAATTATCTCGATAGCCTGCTCCGGGCGCGCACCGAATACACGGTGGAAATGCCGCAGCACATGACGGAAATCCAGCCGGGAACCCTCTATGTCGCGCCCCCCGCCCATCACATGAAAGTCGCGCATGGCCGCGTTTATCTCACGCGGGATCAAAAGGTGAACTTCGCCCGCCCTTCCATCGACGTGCTGTTCAAGTCGGTGGCGGAAGAATACCGCGAACGCGCGCTGGTTGTGCTGCTGTGCGGCTACGGCTGCGACGGCATCAAAGGGCTGGCTGCGGTCAAGGCCGGGGGGGGCTGCGTACTGGTGGAAAACAGCGGCGAATGCGGCGCCCGCGACCTTACCGACGCCGGTGCTGCGGGTGGCGTTTACGACCATATATTTTCGCTGGCGGAATTGCGCTGCTTCATTGCCGCAGCGGTAGCCGGGCGGGGCAAGGAATATCCGGCGCAGCTCATCGACCTGCTGCTGGAAGCGGTTTTCGCCCGCTACGGCTACGATTACCGCAACTACCAGCGCAGCACGGTGGAGCGCCGCCTGGACAACTTGCGCAACATGATGGGCGCGGTGGACTTTTTCACATTGCAGCGCGAAATACTGACCGACCCGGACGCTTTCGAACGCCTGTTTCTGGAACTTTCGATCAACGTGACGGCGTTTTTCCGCCATCCCGAGCAATTCAAGGTGCTGCGCGAAAGCATACTGCCCTACCTCGATAGTTTCCCTCATATTAAAATCTGGTCGGCAGGTTGCGCGAACGGTAAGGAAGCCTATTCGCTGGCGATCCTGCTGGACGAGCTGGGCATGTTGCACAAATCCCAAATCTTTGCCACCGACATCAACCCTTATCAACTGGAAGAAGGCAAGAACGGTCTGTATCCGCTGGAAATGCTGGAGGAAGGGCAGCGCAACCATGCCGCCGCCGGCGGGCACGGACGCTTGGAAAACTGGATGGAGGTCGGTAGAAGCCACGTCAAGGTGGCGTCCCGCCTGCGCAAGCATATGCTGTTCTACCCGCATTCGCTGGTGCATGACGGTCCGTTCAATGAATTCCAGTTGATCCTGTGCCGCAACGTGCTGATCTATTTCCACCCGGAATTGCAGCGGCGGGTGATGGAGCTGTTTTCCCGCTCGCTGCACCGCGATGGCTTCCTGGTGTTGGGCGCCAGCGAAAGCCTAGGTCAGGGCAACGGCGAACAATATTTCGCCCCCTATCGGGCGCCTGAAAAAATTTACCGTTGGCGCAGCGGAGGAATACATGATGCCTGACACGCCGTTCACCATCCTGATCGTGGATGACAACCCGGACAACCTGTATACGCTGGAAGCCTTGCTGCGGCGGCTGAACCAGTGCGCGGTGGTGCAGGCGCAATCGGGCGAAGCGGCGCTGGTCGCCACCCTGGAACATGCAGTGCATCTCATCTTGCTGGATGTGCAAATGCCGGGCATGGATGGCTACGAAACGGCGCGCCACTTGAAAATGACGGCGCGCACGCGCGACATCCCGATCATATTTCTGACCGCGGTGTTCAAGTCGGAGGAATTCGCCCAACGCGGCTTCGCGGCTGGGGCGGTGGATTACCTCACCAAGCCGCTGGACGACAACCAGTTGCTCAACCGCATCGCCCTGTACCGCTCCTTGTTCGAGCGCGAAATCAAGCTCCAGGAAGCGCTGGAAAAATTGCAGCGCAACGAGGCCATGCTGGTGCATCAATCCCGTCTCGCCGCGATGGGGCAGATGGTGGGCGCAATCGCCCACCAGTGGCGCCAGCCGCTCAACGCGCTGGCGCTGACCATACAGGATGTTAAGGACGCCTACGAATACGGTGAACTTAACGAATCCTATATTGATGAAATGGTCTCAAAAAGCATGCGGCAGATTGAATTCATGTCGAAGACCATAGACGACTTCCGTAATTTTTTCAAACCCGACCAGCGCCCCCAGAGCTACATTCCGCGCCAGGTTGTGGCGGAGGCGGTGGAACTGGTTTCCGCCCAGCTCCAGGCGCACAACATTTCCATCGGCTACGCCTGCGTCTGCGCGCACGACCAGGAGGAAAAATGTAGCCTGGCCTGCATCGGCTTCCCCAGCGAACTGAAACAGGTATTGCTCAATATCCTGTCCAACGCATTCGACGCCATCGCCGAACGCCAACATACTCCCGGCTTCCGGGGGCGTATCGCCATCACGATCAAACCCCAGGGATCATGCGGCATAATCGCCATCGACGACAACGGCGGCGGCATCGCTCCCGAAGTGCTGGAGCGCATTTACGACCCGTTTTTCACCACCAAGGAAGAAGGCAAAGGCACCGGCATCGGGCTGTACATGTCGAAAATGATTGTCGAAGAACACATGGGCGGCAAGCTTAGCGCGGAAAAAATCCCGGACGGAACGCGCTTCGTCATCGACCTGACGCGCAACGGCAAGGGGTTAGTGTCGTAGCCCCAGGGTAAATTTGCTATCAGAAATTCATGATGTAAATCAATGATGTAAGACATTCATGAATCCCAGGAAAACTGAGCCGCGACGCGACTCGACTCATGGCGGCAACCCATAAAGACAAAACCTTTTTCACCGCAGAGGACGCGGAGGACGCGGAGGACGCCGAGGAAAAGCCTGAGGGGTTTCCTCTGCGTCCTCTGCGGTGAATCGGTTTTTTCCGTGCCGAGAACAAATTTACCCTGGCGTGGCCCGAATGTGGCTTTCGTGCAATCAGGGAGCGCCCGAAATACTTTGCGCGGCCACAATTTGCGTATTTATCCATCGTCTCGCGGGCGCGGCTTCTGCATTGCAAATTGCTTATGTGGTAATGCCACACAAGCAATTCTGATCGTTCCCACGCTCCGGCGCTCATCGTTACACACATCTTTTCAATTGTTCGATTATATGCAGAAAAGATGGAGCATGGCGTTCCCTCCCCGGAAAGCGGGAGGGTTAGGGTGGGGATGGGGTGGAAGGCGCAGGCAACAATGTAAGATATTGATTTTAGCCTGTGTCGTTCTACCCCATCCCCCTCCCAGCCTCCCCCTTGAAGGGGGAGGGGTTTCCCGCTCCGACTTGTGTGTAACGATGAGCGCTCCGACGTGGGAATGCAGCCGCCGACGCTCCGCGTTGCGTATTAACCTAAGCCGGACTATTGCCGGAACCAAAAATATTTACCGCAGAGGCGCAGAGATTTTGTAGGGTAATTGGTATGGTTTCACCCTTTGTTGTATTTCTCCGCGCCTCTGCGCCTCTGCGGTGAAAGCATTT
>Ga0172380_10003559_pt1 | contig 21202 bp, 23 predicted proteins | sample Leawe162metaG_FD_119747 | JGI IMG/M metagenome (GOLD analysis project Ga0172380, IMG submission 119747) | Leachate microbial communities from a municipal landfill in Southern Ontario, Canada - Leachate well 162 metaG | ecosystem: Engineered > Solid waste > Landfill > Unclassified | place... | reverse complement strand
GTAATGGCTAAAATTAAAATAATAAGCCACCAAACTTTAGCTCTGGCTGTCGTAAATAGCTTTTTTCCCGCGCTTGCGAAGAATCTTTTGATTTTGTTCATAGATTAAAAAAATTATCCTCCTTGTGGATATTTTATGAGTTTAGCGCAAGTTGATTAAAGTGTAAAGATGTCAAATTCTATCTACTTTCTAAATACATTTTAACTCCTTCTAAAATTCCTGACCTAAAATATTGTTCCGGATCAATTTTTTTTAAATCCACCCATTTATGGTCAGTATGTTCATCACTAATTATTACATTACCGTCCGAAAACTCTGCCTCAAAAAATAGATAGAGGACGCGCTTTTCCCTACCCTCATCCGAGAACGAGGCAGGAATTAAGTGTCTGCCAAAGGCAACCGGCTTATTGGAGTTAATCTGAAAATTTAATTTTCCAATTTCTTCTTCAATCTCTCTCTTTAAAATTTCAATAAAATCAACTTTAAATTCATCAGTATTTATCCGCCCGCCGGGCAAATCATAAAAACCGGCAAAAGTCCCGCTATTGATTCCTTTCAATATAAGAACCTCTCCTTTACTATTTTTTAAAAAAACTTTAAGCGACACTTGATAAAAATCTTTTTCTTTTTTCATATTATTATTTCCCACAACACTTCTTATATTTCTGCCCGCTTCCACAAGGACACGGATCGTTTCTCCCGATTTTTTCTCCTTCGGCCGTTCGAGGTTTGGCTTTAATGTCGGCGGCTTGATTTCTACTATCGCCTTCTTTTGCCGGCGCAGATAATTTTACACCTTGGCGTTGCATCAAAGACGGCGCGGTTTTTGTCTCCAATCCGACTTTGTAAACATTATAAACAACTTCCCTATTTATAAAATGCATCAATTCCTGAAACATTCTGTATGTTTCTTTTTTATATTCCACAAGCGGATCGTGCTGGCCATAACCGCGGAGGCCAATGCCAGTGCGCAAATAATCAACCGCGCTCAAGTGATCAACCCAAAGCGAATCAATCGCCCGAAGCATCATCGCCCGCTCAATCTGGCGCATAATTTTTTCTCCATCTTGTTTTATTTTTTCCGCCTGCTCGGAAATTCTCTTTTCTAAATTTTCATAAGCTCCGCGCGCGAGTTCCATCAAATATTCAATGATGCGAGTCCGAACCGCCGCGTCATGCGCCTTGTCTCCGGCCCAACGGCGAAGATCATCCATCTTAATCCGCGCTTCCGGCGCGACCGGAAAAATCGTTCCTACTACTTCGTAAATTTCTTCCAAATTCCAATCCCCTTCCTGCTCCGAAGCGGTATGAAATAAAACGACTTGCTCAATTTCATCTTCAACCATTTCCAAAACTTTTGTTTTGCTGTCTTCCGCCGCTAAAATGTCGCGGCGTTTTTTGTAAATAACTTCACGATGTTTATTTAAAACATCATCATAATCAAGCAAATGTTTTCTAATATCAAAGTTGTGTCCTTCTACGCGATGCTGGGCTGTTTCAAGTGAACGCGAAACCATCCGATTTTCAATCGGCATATCTTCCGGCATATTGAGCCGCGCCATCAAACCCTTCAGCCGGTCCCCGGCAAAAATTCTCATCAAATCATCTCCAAGCGAAAGATAAAATTGCGAAGAACCGGGATCGCCCTGGCGTCCAGTGCGGCCGCGCAACTGATTATCAATTCGGCGAGACTCATGGCGCTCAGTACCTAAAATATGCAAACCGCCTAATTCCCGAACCTTTTTCGCTTCTTCCGTCGAAGGCGGATTTCCGCCCAAAATAATATCAACACCGCGGCCAGCCATATTTGTCGCGACGGTCACAGCGCCCTGCCGCCCGGCCTGAGCAATAATTTCCGCTTCTTTTTCATGATGCTTGGCATTTAAAACTTGATGCGGCACGCCTTCACGCTCGAGCATTTGGCTTAAAATTTCATTTTTTTCAATGGAAATTGTGCCGACCAAAACCGGCTGCCCCTTTTCGTGGCGTTCTTTGATTTCTTGAACCACGGCCGTAAATTTTCCCTGCTCTGTTCGATAAATCCTGTCGGGCAGGTCCTTACGAATCATTGGCTTATTTGTCGGAATGGAAATAACTTCCAAACTATAAATTTTGGAAAACTCTTCCGCCTCGGTAAGCGCGGTACCGGTCATGCCAGCAAGTTTTTTGTAAAGCCTAAATAAATTTTGAAAAGTAACCGTGGCCAAAGTTTTTGATTCTTCGCGGACGCGCACGCCTTCTTTTGCTTCAATCGCCTGATGCAAACCTTCGCTGTAGCGCCGGCCTATCATCAGTCGTCCGGTAAATTCATCCACAATTATTACTTCACCTTCCCCGCCTCGCGTCGGCTCGCCTTCGCGAGTCGAGGCGGGACGGACAACATAATCGCGGTCGCGTTTAAATAAAGTTTCGGCGCGCAGAGCCTGCTCAATATGATGAACCATGGTAATGCCACCTGAAGTATAAATATTTTCCACGCCGAGCAATTTTTCCATTTTGGTAATGCCCGCTCCGGTCAAGGTTGCCGCACGCATTTTTTCATCAATATTATAATCTTCATTTTCTTTCAAGCCGCGCACAAGATTGGCAAATTTTGCGTAAAGATCTCCCGACTCTTCGGCCGGCGCGGAAATAATCAAAGGTGTTCTTGCTTCATCAATTAAAATGCTATCAACTTCATCAATAATCGCATAATTCAATTCGCGCTGCGCCATGTTTTCCAAACTTGTCACCATGTTGTCGCGCAAATAATCAAAACCAAATTCATTATTCGTGCCATAAAGAATATCCGCGGCATAAGCGTCTTTTCTCGGAACTGGTTTTAAAAATTCTTGAACGACTTTGAAACTGGCGGCCTGATCATCTCCCGATGGAGTCTCGTCTTTATATTCTGGATCATACAAAAATGCCGCGTCATGTTGGATGCAGCCAACTGATAAACCCAGTGCGTGATAAACCTTCCCCATCCAAACCGCGTCTCTTTTCGCCAAATAATCATTCACAGTGACAACATGGACGCCATTACCCGTTAGCGCGTTCAAATATACTGCCAAAGTCGCGGTCAAGGTTTTGCCTTCACCGGTTTTCATCTCGGCAATTTGTCCGCGATGCAAAACAACGCCGCCAATTAACTGCGCGTCAAAATGTCGCTGGCCCAAAACGCGCTTGGCAGTTTCCCGGACTACGGCAAAAGCTTCCGGCAAAATATCGTCCAGTGTCTCGCCTTTCACCAACCGCTCCTTAAATTTTCCCGTCTCGTTTTTTAATTCTTCAAAAGAAAACGACTCGAATTTCGGTTCGAGTTCGTTTATTTGCCGAACAATCGGCTCTATTTTTTCAATTATTTTTTTATTCGGATCACCGAATATTTTAGTTAACAAACTCATAAATCAAATTAATTTAGAAAGAAAACTATGATAATCATCACGTCTCGCCCCGCTTGAAGCCTCAAGATTAACACTAATTAAAATCAAATGGAAGCCGCCAGGCGTTTCCGTGGAACAGACATTAAATTATTTTATAACTGACTTCGGGCTTTGTGCGGGGTCACCAAAAATCTTTTGAAGTAATGGCATAAAAATTTACCCCCATACCAATATTTACAACTCTTCAGTGGGAGATTTTTATCTAAAATTATTTTGTTTATATTTTAAAATTCATTTCACGGATTGGTGTGGGGGTTTACGGCACAAACACCGCCGCGGAAATAACAGTCGTCCACAAACCATTTTTATCGGCGATGGCCGACTGGGTAATGTTTGTTGTTTTAACTATTTTTCCACTGACTTTATAAATTTGTTCGCGCTCGTCCCAAGCCTGGTTGGAATCAAATTCCACGCCGAGTGTTGAAGCAAGCATGGAAGCGGCCAAATCTTCTGCATATTCTCCAGCTTTTTGATCTGTTTCGCCAAATGGATGATGTTCTGATAGATATCCGTATTGAGCTGGGTCAGATGGCACGGCCAAACCAATTGACGAAGCTATAAGCCGGTTCGGCTCATTGGTTGCGTTTCTTGCCATGACGCAAAAAACCACTTCGCCAGCTTTAAGTTCAGTAAGCCCTTGAGTTTTGTTAATTATTTTACAACCCGGCGGAAAAATACTTGAAACACAGACAATGTTAAATTTTTCAATTCCGGCGTCTCGGAGCGCCGCTTCAAAAGACTGCAACATTTCTTTGTCCCGGCCGACTCCTTTCGTGAAAAAAACTTTACTTGGAACCATCTCTTTAAAAATTAAAATTATGAATTAATAAATTAAATTCCTTCGTCCCGCTCTCGTTTTCCTTTTATTTCCTCGTCTTCCGGCCGCACGCCTTTTGCCACGACTGTCATTCTTTTCGCCAGCCGCGCACCGCGTTTTACTTTCGCGTCTTTAGTGCCTTTATAAGATTTGATCTGCCTCTCCAATTCTTTTTTCACGAGGACAATCGCTTGGCGCAAATCTTTGTGCGTTTCCTCTGCCCGCAAAATTTTTCCCGGCAAACGAAGATCTGCTTCGGCAAGATAAACCATTTCTCCGGTTTTATGATGTTTGCTTGTCCGCGCCACTTCTACCCAAACCTCAGCCACGCCGTCGGCATCATAGGTCGGAATAAATTTTGCCAAGCCGCCGATTTTTTCATCAACAAAAACATCAATACTTTCAATCGGTTCTAAGTTTGTCCATTTTAAATTAATTTTCATAAAATAGCAATAAATTTATATTAAAACATTATAACACTACGGCACTAATTTTCAATCATTCTCTAAAATCCCACGTATTCTATTTCTTCCTGCAATTGTATCCCTGTCTCGTCGCGGACTTTTGTTTTTACTAAACTCGCGAGGGCAATAACATCAGCCGCCGTCGCCCCTCCCGCGTTCACGATAAAATTGGCGTGCTTCTCGGAAATTTTTGCCCCGCCGATTTGTTTTCCTCTCAGGTCGCACTGAGTTATAAGCCACGCCGCGGGAATTTTCCCTTTCTCTAAATAATCAGCTGGCACATCTTCATGGGCATGTTCTTTTATTGTTTTTACTATCTCGTCTGTAACTTCCACATTTTTCATAAACGATCCGGCGGAAGGATCCTGTGGAATTTTTCCGTCTCGGGCCGCGAAAATTTTATCCATTTCCTCTTTTATTTTATTTTTATCTCCCGGAACTAATTTAAAAATAACTTTCAAAACAATTCCACCTTCGCGCTTAAAAATACTTTCTCTATATCCAAACTTACAATCTTCTTTGCTATAACTTTTCACTTTTAATTTTTCTAAGGCCTCCACTCTTTCTATTGCCTCGCTTGTAGATTTTCCGTACGCCCCGGCATTTCCTCGTACCGCTCCGCCAACCGTCCCCGGAATTCCCGCTGCCCATTCCAGGCCAGTTAGACTATTCTCCATCGCCACGTTAACAATTTCAGCTAATTTCACTCCCGCATCTGATTCAATTTTTGCCATGCCCCGCACCGAGCTTTGCTCTGGTGCGCGGGTACCTTGAACTTCGTATTTAGTATTTTGTATTTTTACAACTAGTCCATCAAAGCCGACATCAGAAAATAAAACATTACTCCCGCCGCTCAAAACAAAAATTTTCAAACCTAAATCTTTCGCCGCTTCCGCCGCTTTCACAATTTCCTCGGAACTTTTGGCAACAAAAAAATATCTGGCCAGTCCGCCGATTTTAAAAGTGCAATGGTTGGCGAGCGGTTCATTCTCCAAAACTCCCTCGCCTAATTTTTCTCTCAATTTATTTATCATAACATCAACAAGTTTAGCAGAAATTGAATACAAAGACAAGAATAAAAAAGCCCGCACCAGCCAAACTCCGACGAACCGGAATTGACCAATGCGGGCATCATCACGAAGCTACGCGATGCAGTGCCTCCGCAAGAGTTGCGGGACGGTCTTCGCCCTCCCACTCGTGGATAACGAACTCACGCAGCCACTTGCCTCCGAAGTCGGCCGTATAATCATACGGTCCGCCGCCGAAGCGAGGACCTCGCTTGTATCCAAGGATGCGGTCGTAGACCGCCTGTCCTGCCGCCTCCCCCTTCCGGCAAAACTCATCGAACTTCGCTTGATCCGCAGAAACTTGGATCAACGCCGCCTTGTGCTCATCTTCACCGCGCCCATCCAAGTCGTACCAACAGAGAAGAATGTGCTGACCCGGAGCGACCGTCACCCGGAAGTAACAGTCGCCATGCGACTTCCGCGTTGGACATTCGACCAGCACCTTCGCCCCGTCGGTTTCCAGACGCCCGTAGTAACCGGAGGGCGAATCGTACTCGGAAAAGTAGAAAGAACAAACCCCAGCCATTTTACCACTCCCTCCCTTTATTCAACTCGCTCAATTCTTCATCAAGCGAGTGTAAATTTTCACTCTTGGCTCTTACCCGCCGGCGCACCATGCGACCGACAAGCATTTGCCAATGCTTTATATTATTACCCTTTTACCTTTTTGTCAATAAGATGTATAATTTCAAATTATGGATAAATCTTGTCAAAAAATAGAATCTGACGATCCGCTGGCCGAGAAGAAATATTCGCCGGTTAAAGGGATTGTCCGCAAATATTCTGACCGGGTGATCTTTTGTCCGACCTACGCCTGCCCCTCGCACTGCGATTTTTGTTTTAGAAAAAATTTGGTTGACGGAAAAAACGGCGAGCTTAGTGAAAGCGAAATGTCCGCGGCAATTGATTATATTAAAAAAAATAAAACCATCCGCGAAGTGATTTTGTCCGGCGGCGATCCATTATTTTTGAGTGAAAAAACTTTGTCGGATATTTTAAAAAAACTCCGCGTGATTCCGCATATCAAACTTTTGCGCGTCCACACCCGGATTCCGGTTACGTTTCCAGGACGTGTCACAAAAAAACTTGTGGCCATTTTTAAAAACGCCGCGCCGATTTGGATTGTCGTTCACATCAATCATCCAAGAGAAATAACGCCGCAATTTAAAAAAGCTGTCACGGAATTAAGAATAGTAGGCATTCCCCTTCTCTCCCAATCGGTTTTACTCCGCAACGTAAACGACAATGCGGAAACTTTAAAAAAATTATTTTACGGACTCGTGGAACTTGGCGTGAAGCCGTATTATTTACATCAATGCGATCCGGCGCGCGGCACAAAAAAATATTGGGTTAACATAAAAAAAGGTAAAAAAATAATGCGCCAATTGCGCAAAGAAATTTCCGGAATTTGTCTTCCGACTTATGTCCAAGACTCGCCGCACCGCGGAAAAAATCCCTTATTTTAATTTTTCTAACAATAATTCTCCCACTCTCCAAACATCGCCCGCGCCCATGGTTATCACAACATCGCCGCTTTTCACTTCTTTAGCTAAAAATTCCGCGGCTTCAGAAATTGTCGGAATATAGAGTGCATCATTGCCCTCTTTTTTTATTGCTTCTACCAAATCGCGGGAACTTACTCCGCCCGCCACTTCACGCGCCGAACCATAAATATCAATGACAATTATTTTATCTGCCCCGCCAAACGATTTAGAAAAATCTTTGAGCAACGCTTTTGTTCTTGTAAAAGTGTGCGGATGAAAAACACACCAAATCCGACGGTCTGGATATTTTTGCCGCGCCGCTTCTAGCGTCACGCGAATTTCCGTCGGATGATGGCCGTAGTCATCAATCACTAAAACTCCGCCAACTTCGCCTTTTATTTCAAACCGCCGCACCGCACCGGAAAATTTTTCTAACGCCTCGCGGATTTTTTCTAAATCAAAACCTAACTCTTTAGCCGTGGCAATTACCGCCAAGGCGTTGGCCACATTATGATTACCGAGTAACTGAATTTTAAAAACCCCGCGCGACTCGCCTTTTTCAAAAACTTCAAATTCTACACCCCCACACCAAAAATTTTGGTGTGGGGGCATGTTCCCGCCATTTTTCTGAATAATATTTTTCGCCTGCCTCGCCGGCTCGCCTCGCTGAAGCTTGGGCGAAGCGGGTAGGCGGGCCTGCCAATCGCCGGCCGTCAATCCATAGGAAATTATTTTACACTTTGCCGACTTAGAAATTTCTAAAACATTTTTGTCGTCCGCGCACGCTACCAAAAACCCGTCTGTTGGAATTTTTGCCACAAACTTTCGGAAAGCATCAATATAATCTTCCGGCGTTTTGAAAAAATCAGGGTGATCATATTCCGCGCTTGTTAAAACTATCGCCCGCGGATCAAAATACAAAAACTTATTTTGGTATTCGTCGGCTTCAATAACGACATGTTCGCCACGACCAGCCCGAGCATTCCCGCCAAGTTGCGGTACAGCCGAACCAACAATCACTGTCGGGTCCGCACCTAATTCCTGCAAGACAAATCCTAACATTGCTGTTGTCGTAGTTTTTCCGTGTGTGCCAGAAACGGCAATTCCAAAACCTTCTTTCAAAATTTCGCCGAGCACTTCGGGATAACTCAAAATCGTAACCCCACTCTTCCGCGCCGCCGCCAATTCGGGATTTTCGTCAGTATAGGCCGTGGAATAAATTACCAAGTCCGGTTTTTCTTTTTCCAAATTCACCACGTCAAAACCCTCATAAAATTTTATTCCGCTTTTTTCCAAAACCTCATCAGTAAAAAACTTCTCATGCGTGTCCGAGCCCGTAACTTCCGCCCCGCGCAATTTCAAAACCTGAGCAATGGCTGTCATACCCACGCCCTTGATCCCGATCATATAAATTTTCTTCGCGGTCTTTAAATCCATATTTGAATTTATATTCTATCACTTTTTCGCGATTGTGACAATATTCCAACCGTTCCAGGAATGTGCCTTTTTTCCCTTTTTTATATAAAAATTTTCCAAAACTTCAAGCCCCGCTCCTTTGACGAGACGCTTCAATTCCCGTAAAGTAAAAGCATGAACATACCGTTCCGCGAGAACTTCTCCACCCTCATTGCTTTTCCAGGGAACCGCGGCATCGCCAAAATCTAAATCACTCTTCCTAAATAATTTTAAAAAAATATTTTTTGTTAAGAACACCAAATATTTTTTTCTAAAAAGCGCCCAATTGGTCATAATCAAAAATCCGTTTGGCGCGAGCACTTTGCCAACATTTTCCAAAACTTTTTTCCGCAAATCCTCCGATGGAATATGGTGCAAAGTGGCAATCAAAAAGACAACGTCATATTTTTCTCCCTTCCACCAATCCAAATTTGTCACGTCACCCAGTAAAAATTTTCGCGACCCGTTTTCACCCCATCGCTTTTTAGCAAACTCCAAAAGTTCCGGAGAATTATCAACACCGGTATAATCAATTGACTTTTCTTTCAAAGCCTCGTATAATCTTCCGTTACCACAACCCAAATCAAGTACACGGTCACCTGGTGCCATACTTTCAGCAAAGTCACGCATTTCATTCCAAAACCTTTGTCTAGTCTGGGAAAAATGCGGCGCGATAACCGCGTAGTTCTCTTTCACCTTATTTAATATTTTTTTCGCAACTGCTTCTTTCATAAAATGAATACTTTAGAAATCATCACGAGACAACTTATAAAAAATAAGCCCGAAACCCGCGAAAAACTTGCTGACTTAAAGCGGCAAGCGGCGGGTAAATTTAAATTGGCTTCGCCTCTCTCCGCCGATATTTTTAGAATTTATAAAAAACTTTTGCGGCAGAAAAAAATTAAACGCGACGAACGGCTGGAATTGCTTTTGAAAAAACGCGAGGTGCGGACAATTTCCGGCGTGGCGCCAATTGCAGTTTTAACAAAATTCTATCCTTGCCCCGGCAAATGTTCTTACTGCCCGACTGAAAAAAATATGCCGAAAAGTTATTTGTCCAACGAACCGGCTGTGATGCGCGCCGTAACTTTTAATTTTGATCCCCAAAAACAAGTTGCCGGACGAATTAAAGTTTTGGAAATGAACGGCCATCCGACCGACAAACTGGAATTAATTGTGATCGGCGGAACGTGGTCGGTTCTTCCTGACCGCTACCAAAAATGGTTTATTCAAAGATGTTTTGACGGTGCGAATGGCAGGAAATCTTCTTCACTCGCCGCCGCGCAAAAAACAAATGAAACTGCCGCGCACCGCATTATCGGCATTACTCTTGAAACTCGGCCTGATTATATTACGCCTGGAGAAATTAAACGAATGCGCGAACTTGGCGCTACAAGAGTAGAACTTGGCGTACAGAGTATTTATAATTCTATCTTACAGCGAAACCGCCGCGGACACAATATTTTAGAAACCATCCGCGCCACAAAACTCCTGAAAGACGCCGGATTCAAAATCTGCTATCACATGATGCCAAATCTCCCCGGATCAACTTTGGCCAAAGATTTAAAAATGTTTAAGGAAATTTTTACTAATCCTGATTTCCAGCCGGATATGGTAAAAATCTATCCCTGCGTTGTGACGCGCGGTTCGGAAATTTATAAATGGTGGAGGCAAGGGAAATACAAACCGTATTCAGAAAAACAACTTTTAGAATTGCTTATTAAAATTAAAAAAATAATTCCGCCTTACGTCCGTGTGAATCGCTTGATCCGCGACATTCCAAGCCCGAGCATCGCGGCGGGAAATAAAGTTTCCAATTTGCGGGAAGTCATTGCTAAGGAAATGGCGCGACGCAAACTTTATTGTAAATGCATCCGTTGCCGAGAAATTGGACACCAAAAAAATCTTAAACATGCTGCTCCAAAATTGTTTATCAAAAAATATAAAGCGTCGGGCGGCGTGGAATATTTTATAAGTTTTGAATCGCCGGACAAAAAAATTCTCTACGCTTTTGTTCGCCTCAGAATTCCTGATTTTAAAACACCGTCCATTTTGCCGGAGCTAGAAGGCGCGGCGCTCATTCGCGAACTGCATACTTACGGCCATCTCGTGCCGATTGATAAAAAATCTCCCGGTGCGACGCAGCATCTTGGTCTTGGAAAAAAATTAATGGCCGAGGCGGAAAAAATTGCGCGAAAATCAAAAATAAAAAAAATGGCTGTTATTTCCGGCATTGGCGTCCGGGCATATTATAAAAAAATCGGATACCACCTCGAAGGAACGTACATAGTGAAACCTTTTTAGGTTTTTATTCCCTGAGCGAGCGTTAGTGAGTCGAAGGGCCTTCGACAGACTCAGGCCATAAACTTTACCCGCCTTTCTGGCGGGTTTTTGAAATAAAAAAAGCGAGATCCAGTGATCTCGCAGACTCGTGTTGCCGGAACATGGACTAGCTTGTCCGAGCGGCCTTAGGCGGCGGTTCATGCGCGTAGCAGTTGGTGCCGCAGAAAGGACACAGTGTAGCTTCTTCGGACGGCTGATCCTTCTGACCCCCGGACCTGGTCTCGTACGCCACGTAGCCGCACTCGCAGACCAAGGTGTACTTGTCCAGGAAATCCTGCCCGAGACCGACGTCTTCGGAGTAGCACTCCGCTTCCTCTCCGCACTTCGGACATTTGGGCTTGGGCTTGGACTTCAACTCCACCTTCTTTTCTTCGGCCATGGTTTCCTCCTTCGTCTGCTCCTCGCAAGGCAAGAGGCCAGCCCGCCCCGCCATCGCAAGGAAATTTATCATCTCCTGACAAACAGAACCGCAATATGGTCCAACTCGGCCGTTCTCATCGTAAGCGCCGAGTTCTTCACGAAGACGATGCACATCCTGCTGTGCGGCGTCCAAGAAGGCCGCCTCTCTCGCCGGCTCCCGCCGCGCCTCGCACATGTACACGTCAAGGCGTGCAATTGAGATGTAAAGGTACAGTGCCACAACGGCGTCAATGTTTGGTACCTGGATCGTCTCTCTAACCTTGGTGCCGCAACTTAGAAATGCAGCCGCCAAGGCAACCATGAGGATTTTTTTCATCTCTTTCCTCCTTCAATATATAATCACTCTGAACAAAAAAGTCAAGAATAAAAAAGGGCTTCTGCGATAAGTATTGCAACGCTTGTGCAACACTAAACCGCAAAAGCCCAACGACTCACGGCCCGCAAAAGAGGCCGTTTGCCCTCGCCTCCAAAAGAAACTTCGTCATCTCCTGGCAGACCGGACCGCAGTAGCAATCGGTCCGGCCGCGTGCGCGGTAGACGTCGAATTCCTGGCCCAGGCGGTCCACATCGCGCTCGGCGAAGTTACGAATCGCCTGACGGGCGCTCTCCTCCGCCATCGCCGCCTCGCAGATGCCGACTTCCATACGCTGAGTTTCCAGACTGAGATACTGCCCATGTGTTCCGCCGAGCGTCGGCTCGCAGGCGACTACCTCGACCGTGACCGGATCGGTCGGCTCTGGCAGACTTCCTCCGCAGCCGACCAAAATGAGCAGAAGAATCCCGGCCAACGTGCTGGATCCGCCGCCGAAGGCCCAAGCATGTTCGCTCGGGTCCCAAACGCGCCACGGAACCTTGAGGTAATCGTTGTCGTTCAACAGCCCGCCGATCACCGCCGCGCCGCAGAGCAAAAAGAGAATTCCCAAGAAAACCGCCGTACTTCCACAGGATTCCATTGTCCTCCTCCTTCTTGCCTCAATCGCCAATTTTAGGCGAATATAAAATTATCCAACATTTTTTGCTTTTTGTCAAGATTGATGATAAAATGAAACTACTTTTAAAAATATTTTAATTTAAAAACCCATGTCTTTTTTATCAAAATTTGATCCCGAAATCGCGGACGCGATTGAAAACGAAATCAACCGCCAACGCTCTGGTTTGGAAATGATCGCTTCGGAAAATATCGTTTCCCGCGCCGTGCTTGAGGCCATGGGCACCCCGCTCACTAATAAATATTCCGAAGGCTATCCGGGGAAACGCTATTATGGCGGAAACCAATTTATTGATGTTTCGGAAAATTTGGCGATTGACCGCGCGAAAAAAATCTTTGGTGCCGAGCACGCCAACGTCCAACCACATTCCGGCAGCCAAGCCAACGCCGCGGCCTACCTCGCGCTTATAAATCCTGGTGATAAAATTTTGGCCATGAATCTCGCGCATGGTGGGCATCTTTCTCATGGCTCGCCGGTAAACTTTTCCGGAAAATTTTATAATGTTGTTTTCTACGGAGTAAATAAAGATACCGGCCGGATTGATATGGATGAAGTTAGAAAAATCGCCTTGGCAGAAAAACCAAAATTAATTTTGACTGGCGCCTCGGCCTATCCCAGAGAAATTGATTTCGCCGCTTTCCGAAAAATTGCCGACGAAGTCGGGGCGTATTTAATGGCCGACATTGCCCACATCGCCGGACTAGTCGCCGCAAAAATTCATTCCGACCCAATTCCCGTTTGCGATGTTGTGACAACTACGACTCATAAAACTCTTCGCGGCCCGCGCGGCGCCCTAATTCTTTCTAAAATCGCCGATCGCCTGCGTCCAGAAGATAAAAAAAATCTAGCGCAAAAAATTGATTCCGCCGTTTTCCCGGGAATGCAGGGCGGCCCGCTTGAACATATTATTGCCGCCAAAGCCGTGGCTTTTTTAGAAGCACTGCAACCGGATTTTATTGAATACCAAAAACAAATTGTGAAAAATGCCAAAGTTTTAGCGGACACACTTTTGGCCGGCGGATTAAAATTAGTTTCCGGCGGCACGGATAATCATTTGATTTTAATTGACTTAACCGACACCGGACTCGGGGGCAAACAAGTTGAAGACGCGCTGGGCGAAGTGGAAATTTATGTCAACAAAAACATGATTCCCTACGATACCAGAAAACCACTTGATCCATCCGGCATCCGCCTTGGCACTCCGGCGCTTACCACCCGCGGAATGAAAGAAGAAGAAATGAAATTGGTCGGCGAGATGATTGTAAAAATTATAAAAAATATTTCCGACGAAAATATAAAAAAAGAAGTCCGCGAAAGCGTTCACGGACTTGTGACGAAGTTTCCTCTTTATCCAGGGCTTTCAGTTTTATGACACAAATAATCGATGGCAAAAAAATCGCCGCGGAAATCCGCGGAGAAATAAAAAGGGAAATTACCGAACTGGGAATCGTTCCCGGATTGGCTGTAATTTTAGTTGGCGCTGATCCGGCCTCGCACCTTTATGTTGGCCTAAAAGAAAAAGCCGCGGCCGAAGTTGGAATTCATTTTGAAAAATATTTATTCTTTGCCACTGAGCCGGAAGAAAAAATCATCGCGAAAATAGAGGAATTAAACGCCAGACCAGACATTCACGGAATTATCGTCCAACTTCCCCTACCCCAAGGATATAACGAAAATAAAATAATTGCCGCCATCGATCCCAAAAAAGACGCGGACGGTTTTCATCCGGAAAATATTAAAAAACTTATGGCTGGCGAACCGAAAAATATTCCGCCGGTTATCTCGGGAATTTTGAAATTAATTGAATCAACTGGAACCGAACTCACCGGAAAAAAAATCGCCATATTGGTAAACAGCGAAATTTTAGCAGAACCGTTGGCGAAAATTTTGGAAGGAAACCAAGTGAGCGTGACGATCCGGCCGGAAGATCCCGCGATGCATACTCACGACGCCGATATTATTGTCACGGCGCTCGGCCGACCCAAAGTCATCACAGCCAACGCGATTAAATCCGGCGCGATTTTAATTGATGTCGGCACAACACGATTGGAAGATGGCAAAACTGTTGGCGATCTGGACTTCGATTCCGTTGCGGAAAAAGCCGGATGGATTACGCCCGTTCCCGGCGGCGTTGGACCGATGACTGTCGCAATGCTTTTGCAAAATGTCCTGAACCTCGCAAAATAAGCGCCGCGGCGGCGCTTGAAATTCCGTCGCTCGCCCCAAATGTCCCACAAAATGGGACGCTTGCGGGCTCGCTAGAAATTATAAATTTTCTAAAAAAACACGGCCGTTTTGGAGCCGTGTTTTTTGATTATATTAAATTTTATAGAGCAGCCAATTTTTTTCCTTAAAATTTACAAGCGCGTAATCCCCTTTTAATTTTTTACCCCGCAACTCAAATTTCATGGCCTTGGCATTTTTCTCTTTCAAAATAAATTTTCCCTTATCCCAAATTTCCACTTCGCCCGCGCCATACTCTCCCTCGGGAATTTCTCCCTCAAAATCAATATACTCTACCGGATGATCTTCAACTTGTACCGCCAGTCTCTTCACTCCCGCAATCTCCGGCGGACCCTTGGGCACTGCCCAAGATTTTAAAACACCATCCATCTCCAAACGAAAATCATAATGCAAATGGCTCGCGTGATGTTCTTGAACAACAAACCTGCTTTGGCCGGTTTGTTTAATCTCACCTTTTGGTTCTCGTGTGACGGAAAATTTTCTTTTCGCCTGATATTTTTTTAAATCCGTAGCCACAAATTTTTTCTTATGATTCGGGATAAATTATTTTATAAATAATTCCCAAAATAAATACAAACGCCACCAAACTCAACACCCATTCGGAAATTTTAACTTTATATTCCGGCGTTCTCTTCCCTTCTTTTTCCGCCTTAAGCCAAATCAAAATTATCAAAAGTCCCTCAATTCCTCCGAGCACCGCTCCGGTAAAGCCGATGATTGAAATGAACGACGGCTTGGCCAGAAGAAAAATTATAAACGGCACAGCACAGGCCAAGAGCCAAGACAACCAGCCATTAATCTTATAATCAAATTTAAAAATCTCCTTTAAGTTAAGACCTAAAACTAGAAAAGAAGTCGCAATGGCCAAAAATCCAAAAATAGCGCCCAAAACAACTATATTATTCCCAAGCGGCGCAATCAAACCACTGATTGCTTCCGTAGAAGTATTTTCCCCGCTGATCCCAATCACCACGAAAGAAAAAAGAATTGTAATGGCAACGGGAATTGCCGTACCCCAAATCAAAGCTTTTTTCATTTTCTTTTCTTGGCCGCGCAAAAGATCGCGAATTTCCGGAACAGCCGCCGCGCCGCCCAGAGCAAAAAGGATTACCCCGTAAGGAAAAAATATCTCTTTCAGATTCATGACATAAAGATTTGGTGACCAAACGTAAGGCAGGCCAAGGGCCAAAATAACTCCTACGATCGCCAGAAGAAGAATCGTCATGGCAAATTCAATTGATGCCACGAGCTTCAATCCGGCGCCGACAAAAAGCGACATAAAAATAAAAAATCCAAGCTGGTACATCAAAACCGTTCCGCCCAAAATCGGCCCCAAAAACATGTGTAAAAATTGCCCGCCAATTACAATGTAAGCAATTAACGCGCCATAAAAAGAAAAAATCTGCGCCAGAGCCGCCACCATCTTGCCCTTACTACCAAGATATATTTCCGCGTAACCAACCAGCCGATGCTTCCCTTCCGTGCGAAGCGCTACCTCGCCATAAAGAATATGCACGAGCAGAAGAAGCATGCCTAAAATAAAAATATAAGTAACACCCAAAGCGAAGCCCACTTTTTCCACGGCGTAAGGCACGCCAAAAAGTCCTACTCCAACAATCATGCCAACCATCATGGCAATAGCATGATAAAAACGTTTGTTCATAATTCACTAAAATTAGTTCTAATGGCTTAAAATATTATAACATAAACAAAATCATAACTCAAAATGGGCCATTTCCCGATAATTAGAGGCGTGGACAAAATGTGCAAAAATCCATTTGCTTTTTTCCCGCGAATTGTTTAAGATTTAAGAACCTAAATCGCCATCTATGGCTATCGAAAAAATCACTCCGCAAAATATTGAAGCCGAACAATCTCTTTTGGGCTCGCTTTTAATTGATAAAGATTCAGTTATTCGCGTCGCCGACATTGTCCGAACAGAAGATTTTTATAAAGAAAGCCACGCCGTAATTTACGAAGCGATTTTGGATCTTTTTGGCCGGCACGAACCGATTGATATTTTGAGTTTGACTTCAAAGCTTGAAGAGCACGGAAAATTGGAAATGATTGGCGGAAGAAGTTATTTAATGACACTCGCAAACGGTGTCCCGACCGCCTCGCACGTTGTCCATTACGCGAACATCGTCCAAAAAAAAGCGACTCTTCGGCGCTTGCTTACTGCCGCAGGAGAGATTACTGCTCTCGGCTATAACGAGGAAGAAGACGTGGAAGTCGTTTTGGATAAAGCCGAGCAAAAACTTTTTTCCGTTTCCCAAAAATATTTAAAACAAATTTTCATCCCGATTAAAAATATTTTGACCGAGGCCTTTGACCGCATTGATGAACTGCATCGGGAAAAAGGAAAACTCCGCGGCCTCACGACCGGCTACCACGACTTGGACAACCTCTTGGCCGGACTTCAAAAATCAGATCTTGTGGTTTTAGCCGCAAGGCCTTCCGTCGGTAAAACTTCGCTCGCTTTGGATATCGCGCGAAATGTCGCCACAAAGGCAAAAGTCCCAGTCGGCATCTTCAGTTTGGAAATGTCTAAAGAACAACTTGTTGACCGCTTGCTTTGTTCCGAAGCCGGAGTTGATCTTTGGAAAATGCGAACTGGCAAATTATCCGACCGCGACGAAGATGATGATTTTCCGCGCATCGGCCATGCTATGGGAGTTTTATCCGAGGCCCCAATTTTCATTGATGATTCGGCAACTTCAAATATTATGGAAATCCGGACCAAAGCCCGCCGGCTTCAAATTGAAAATGGTTTGGGTCTTTTGATTATTGACTATTTGCAATTGATGGAATCCCGTTCCCAAAAAACCGACAACCGCGTTCAGGAAATCGCGGAAATCACGAGATCGCTAAAAGGTATTGCTAGAGAATTAAATATCCCCGTGCTTGCCTTGTCTCAATTATCCCGCGCCGTGGAAGCTCGTTCCCCGGCCATCCCGAAACTCGCGGATCTCCGCGAATCGGGATCAATCGAACAGGACGCCGACGTGGTTTTGTTTATTTATCGCAAAGCCATGGATCGAAATTTCCGCGAAGTCACGCCTGAAGAAAAAAATATCGCGGAAATCCACATTGCCAAACATAGAAACGGCCCGACCGGCATCGTCAATCTATTTTTTGACGAAAATCGGGTCAGCTTTAAAAATCTGGACCGCCACGCCGAAGATCAGCAATAAAAAATAATGTCCAATTTTCCTCCGTCTCTTCAAAATCTAATTGATTATTTTTCCCGCCTGCCGGGCGTCGGACCGAAAACCGCGCTCCGGTTTGTTTTTTATTTGCTGAAACAACCAAAAATTGACGTCGAAAAATTCGCCGCGGCTCTGGGTGTTCTTAAAAATCAAATGGCCATCTGCCAGGTCTGCCAAAATTTTTCTGAAAAAAATCCTTGCGCAATTTGCAGCGACTCCCGACGCGACCATGAAACTATTTGCGTCGTAGCCGAGTATCAAGATTTGCCAGTCATTGAAAACACCAACGATTACCACGGTACCTACCATGTTTTGGGCGGAGTTTTAGATCCGCTTCACGGCATCACGCCAGACCAATTGAAAATTAAAGAGCTCGTGGCGCGCATCCAAAATGGAAATGGAAAAATTAAAGAAATTATTTTGGCGTTGAATCCCGACCTGGAAGGCGAGACAACAATGCTCTATCTCACAAAACTTATAAAATCTTTTGGCAAAAATATAAAAATCACTCGCCTCGCCCGCGGCCTGCCGATGGGATCTGATCTTGAATACGCCGATGAGGTGACTGTTTCCGACGCGCTGAAGGGCAGAAAAGAAATGTAAAAAATAGTAATTAGCAATTTTAAAGATACAAAAAATCAGCCGCGTTTCGGCTGATTTTTATTTTATTATTTTATGCTCGTCACTTTTACCTCCGTAAACATCTGCCTGTGGCCATTTTTTCGGCGATAACGGACTTTCGGTTTGTATTTGATGATATTTATTTTTCTCGCCCGGCCCTGTTCCAAAATTTCCGCCGAAACTTTCGCTCCAGAGACGAGAGGTTTTCCGACTTTTATCTCCTTGCCGTCTTCATCGGATAAAAGTAAAACTTCAAAATCAAGTTTATCACCGGCATTTCCGGCGACTTTTTCAATCTTTAAAATTTCCCCTTCTTTAACTTTGTATTGTTTTCCACCTGTTTTTATAACTGCAAACATAATCTTCCCTTGAGTATTAAAAAATTAACATTCAAATATTAAACCATCTATCCCAAAAATTGTCAACTTTTAAACTTATCTAATACTCTTAGCTAGCTCCCTATCAACTGCCCCAATAAAACTTCTAAATCTTTCCAATTCCGGATCGTCCTGAGCTTTTTTCAAATTCTGTCTTATTTCTTCTTGCCTTCCCGCGACATCGCCGATGGCATCATCAATATTGCCAATCTCTTTTAAAATAGCCTGAACTTTTTTCATGTCACCTTTATCTTTTGCCGTTTCCAATTGTTTCAAAAACCGCGCGCTTTCTTTATTAAGTTTATCAACCTTCGGTTTCGCGGCGGCGATCGCTCGACGTAAATCCCCGGCAATCTGCGCGACCGCCTGCTCTTTTTCATCTATAAGTTTTTCAAAAAATTCTCGGGCTGGCGAGAGGTGTCCATTTTTTAAAGAGTCAATAATCCCATCTAAATAATCAATTCTTTGCTGCCTTATTTCTTTGCTTTGTTCATCAAATACTCCAAAATTTTGAGCGCGACGCAACTCATGCTGGAGAAAATTTATCATTTCTTCTTTTTCCTTAAAAAAATCTCGCTCCTCAATATTTCTTTCCCCCTCCACTTTTGACATATCAATCTCGCGCATATCTTTTTAAATTTTAATATCAACTTTATCCCCTACTTTTATCCCATAATTTTCGGCAAATCCAGCGTTAACTTCCAAAACATAATTTGCTGGTTCTTTCGGCGTATAGGTTGATAAAAATTCCGCGGCCACGACCGGCAGATTCGGCGCGATGTCAACCACCACATCATTTTTAATCCAAATAATATCAATAGAAAATTCCATATCTTTCATCCAAAACGCCGGCTGGCCCGGAGTGGCAAACACAAAAAGCATGCCATGATTTTCATCCAAACTTTTACGATTACTCAAACCTTTTGACATTTCCGCGGCGTCATCGGCAATCTCCACTTTAACTTTTGCATTATCAATAATTACGGAACCATGTTCTTGCGCATATTGGCCTGCTTTTAAAAATCCTGCCGCTGCCAAAATTACAATAAAAATGACTGAGTAAAAACGCTCCATATTTTTAAAATTAGTATATTTTCTTCTCTTTATAATACCGCAAATTTTTTCTGGTGGCAAGCTAAAATAAAAACCCTGGAGTGAGTGAATAGTCCTCGGATGTCCAGACAAATAGAGAGAGATTTATTTGCTGAACGAAGATTATTCACTCGCTTCAGGGTTCAAACATTTTTTGAGACCGCCACTTTTGTGATGTTCTCGAAAAATGTGGGGAACGAATGATGTGTAGTCACTCGTTCCCCGTGTGTTCGGTTTGTCTAGGCCGAAACCTGAGGGCTACTGCCTCCCTTGGACTCACCACTACGCAGGTGACGCGTTCCATCGCGGGCGGCGAGCGTTGACCTTGCGGTCAAGCGATAGCGGCTATCTATCTCACGCCTACCTCCTCCTCTTCACCGAGCAGGAACTGGACGAACCGGTCCAGCTGCGGTTCATACCGCTGCATGAATCGGACCGTCGCCCGCGGTGCGATCCGGTCGGCGATTCTGACCACGATGACCGCGGAGACAAGAATCGCCGTGCTGGCGACCTCCCGTACCACCTTCACAATCTTCCTCCCTTCTAGCCGCCAAGGACCAGCAAAGAGGCGACAAAAGCGAAGAACAAACCGAGCCAGAACACGTGGCCTTCTCCGGCTCCCTCCATCTCGCCGACCACCATAAGCCGGCGACGCTCGAACTTTTTGACTCCTTTCATGATGACGTAGACGTCCGCGCCTACCACCAAAATTCCCAGAATCACCCTGGCCGTGGACAAATTTTCTTGCCTCCTCTTGGTCGGATGAACTAGGAGCAATCCTCGCCGTCGTCGCCGTCGCAGGCGTCGACCACATCATCGCATCCCGCGTCCGCCTCGCACGGCGGAGAGAGATCGATGAACGTGTTGCTGCAACCGAGCGCGAACATCACGAACAGCACCATGAACATCTTTTTCATCTCGTTTCTTTCCCTTCTTTTGCCTCCGCCAAAGGCGGAAAAATTTATGAAATGAACTTTCCTCTCTTCGAGTTCACCTGTTTACTGTTCGAGCGGAGCGTTAGCGAAGTCGAGAACTTCTCGACTCACTTCGTTCGCTCGAAGAATAACAGATGCCCTCGAAAGAAGGCGGAACACATTTTTTAGGTGGGTTCCGCTAAGCTCGTATTTTTTCTTGCTGTCACCTTGCGGTGATTTAGGAAAATTTACGAGCCACCGTCCGAAGGACTCGGACGATT
>Ga0172380_10003558_pt1 | contig 21223 bp, 13 predicted proteins | sample Leawe162metaG_FD_119747 | JGI IMG/M metagenome (GOLD analysis project Ga0172380, IMG submission 119747) | Leachate microbial communities from a municipal landfill in Southern Ontario, Canada - Leachate well 162 metaG | ecosystem: Engineered > Solid waste > Landfill > Unclassified | place... | reverse complement strand
TTTCCTACAAATCCGAAATACTATATCTCCATTAAAAGATAACCACTCCCTTTCCGAAAACATTCAACACGTCATGGAATACCAAACACCCTTTCAGTTTACCGAGGAACAAAGAAAAAAACAACCACTTAACCCAAATAATAATTAAGATGCTAACATCTTTCCTCTTATTGGAGAGGACAGGAGTGGAATTTAACATGGATATAACTTTATCATTATCAGTGGTCATCCGTCCAACCGGTGCTTGTCCCGTTCGTACGGGGTTATCCGTGTTCTTATCATGTTAACCCTTTAGTCATACTGAATACTGCCTGCGAAATGAAGCATCTCATCCTGATATGCACTGATTTCTAAATAATAAGAACCATTTTCAAATCTTTTTTTTTAACTTTGTCCTGACCCTTGACCTAACATACCTGCATTACGACACAATTACACCCACATATCATTAATAATCAACCAATTAATTACTGGAATGCAAATCACTGTTTAATTATACAATTCACTAAAAACCCATTGAACCATGAAAAAACCCAACCTCACATTCAACGTGCTCACCTTTAACCATCCAAATGAAAAATTAACCCTTTACTTCACTAATTCTGAAGACAATCACCTTACAAGAATCTTCCACACCCAGGTCCCCGATGAAGTGGTCACCCATTTCGGTCAACAGGATGACTACTACACCTCTTTCGACCAACCCTTGGAAAACATGTTTCCCGTCACAAAAAAAACCAAACCAGATCGTCAAAAGCAAACCAACTCCGATGGCTCGTCAAAATGGGAAAACATCCAAAACTCAGCCTTCACCATTTCACTGCTTAAAAAGTACTACAACTACCAAATTCATAACTGGTTCATAGAAAAAGAAATTCTGGTCAAACCAAATTTCGTCCACGACAACCAAATTTGGCTGTCCCTTAAAACAAAAGACAACCTGTATTATCTCCACGAGAAATTCACCGTTAAAGTGCAGATTGCCAAAATCACCAACCAACCCGAACTGGTGGTATCTGCCGATGGCATATCAAAGATCTTTCGCTCCAGTGTGGCCGATCTCATGTCCCAAATTTCTGTCGGAAGCCTCAACTGGGTAGTCTTTAATCGTACACTTTGCAAATACGACAAACTATCCGAGGAAGCCAAACAATCCCTTCACAAGGCGTATCCGGTCTGGAATCTCAAACTCTGCGACGACCTCAGTCAACCCACCGAAGCCCCCAACCGCGACAACAAATACCTCAAATACCTCAGCCACATCAACCAGTTTTTTACCGATTACCTCAACACTCCTGAGTTCAAAGCCGTCATTCCCATCGACAGCCCCACTTTTATTTCTGTACCTGATCTAAAGTTGGGCAGGGTACACGAAACAAGCAATCAGCTGATGTTTGGCGACGGAAGCCTGAACAATGTCCCCTATATGGGCATGCAACAAGGCCCTTTCAAATCAAGTATGTACAGTAAAATCCAATTCTTTTACATCATGCATGAAAACGACAAAGAGGTGGCTCTGTCATTAAATACCTACTTCAAGAATGGCCTTCATTCATTCAGAGGATTGTATAACTTCGCACGCGTACCTTATTTAACCAAATCCAATTTTAGCATCCTGTTTAAAGATGCAGACAATCCCCTGCCTGAAATTGAAAGAATAATAAACGACCGCAGTTTTGATTCGGACACCCATTACATCGCCATCTACCTCAGTCCCCACAGTAAACAAACCAGGGATGTAAAACACAAAGACATCTATTTCAAAGTAAAAGAACTACTTCTTAAAAAAGACATCACGTCTCAGGCCATCGAAGCCGGGAAAGTACGCCAAGCGACAAAAAGTGATGCCCGCTACGACTACAGCCTCAACAACATAGCTATAGCCATCCTCGCCAAACTCGATGGTATCCCCTGGAAACTCAACACCAAACTCAAAAAAGAACTGGTCGTCGGCATTGGGGCTTTTAAAAGCAACACCACCAACACACAATACCTCGGTAGTGCCTTCAGCTTCGCCAACGATGGCAAATTCCACCAGTTCGATTGTTTTCTTAAAAGCCAGACCGACGAGCTGGCCGGATCTATCATCCTCCAGGTACAGGAATATGCAGCCGCCAACAGTCACATCAACCGGCTTATCATCCACTTTTACAAAAACATGAGCAGCAAAGAACTCGACCCTATCGAAGAAGGACTCAAAAACCTGGGGCTCAAAATCCCGGTGTTCATCCTCACCATCAACAAAACAGAATCTCACGACATCGTGGCCTTCGACAACGACTGGACCAATCTTATGCCACTGAGCGGAACCTTTATCAACCTCGGACACGATCAATTCCTCCTCTTCAACAACACCCGTTACAGTGCCAGTGGCAAATTCAGCCCCGCCGACGGCTACCCCTTTCCTGTTAAAATCAGCATCCAGTGTACCCAACCCGAACTTACCGACGACTATAAAATCATCACCGACCTCATCGACCAGGTTTACCAGTTTAGCCGCATGTACTGGAAATCCGTCCGACAGCAAAACCTCCCGGTTACCCTCAAATACCCCGAAATGGTTGCAGAGATGTTCCCGCACTTTGTTGGCAATGAAATCCCTAGCTTTGGTAAGAATAATTTGTGGTTTTTGTAATAGATTCAAAATGCAAACGATGTTTGCGTCAAAAATCTAACATACTATCAATAGTTGAATAATTTTAATGGTTAGAGCGAGGCTGTCTTTCTCAAAAAATGTTTAAAAATAATTGACACGAAACGGTTATACACTCAATTGGTCCACATATACTTGCATGTTTATTGTTAGTTAAGAATCAAATTGCAATAAACTATTCCAGAAAACTCAACCATTCCAAAATTTCTGCTATTTTTATGCAAAATTTTAGTTATTTTTTTTTTACAAACCAGATTTTAACAATTAAATAATAGAATGACAACTTCAAAAAAAAGAAAGTACATTCCATGGTTGATTAACCGAATAACTCCTGATTTTTTAACAGAAGAAAATGGAAAGAATAACGATGAAATTGAATCCCTTCTAAAAAGAACCCAGATTATTGCAAACTTTATAATAATGCTTCAATTTTTAAGCATTATTGTGGCAATTGTTGCACTTATTGTTACTTCATACCAATCAAAAACCGAACGCGAATTAACGAACAAGATTGAAAGAAATAAAAATGCAGTAGAGGCAGTAAGTAAAATCTATAATGAAACTTTTTTAAATAATTATTATACCTTCCTTGAAACTGACTCTGGTGATAGAAAGTATGAAGCTTATCGAATTATGTTAAACACCTACTATAGTATAGCTATTATCTATAATAGTGGTATTGCTGATACAACTATTATTAGAAAAGCAATTAGTGAAGGAATAAAAAAGTTCATAAGTGAAAATGATCAATATTACTCATTAGGTTTAGGCCCACAAACTCTTCCCGCTAAAAACGAAATTGAATTAATGATTGAAACTTTTAAATAAAAAAAATATGAAAAGACTTCTGGTTTCATTTTTTACAGTTCTTCTCTTATTGCCGGCTATTATAAACGCTCAAATCGTATTTGGACAAAACAAAAAACCTCCTGTTGACTCTACACCTCCGCCACCTCCGCCACCTCCGCCACCTTCGTCACCTTCGTCACAAATGTTCCCATCAGGTAAAATAACATTTCCTGATAATGGAGATTCTATTGTCGATGTAATCACTGTTACTGGATGGGTAAAGAATATTCCAAAAGGTAACTATGTTTGGCTGCTAAACTGTCCCCATGAAGGATCAGTATGTTGGCCTCAAAAAAGGGATGTACTGTACGATAATAAAACGGGTCTTTTCGAAGCCTATACAAACATTGGGGGTGATCCAAATTTAAAATCTGATATCAAACTTGTTTACGTCGGATATGATAGTCATGTGGCCTTTGTCCAATATACTAAGGAAAAGGATCAAAGCGAAGGCATAATACCTCCCTCCGATATTAAAACCATTACTTCTGTTACTGTTATAAAAAAGAATTTATCAACCAAAGAAAGCAAGTTACCACTTTATGGTGTATCTACAGATGGTACATTTTTCATCCATAGATCACTAATTGATAAGGCTAAAGGAAACACTCCTGTTCTAAGATCGGCATTGATTAACTGGGATAATGAAATTCCTATGGAATTAAATGGGGATTATTACACTGTTAAAGTGACAATCGAAAAACCACTTTCTCGTAAAATAGAATATTGTTTTCGAGTTACAGAACGTTATTTTATCCCTCAGTTACTTATTGATAATAATTCATCTTTGATCAATGATAATGATTGCAAGTATAACGGAGATGATGGTCATAATTTTTATACTACACCATTAAACTTACCTCTAGGCGTAGTTTTTTAACTACGCCTTTATATCCAACTATGACATATGTGTAGCATTCCCATGGTTAGCTATATATTGATGAAATTCCCTGGCTAATATTTGCTCCGTTATCAAACATAGAACAAAAATAACCTAAGTGCGATAAAATACAAAAACCCATTTTACGGTATTCTTATTCAACCGTTTGGAAACCACAAATCCGCTAAAATCGTGAGACGTCAGAAATCATTAGTCCGGCAAAATTCTACATGCAAATTATATACTTGAATTCCTATAAAAGATAACTCCTCTCCGATTTCAAAACTACCCGATATCCTCCCACTTGTATTTCACAACGGCCAAGTAAAAAAGCCTTATCAGTAATATTAATTCCATTTAGCAAAGTACCCAAACCGCTCATGTTGTACAACCACACATTTTTTTTCTGGTTGACAATCACCATATGTCTTCTGCTCACTTTGACATCATCAAAAGAGCTAAAATCATTATAATCATACCCTTTTCTGCCAAACGAAATCAAATGTTTATTACATTCGACTGGTTCCTCTACCCCTTCAATTTCCACCGAAATAGTATTTTTCGATTTATGAATATTCCTGAACTTGAATTCTTGAAAAAGCAGCTTTGATTTCAAGGCTTTTCTATCGTTTGGCAAAAAGGCCGGTGGGTCATTTCCCAATATCACCTCATGATAATTATAATAAGCAAATGGATTATGCTCATTCATATACCGCATATCAGTTGGTTCAATACCTGCTAATAGTTCAAAAAGAGCGTGGTTATTGATAAATAAAATTTCTTTTGGGAACAACTTTCTCAAGTATGCTGATTGCTCCAACCCCAATTCCTTTTGATCACTTAAAAAGTAAGAATACAACAACTGGTTGTGGGCTTCTATATCATTGAAATGATGGAGGATATAACCATGAAGTATGGTGGCAGCCTTTGATGGTTCTTGATGTTGAAGATAGATTTCTGCTATATTCTTCGCTATGGGTGCATTGCGGTTCCGCTTGATCACCAACTCAAATATTTCCTGTGCCTTCTCCAGCTGATTAGTGCCAAGATAATATTTACCTTTCTCGATTAAAAAACCAATAGATTCATTATCAAATCTTTCAATAAAATTCTTCGCGTATTGCCATTTTTTACCAATAACATACATCTTCAACACCTTAGTCTGCCTGTTGGTGGCTAGTACATGATCATCAATTATTTGGGGGATATGTCTTTTCCTGATAGCTTCATGAAACTCCACCATAGTCTGGAATCGGGCAGAAGGATCATAATGACAGGCCTTTAACAACAATTGCTGTAGCCAATAAGGCAATCCTCCGATCGGAAAATCAGCATTTTTAACCATTAGTATTTGCTTGTTTTGTGAACCTGCCAATGCAAGTGGGTTTTTCCCAGTGAGACATTCCATAAAAGTCAGTCCTAACGAAAAAATATCCACCCTCACATCATCCACCGGAGGATTATCCATTAGCATTTCCGGCGCACTGTATACGATGGTTCCAATACTGGTGTTCACAGTACCAAAATCACTGATTTTAATCTTGTCATCAGTAAACAATAGATTATCCGGTTTGATGTCGTGATGGATAAATCCCTTACTATGGAGAAAAGCAAAGGTGTGGGTTAACCTGAGAAAAATATCCGTGGTGGTTTTTATGTCCAATTTACCGACAGAAAGCAGCCAATCTCTCAGACTGCCCCTTGAGCAATATTCCATAACAAGAAACAGTGTTCCCTCTTCAATAAAGCTATGGTTATAGCTTATGATGTTCTGATTGTTTAGTTTCGCGATGGCCTTTATTTCCCTCAGTATATTTTCAGGACGGAGAACCCTGGTTTTATGTAGTGTTTTTATGGCATAAAACTGTTCGGACAGCTTATGCTTTACTTTAACAACCTGGCCAAATCCTCCTTCACCCAGTTCTGAAATATATTCAAAACCATGCTTTTTGAGATGCTTAATAATTGATTCATCCATCCTAGCTGTCTCTATATTTATTTACTATCTAACACCTTAACAATTTCAGTTTTTTTAACCTGAATTTATTGGTCTCATGCTTTTTCAACAATTCTTAATACATCATGATAATATGCAAGTTTATTTTTTTCGTCATAATCACATGGTGTTGTTTTTACCCCAAAACTATTTAATACCTGCAATTTATGTTTTATTTTGTTTTCATAATTTGCGGGATAGAAATAAACAATATTATTTACATGAGGAATTGAACTGTTAAGACTGGACCGTTTGCGTATAGTCAGTAACCACCACAAATCAATTTCAATAAAATCAAGTGTGAGCCCAACGATAAATATATCATTCAAAAAGAAATGATCTATCCAGCTTGTTATTTCAATCTTTTTCCTTTCTTTAATTCTTTTTAAAAGTGGTTTTTTTGGTATATTCTTGTAGTTTGTGCCAGTAACGACATAATTCCTCATTTGCTGCAATGAGCCGCTATAATGCTCGTAGCCTAGATTAATAGATTTCGGATAGTTGGAATCTCCATGAACATGCCAAAATCTCTTATCTTCAATTTTAAAATGTCGAAATATACTATATAGCTTTTCGTTAACAACTCCATTATTTAACATTGATTCAGGTTCTTCTACAATAGTTCTCTCCAATGTAAAATCATAATTAGTTGTAATAATATCTTGAATATTCCTCGATACTATTTCTTTGTGAAGATTTGTTGTAACTAAATTGTTAACATCTTCAGCAATAAGACTTTTCAGAAATATTTCATCCTTCCCAATTTCCCTTGCACGAACAAATATTTCCTCATATAAAAGTGGAAAAGGTTTTAGCTTATCTTGTTTAATAATTCCATCACCGTTTACATCATTTATCAACTTATTAATCAAATCTTTCCATTGATAATGCTTGTCAATATCATTAATCCCATTTCCTAAAAATAACACTTTATTATTCATCATTCTTGATTTTCTCAATTATCATTTTTGCTACCCCCAAATTCAACTCCCCATCCGCGTCCAGCACATCCACAAAGCCAACCTTGCAAAAGTGCTCTCCTTCATGCCCCTTGTGGAACCTTCCGAAAATTCCATCTTTCTTTTGATCTGTTTTCGGATATAGCAGGATACACTTTCGTGCCCCCCAATAGAGGTTGTAGGCAAACATCTGCTTAAGCTCATAGTCAGTAGGATTGTCGGGTTCTGCCAGCCGCCACTTGGTGTCTATGACAATGGTTTGCTTTCCTTGCCTGATGACCAGATCAGGCCGAATTTCCCTGGTTTCCCAAAAATTCTCTCTCTCCTGATAATTTACCGTGTAGCTCCCATTTTCACCCTGCTTGAGTTTTTTATATATATACTTCTCCCACAACATGTTCATGTCAAACAGCAAGGCCAGCATATCATCCTGCCCTTTGGATATGTCGGGAGAATAATTTAATATAAGCATCTTAGCAATCTTAAGTGCCTCCGAATAGCTTTCAGTTTTGCGATTGAGGTTCACCCGGTCAAAAGCGGCCTGGTCGATATTGATTTCACGGATTTCCGGAAACGTAAAATACAACTGACTTACCTTACTTTTTACGGATTCGTTACAGGTTAGCCTGGATAATACTTGCAAACCTTTGATTAATATTTGATTTATCAAATGCTCATAATCGTATCGCTGGTGGGTTGTATTAAATCGTTCCTGATGGATGAGGTTTTTCTGGATGTTTTTCGAAAAATGGATACTCCCTTTCAATGCATTGACATTGGAGGTTTCCTTCCTGTATTTTTTCACCAACCCTCTCCTGAGTATCTGACTCACTTCCTTTAGGTACATTTCAAAATACAAATCCAACAGGGTGGCTCGCTTTCTTAACAAGGCTTCCGAGACCGATTCTACCTGTAGATTTCCACTGATGGCAAGCATTTTCAATAACACTTTGCGCCACTTATCAGTGCTCAGCTTTTCATTTTCTTTGGTAAGCTCTTTTTTATCAGCCTTAGGTAGTATTTCTATGACCAGGTTGCCAATCTGAATTACACCAACATAGCTGTTAAACTTAACCCCGTTCCTAATCACGGTAAAGTACTTGTTCTGGTTCCTGTCGTTGAAACCACATAATTTCTCCAGCTGGCCATCCGTAATCGACCGCCCCAGATAATCCTTGTGTGTTGTCAGACGCTCATGTTCAAATACTTGTATGGTGGTCATGGCTGTATGGTCTAGTCGTTGGTTTTGTGGTAGATACTCCTATACGACCACTCTGTTGAAGGTGTAATTTTATACACCTTTTTACTCTTGAGGTCAGAAACCAATTCAGCGTCATAATCTTTGAATTTTGCAAAATCAAATTCTCCACCTTTGTCATTCAAAGCAGTAACAAAACTCTCTCCCAGGATTAAGCCGATCTTCCCAAAATCACCATAAAAATACTCTTCAAGCAACGGAATTACTTTATCCCTAAAGGCATCCTCAAGACCCTGGTACGAATTCACTGCCATAAAATAGGAATGACCAATCTTATGGTCTTTATCCAATAGCTTTTCTATTCGGAGATTAATGGCGTTTAATAGCTTATCAAACTCCAGATATTGCATGTTTCTTTCACCGAAAAAACTTGTAATTGCTTCATAGTCTATCTCCTCCGCCGGGTCAACACGATCTATAAATATTTCGTCAAAATCTTCCTTAATCCCGTCATATAACTCTGGGTTAAAGAAAAAATTCTTGAAATCATCCTCAACTACCAACCATTTCGGGTCATCCCAGGCAGTTTCGCTATATTTCAGAAATTGTGAATGGAAAATAGTAAGCGTCTGATGCACTAACAAATCGTGTTTGGGCTCCTTTTCAACAAAGGTGAAACGTCTTCTCAAAGCGGTATCCAGTGCCTCAATACTCCTGTCGGCGGTGTTCATAGTGCCAATGAGGTGTATGTTCTTAGGCACACTGAAAGGTTCCTTTGAATAGGGCAACGAAATGGTCAATTCTTCCTTTTCACCCGCCCTCTTGTCTTTTTCTATCAGGGTGATTAGTTCTCCGAAAATGCTGCTTACATTCCCCCGGTTGATTTCATCAATGATAAGTACGAAATTTTTATCCTCTATTTTCTCACTTTCTATATCAATTGATTTCGCCTCCACAAAAAATTCTTTATTGATCAACTTGTCATCCAGCTTATAAATGGACATCTGTGAAAGATTGCGCCCATAAATTTGTTCTACTGGTATTTCTTCATCAACAAACAGCCATTCTACTTTCCTGAAATTATTGTAGGGAATTTCAGGTGTTGCAATAAATTCATAGTCTCCCACCACTTTACCCATGGCACGTACATATCGATTGCCTTTGCTCACCACAACGTAGTCGCCAATTTTAAGGTATTTGATAAAATACTTTAACGCTCGCGAATCGAATTCCTGTAAGCGGTTTTCTTTACATTTTTCTTGTATTTGCGTTTCCGATAAGCCCGAAAAATCAAGTCCACCACCAAAGCCAATGGAGATGTAATTATTCTGTATACAATAGTCGTATATTTCTTTGTCATCCGGATTGTGAATGTCGCCGAGTGAAAGTTTATAAAAAACAGCCTTTTTATATTTTGTTTCCTCCCATGTTATGAGTCGGTTAGCTTTTAACGACTGTGCTTTTCTGTTGTCTTGCGACAAGCGACATATCTTTTTTAAAATCCCGTCCTCAACTTCATAAATAACCCTTTTGTCTTCCGTGGTGATGGGTTTAATACCTTCCACAAAATCCTCGTAGCTAAACGATTGATGAAAGGTGCAAAAGGCAATCTGCCCCTTCGAATTTTCCCATTCGGTAATTAACAGCTGTTTATATCGCTCCGTTAATTTAGGACGGTCATTTTTATTTTCTTCATAAAACAAAGGATCGACAATCTGCAGGGCTTTGTTAACAGTAAAATAGGTTTTGCCTGTTCCCGGAGGGCCATATAGAATTTGGTTAATTGCTACTGGCTCTTCTTTTATATAATTGTTCTCAACTTTCATTGTAATTGCATTTTGATAAAGTTTCCACAATTCATCACTATATTCCAGTATGTTTTTTGTTTTGTTCATTTCCGCAAGTCCAAGATACTTTCCTGAATAAGGTAATTTTCCATCAATCTCTTTCAATCGACACAAATAATTTATGGCTTCAGGCGCATAGATAAGAGGAATCTTTCTATTGTACAGTGCAGCAATCTTCCACTTATAGGCATGACCTAAGTTGATGCTGTCAATCCCACTCAGATTATTTTTTTCTGCTAACTCAGCAAGTTGAAAAACCATGGTTCTTATTTGGGTAAACGCATCATCCTTATTCGCCCCAAATTTTAAAACCCAGGCGTATTCCCCATCTGTTTTATATCCTTTCCGTGCATCATTTTTTTCAACATTTCCACGCTTGTATATCCCGAATTTATAGGAAGAGCCACCCCAGATACTTCCCAGTGCTTCAGTTACTTTCTCCATCCAATAGCAAAAGGAATCAGATTTGTTCAGATTGGTGTATTCGTCAAGTGTCATTTTTTTTAAACGACTCAATGGCCATGTTTTTAAAAACTCCTCCCAAAGTAGGTCGCGCTCTGTTTTTTGTGATACGTCTGGCATTTCTGTTGATTTTTGGATATTTATATGCTCGATGAGTTTCCTTAAATTTGTATTTGGTGAATTGATTACAATATTGAAATTGTGTGCAGTTTTTTGTTTTTCTTCTGACAAAAAATCCTCTTCGTTTCTTCCGGGAAAAAGTTCAGCTATTTCTTTCAAATTATTCTCAATCGGCACCTCAAACGATTCAATAACTAAAAGACCTGGTATTTGGTCATTTTTTGAAAACTGAACATTGAAATTTTCCTGATTAAATTCCTTTTTAATTAATGCTTTTACTTCCCCTCTTTTATTCGTGCGTATCTGCATGTAATTGTCTTTGGCACTTCCTGGTATTCGGATGTAATCGGAATACTCTTTTGGGATAAGCGTCCTTGCATATTTGATTAGCTCATTTTTAAACTCTTTGAGAATCATTGCTATTAATCTTTAGATAAGAAATCAATATTGCCAATATTAAACAGAAAAGATTTGCTAATTTTTTTTGCTAATTCCGCAGCAGTTAACACGAAAAATTCGTCCTTTCTAATAAATATTACGGTATTGTCGTTGCTAATGCATTCAAACAGTTGTATTAAATTAGACTTATGAATAGGAATTGAAAATATATTCCTCTCCAAGCCAACATTAAATAGCTCCCTTATTGTCTCCCTGTGATTTTCAATATCAGATGTATTAAAAAACTGTACTTCTTCTAGATGCCCTTTGAACCTCCTGAAATACAAGTCAATCTTTTCATAACTAGCTTCTTTTTGATCATTTGGACCGATTACTCTAGAGAAAGATTTGTTTAAAGATCTATATTTCCCTTTAATTCGCTTTAAAGCTATCTCAATAGATATTGTCCCTAAAATAGATTCATTTGTATTCGTTTTACCAGAATCAATAATAAGTATAGTATCGGCAATATTATAGTACCTAGACATCATTAATTGAAAATACATCATTGGGATGGAATAATAATCAAGTCTTGATAAATCAAGCTTAAAAACTGCTTTAGTAGAAGTGTTGTTGAATTTAACAATAAAAGACTTAAACTCATTAATATCAGCTTTTTCATATGAATTTTGATTCTCTATATCTATTTCAACAGTATTTACGCCAAGATCACTTCCCAATGCACTTAATATAATTTCTACCCCAGCAATGTTAATTTTACCGATACGCCCTAATAACTTTTCCACAAAAGGAAAAGACAATAGAACTAACGGCACCAGAATAATGAGCAATAGCCATACCGATGATTGTATGTCAAAACCATAACAACAGGTTAATACATAAAGTGATACCCAAAAAATAATAAGATAAAATGTGAAAATGAGTATTTTTGGCCAAACCATTTTCCATTCTAAAAGTTGGTTATTTTTTTGATTAGTCATAATTTAAATATTAGTTATTGTCTATATACTATTAAAAGTATTTATCCATTTTCCGGTTCCAATTTCTCATATTCTTCCCTGCTCATCCTTTCAGTAAATTTCGGATCAATGACCAATACTTCGTCGTAGGTAAGTTGGTAGAGTTTATAGACCAGACTGTTGATTTGCTCTTCTAAAGTATTCGTGTCTTTACCTTGTGACTTATGTTCAAGGATTTGATCTACTATTTCAATAAATAGTGACGGATTTGCCAACACTTTCATCGGTAATTGTTGAATTGTTGCATGTTTTAATGTATATGCACCACCAGCAGTCATTACGCCAATAAATCCAAAATAATATTTTAAAAGATCACTGTTTATTAGCCCTAACAGATATTTAATTGGTATTTCTTTTGAAGTTAAAATGTAGCCATTGCTTGGTAAAAAATGCTGCTTGTCATCATATGCATAAGCCCATTTGTCAGCTGTTAAACCCCATATTATTTTTGGGTTTTCAAATTCAGGATGATATGCTGTATTATCCTGAATTTCAAACCACTTATAACTGCCTGGTTTGCGTCCACAACTTTCATTATCAATTCTTGGTTTTAATTCATTTTGGAAGGTGCTTAAATGCTCTTTAATTGTTGGGTAACTGTCAATCTGAATGCCTTGTTTTGTAAATATTAAATACTCATCATTAAAGTTATATACCCATTTTTTAATGTTTCTACCCTGCAAAAGAGGCTTGATTATTATAAAGTTGTTTGTATCCCTTCCGATTAACTCATCTCTAAGCTCCTTGGAAATAATAAATGCTGGGTTATAGCCGGTCGTAACACCCCTAAATACATTAACATCTTTTAAGTTTTTAAGCAATACAGAATTGTACTCTATTCTACTTTTCAAATCTAAGTTTGATTTATCTGCAAAAGACCATTCTTTTTCAGTCAATTGTTTTTGCTTATATGATTCCCGATTTTTAGTTTCATATAAGAAAGTCTGAACAAATTCAGTATTCTTTAATTTAAAAAACCTCTTGTAGGCAAACTCATTATAATCTTCTGGCACTTTCTTTTTGATACTAATTATTACACTTGACACTAATATTCCCTCAAAGACCTCCACTTGTTCAAAATTTAACAGTTGCTTTATTTCATTTTCAATAATTAATGACCTAACTGATTTGCCATAGCCAGTATTAAAAAACTTGTTTGTGTTTATCAAACATAACAAACCTAAATTTTTACAAATTTCGTTTCCACGATCAAAAAAGTAACTACTTAAATCTGCTGTTCCTGAATAAACCCTGAACCCTTTTAGATATTGAGAAATATATTTTAATTTTTTCGCTTCTACATAAGGTGGATTCCCAATCACAATATCAAATCCACCATTATTATTTACCAGTTTTGGGTTAAGCACTTCCGGAAAATCCAATTTCCAATCGAAAAAATGCAGTGCTTCTTCCGGTTTGGTCTTCAGATTGTTAAGTTTATCAACTTGTTTTTTCCAACCAAGTGTTTGTAGCCAAAGTTCAGTTTGTTTTTTTATATTTTTATGATTACCGACTGGCTTTTCTTCTAGACCTGTGGATTTAACCATCAGATTAAGTTGTGTTATTAGTATCTCAATCTTCAGGTCTCTAATATCCAGGGCCAGTCTACTTTTATCTCCATCCACACTAAAAAACTCCTTTTGCTTAAAGCTGATTTTTTTAAGTAGTTCAAACTTTATATCGTGAAGTTCGCCGGTACCAAAAATATTTGTTTGCTGGTCTTTTGAACTAATTTTCCAATCTATATCAATAATATCGTCACCCAGTTTACTGACCAAACTATTCCCTACCACAATTTTATAATCCAAATTGGGCAAAGCGGTGGGTTCCGGTTCATCCACAATCAGGCTTAGCCAAAATCGCAATCGGGCAATATCCACGGCTCCCTTTTCAATATCTACTCCATAAATGGAGTTTTGTATGATGTTGGCTTTTACCACCTGGGGTTGCCAGGTGTCCATTCCCCAAATGTCTCCCACAATATCGGGACTGGCATGGTAGAGCACATACATGCATTGGAAAATTTCGTTGAGCAACCCCATGGGGAAGGCCCCTGAGCCGATGGCCGGGTCGCAAATTTTTACATCCCGCAGGGCGGTGGCCAGGCTTTCATCAAAATCAATCACGCCTCCGGCTTCCTTTTTATTTACAAAAAGCTGCAGGCTTTCATCCATCTGTTGGCCATCCGTTTCATTGTCAGGCCACAGTTGCTTTCCTTGCAAATAGGTTTTCAGGTATTCCTTTAAACTCTCCTGGCACATGTAGTGCACTATTTCTTTGGGGGTGTAAAATGCGCCCTTGTCCTTGTTGTCTTCCAGCAGGTTCTCAAACACATGTCCCAGCATTTCAGGGTCGATGCCTACCTCGTGTTCTTCCGGGTCGTTTTCGTCAATGGTAAAATTGTATCGGTCGAAAAACTCCAGCAACCCTTCAAAATAGGTCGCCGGGAAGTTTACAAACGAGGTATCCACCTCGCTTTTTTCAAACAACCCGCCATTTAGATAGGGGATTTTTGTTCCGGTGAGTTCGAACAATTCATTGGGCCTGCCACCTTTATTGAGGGCTTCGTAAAACAATGGCTCTAAAAAGGAACTGTAAAAAAGATTTTTGTGCTCAAAATGCTTGAAACTGTTGTAAAGGAAGTTTACATCACCGCCTTGCCATCCGGTTTCGTTGGCAGGAACACCTATCCAACGCTTTTTCTGCACAAACTGGATAAAAACCAATCGTCCCAAGAGCAGTTTTACAAAATCGCGGATGGCCTTTTCGTCTACCTTAAAGGTGGTTCTGCGATATCCATCATGGGCTACCAGGTAATTCACCAACAGTTCATAATGCTGCTTGTATTCCTTAAAGAACTGCTTGCTGAGTTTTTCTACCGAAAAAGCTTCTTCCACGTCCTCAATGGTAGCCTGCGATTTTTTTTCGGCCAGCGAATAAAATCGTTGGGCAGGGGTTTTGCAGCTTTCGTGTTCGCCCAATACATAGGTAAATCGTTTGGTGTCGGTTTCTTTGGCTACAAAATCACCTTCACCCTCATCAAAAAGGGTGTCCTTGGCGGTAAAGGTAAATCGGTAATCTTCTTTCCCCTGTTCATAAATCACCAACACGCCATGGTTACGCTCCTGGTCGATATAGGAAGATACCAAATTGCGCAATTCCACCCGGTTTCGTACAATGTTCACCTCCGGAACTACCCGTACCTCAAACAAAGCCAGATTTTTTCCGTCATTCATGCGCACGGTTCCCAGCTGTTTGAACGATTCAACTATTTTGTTATCAGTAACTATTTCAAGTGGGTGAATGGGATAGGCAACATTGGGAAATACAAAATCGATAACTTTTTTCCAATTGGCTTGCTCGTATGGTTGGTTGAGCAATCGGCGCAATTCTTCTTTTTCCATTTACTTCAGGTATTGATACGATTCGGAAATAATGATTTCAGGTTTCAGGTTATTGTACGATTTGAGGGTTACAGTAGGCCGCACATCCGTGGTGTCTTCAATTTCTATGGGATATTTGTCAATTATTCTAAGTAGGGCATCTAACATCTCAACGGGTTGTATGCGTGTTTTTTTCAGGTTTTTCTTCAACGCATTAACTTCCCTTTGCAACTTTTGAAATTTGCCCAGTTTGATGGCCTGTTTGGCTGCCTTAATTTTTTCGATCTCATCGTGCCCAATAAAGGGCAATTTTAAAAATCCATCCAAATAAGCCAGAGCCTTCTTTTCATTTGGTCCCTGGGTTGCATCAACCACAATATTCCGAGAGGCTTCTTCCTGCACTTTCCTGTCAAAGTCCTGAACCGCTATTTTCACATGCATATGGTGGTCTTCATGTAGTTCCAGCCCTTTTTCAGGGGGGTCTGCCCTGAATTCCTTGGCGCACTCCACAAAGGTTAACTCTTCCAGCTCTTTATTGTCCCTAATCCAATAAAAGGCATCCCTGCGTTCGTTTCGGATAAAACACATGGTAGTATTTCGCTTGGTTCTGTCTTTTCTTCCCACACGGGCACGTAGTGGCATATTTTTAATTTTGCGAAACAGCACAGGATTCTCCAGTTTAATTTTTCTAAGTTCCATTAAATAAGACAGACGTTCATCTTTCTCCTCCTGGATGTTTTTATCGAACAATCCAAATGTCCCCGTCTCTTCTTCTATAGAAAATATCTGGCTGTCTTCCCCCAAAGCAGAATGAAAGGCTTGCAATTTCATAATAGCCTTTTTTTCAAGATCGATGTCTGTATTCACTTTTGCTGTTGGAAAGAAGTTGAAAATGTGTACCGGTGCCGTCGATCCTATCCGGTTAACACGGCCAATCCGTTGCATCAGCCGGGTGGAGTTCCAGGGAGTATCATAATTTACAACAATGTTGGCCCTGTGTAGATTGACACCTTCTGCCAATACCTCGGTAGAGATAACAATGTTAAAATCCGAACGGTATTCTGATCGTGGTATATTGGCATCAAAGTTCTCTCTAATTACCGATACAAGTTGCTTGCGGTTCTTCGAATTTACCTCCAACACATCATCAAAATGATTCTTTTTGAGTTCTTTAAGCAAATAGTCTGTGGTTTCTTTTGATTCAGAGAACACCACCAGCTTTCGCTGAGGGTTAATCTTCTTGTCGAGCAGTACATTGTTGAGTTGAAATAAAAACTCATCCAATTTAGGGTCTTCTGTCACTTTTTCCCAGTTGGCTACCAGAGTTTTTAAAATAGCGTAATCCTTTTGCAATCCTTCATAAAATCCAGTTAAAAAATCATCTGGTGTGCATATTTCAATGGTAGGATCAGTTTCTCTTAGGCTCTCAATGAGGCTGATTAATTCCTCTTCCCGGTCTTCAATCAGATATTCAGTAACCTTTAAATTGGGGGCGATATAAACCTTTCCCTTCTTAAACATATTGATCATACTTTCAGTTGCCTGATAAAAGCGGAAAAGCGATTGCTTAAAAGCAAAAAAACTGCTGTCAATTCTTTTAACAAGCATGATCTTCATAATTTTTGCCAACTGAGTCGAAGCAATGTCTGCATTCTTGTACTTCCTCTTTTTCTCAGGAACCAAATACTTAATGGCCTGATACCTGTAGTAAGTAAGCCCATCTGTTTCAGAACTTAAATAGTACATGGTTTCATCATATAGCTTATCCAGCTTTTCATCGAGCTTATACAATACCTTGTTTGGTTTGTTTAGTATTGGAAACACAATACCTTGTTTCACGAGATCAGCCGCGTACAACTCATGGGCATGAAGATCAGTACGGGTTCTTCTTACTGTTAATGGAGCAATTATTTTATTGCGAATATCCTCGTAAATATGCTTTACACCGGTCTGAACCTCATGGATGCTGTACTTCTCATTTTTCATACGTTTATACGCATCAATCTTACTCCTGAAATAGTGTTGCAAATTAGAGATTTCAAGCGTGGAATCCTTTGAATCCTGAAATAAGTACACCTGATTGGCAATGTCTTCCGGTCGGTTATTCAACGGGGTAGCCGACATTAAAATCACTTTTTTTCCTGCTTTCGTTCCGTCTTTAAGCACATGTTTGGTGGGTGTTTTACAAATCTTTTGAAGCTCATTGTACGCTTCGGCGGTATCGTTCCTGAATTTATGGGCTTCATCCACAATCACCAGGTCATATTTTTCCGCATTGGTTACTTTATGCAAACTTCCGTTGGTAATAATTTTGTAATTCTGAAGTCCGAAACTTTCAAGAGTCTCCACCCAGTTGTCCTTTAATGCAGGGGGTATTACCACCAACGTATTGGTAATATGAGATGGAAAGTCGTTGGTATAAAAAAATTGTTTGGCAATGAGCGTGGCGACCACTGTTTTCCCCAATCCCACCACGTCGGAGAGAAAAAATCCGTTGTGTTTCATTAAGAGCTTAAACCCTTCATTCACTGCATCTATCTGATACGAAAGGCGCTTAAAACCATGTGGTAAATCTGAAATAGAGTTGGGGTCAAATTCAACACTCTTCCCAAAATATTCGATTAGAAATTTTACATACACCTCATAAGGCGTAAAGGTATCATTCAGATAAGTATCATCTTTTACTTGCTCAATCTCAATAGGCAATACTGGTATTCCCTCTGCCCACAGCTTAATAAACTCATCAGTGGCAAATTTCACCTCATTGTACTCATGCAGAATAACATTGAATTCGTAATTAGATGCATCAGTTGTCCCCAGCCCATTATCCGTGAAATTTGACGAACCTGTAATAACATATCCCTCGTTGTGCACATTCCATTTTTCATGGCGGAAGATGTATATTTTCGCATGAAGTTTTCTACTGGGGTGAGCCTTTATTTCGATCTTTTTATCTACGATATCCTGTATAAACTGTATGATTCCCTCCTCAACATTTTTATCATAATCTGCCTGTTGAATATCCAGTCGAGTCTCTTCCATAAACTCCTTCAATGTTTGCACCGCATCGCCCTGAAAAAGCAAACCCTTGGAATGGTACTTGGCAATCAATTTATCCACATCAATCCCCACCAAAATTCTAATTTTAGGTACCTGATTCAGAAAAGGACGAACTGAAAAATATCCCGAAGCCCTAAAATAACCAACCAGTGCATCAAAACACTCGATATCAGCATGATTTTCAAATATTCCTTTGAACTTTTCGAGCAACGTATTGCTTCCTTCGTTTGTAAAAAATTTATTGGTCATTATTATTTATGCCTTTTAAAACGTCACCGAGGTTGTTTGAGGTTATCATCCGTAAAATTACAAATAATCTCATGGCTCGCCCAGTTTATTCAAACTAATTGCATTGCTTTAATATTCAGACTAATAACACATACTTTTTTATGATTGATAATCAGTTAGTATTTGTACTACACCTGCTTTTTTGTACCAAAGCAATTAGTTTTCTTGAGAAATCACGATACTTTTTCGCTAAATGAAGACAAAGTGTATCTATTGGTTTTGTAATTGCCATTAAACACCATAAAATGGCATATATATCTCTTCGCTGATCCGGAGATAAATACACATCATCTACAAAATGATTTTCGGCATCATCTATTCCGGGTTTGTAGTAAAACTTCTTATTTAGTATTGTGTGAAATTAGAAATTGATAGATAAAGCCTTTTGAGCTTAATTCGTGTCTGATCATTTGTAAATTGCCGGATAATCGTTGATGTTCTATTATTTCAATGGTTTTAGCTAGCTTCTACTTCTGATGCTATTATCTCCCCAACGCTGCCACCTTCAGATAACCACCGGAATGCAACTGGCGGTATCCACCACATTCAAATCATCCAAATCCCTACCAATTGCCTTTTTGTTCATCCCTTACTTCCTTTTCATTGTGCCCTTCTTCTTTCCATCCAATTATCATCATTTGGCCCTCTGGACTTTTTATTCGAACTTCTATACATTGCTACTCTGGATTCAACAGAAGCCTCAGGTTTTGTAACAACCATGTGACGTTTCTTCAATCGATTTTCAATAACCAATCCGTTGGTTATATACTTTGCAGCCTGAAAGCTTCTTAATTCAAGTTTATTTAAAAACCCAACCAGGTGATCTTCCCCCTCATTCCTGACAGTCATAAAGATCCCATGCTTCTTACAAGCCAGGAATAGGACCATCGATTCCTTCTTTGTCATGATTAAATCCTAATCAAAATTACATCAGCAATATAATCATCAAAACCATTTTAAATCAATTCTGAATGAATTTTTTCATTAAGAATAAACAAAAACTTACAGACAACACCATAATATCTTAACCACCAATGTCAAACCAATAAAATTAATTCCTAGATTTACCCCACCAAACACCCGATGATCCATATACAATGAAGTTAAGGAACCGATTTAACTAATTATAAACGATTATAATTGGATAATATAGTGATAATGAGATTAAATGAATACTGAAAGTAATTTAAAAGACAAAGCGTATATAAAAGGCATAGCGACAATTGTCACTATGCAGATGTTGGGCGTAAGTTAAAAAGAAACACTGTTAACATGATAACTTAATATTAAAATAAACTGATATGATAAATTTATTCAATGAAAAACCGATTAGTGAATTATTCCAAATTAATGACCAAGATTTGGTGCGGGATTTAAATAGATATGTGGATATAGAATCTGCAGATTCAGTAAGATTTACAGACACTATGACGAATAAATATTTGTTAAATGTGCCAAGTATCAAACTTAATGATACAAATGTTAAACCTGAAATGGAAGGTAGACTAGGCAATTCTTTTAATCCAGCCTACTTTACAGACCCAAACAAAATCTACCAAATTGCTGTAGTGACATATTCAATTCCGTACATTGGTGACGGAGAATTTTTTTGTATTCAACCAAGCCAATTTACTTTTAAGTCATATGAAGCTTGGATAGAAAACAATTTACTTTGTTTTAAAATTTATACTGAATATGCAAATATTGATTTAAGTGACAAAGTTAAAGGAGAAGTATTAAATCAGGCGAAATCCATTACTGATTGGATTAATCTAAATTTACAACAGCTTAAAATTGATTGTGATAATTACAATAACAGCCTGAAAATTAGGATAAAATCAGAAATTGAAAAGAGAATTGCGGATAAGAATAAACTTAAAGGATTGTCTGATGATTTAAATCCATTTAAATAAAACCTACGCCCAACAAAGAACTGAGCTAAAAAACAACAAAATTTTCAATACTTTTTCACTTTATTTCTCACTGAGTAAATGAAGACAGTTTTAAAAAACCTAAGCCATGATTAAAACGGATTTGTAGTTTTCGTCATATGGGATGCCAGATTGTGCAATGGCAAAGGATTGTTTAAGAAGCTTGTTAGAAACCGCTA
>Ga0172380_10003557_pt1 | contig 21231 bp, 22 predicted proteins | sample Leawe162metaG_FD_119747 | JGI IMG/M metagenome (GOLD analysis project Ga0172380, IMG submission 119747) | Leachate microbial communities from a municipal landfill in Southern Ontario, Canada - Leachate well 162 metaG | ecosystem: Engineered > Solid waste > Landfill > Unclassified | place... | reverse complement strand
GCTGGAATATTTATGGTTCAAGAAAAGCCAATTATAAGCTATTTTCCAGATGATATTACCGCAACAAAACTTTTAAAACATGCACACGCAGTATGCAGAAATAATGTTTTAGAAAGAATAGGCGGTTAATTAATTTCTTTTATTTTATTATTAAATTTTGATACTAATTCATCGATATTAAGACCAGCGCATAAATCTTTCATTCTATTAAGATAAGTGTGATTTAATTTAGTTTGTTTATAAATTTCTTCAGTTAATTCAATTCTATTTTTATTAAAATCTGCATTATTAGCATAATTAGTCACTAAATCGAGATATTCTGATGGATTTTGAGCCATTAACACGCATTTTTGATCATAATATCTATTGAAGTTTGGAATGTAATCAACAATCGGTAAGGTCTTACATAATGCTAACTTAAAAAACCTTTCTGGTATATCAATTCCAAATTTTGTAGTGTGTGGCTCGCACATACATGGTCCGACTTTGCCACTAGCCAAAAATTCTCTTCCGCTATCGGAATCTGGAATTACACCAACATATCCATTAACACCTTGCCATCCACCCCAGCCCATTATTTTAACATTAGTGATTTTAGTTATTGGCAATAGCCATTTGTCTATTTTGTTGGCTTTATATGGCCACCGACCACCAAGGTAGACAATATTGTTTGTCTTAGTATCTGACGGCCAGTATAGAGTATGATCTGCTGCAGTAGGAACACCAATGAATTTAATATTATGATTTTTCTGCCAATTTGACCAATAAGTCAATGCATCACTTTGGTGTCCATACCCAAAAACAGCATTTGGCGTTTGCAATAAAGTCCATTTTATTGCATCCTGTGGTTCGTTTACATCAATGCCATGTAATGGTTCTAATTTTGTACCATATGGGTTGACATGAATAGCAACTTTAACATTTCCACGATTTTTAGGTATTACTTTGCGATGTCCGCTGCATCCGATATATAGATCTGGTTTTGTATCAATCCAAGTTTTTTCATCGCCATCCCAAAATTTTGCGTCACATCCTATTGATTTAAATGCATTAATGAAGCCTCTTGAAATGTACAAATATGCACCACCATTTGGTTTAGCAACTAATATTTTCATTTTAGTTTTCTCTTAAAATAGTCAGCATCGCTTGAAATTACTTTTTCAATTCCAAGTGAAATTCTATTAGATCCAAGAATTTTGTTGTTTGCATGGTATGTTTCCCACCCATTTGTTCTACCATGCCATAAATGGAATAGATTTATTGATCTTTCATTGAACATTTTGGTTGCAGATTTAATTTTCCAAAAGAAATCGCAATCTTCTACTCCATATCCGACAAATGATTCACAGAATCCACCGATTCTTTCGTATACACATTTTTTAATGCATAAAGATCCACCTTCATAATAGTTAACTATTCTATCTGATTCAATATTTGATTCATTTATTTTGTATATTGATATAATATTATCAGTAGCAGTTTTAGTCATATAGCATACTGTCGCACCAATATGTGCTGATTCATAATTATTTAATATGTTATTGAGTATTGATGTATAATCACCTCTAACTAACATATCTGCATCATGCAATATTAAATTTTCATTTTTTGATATTAATACACCATCGTTGAAAGCTTGCGATTTATTAAATGGTAAACCAATTTTAGGATTTTTCGAAAAGATATAATCAGCACATGGCATTTTATTTTTATTCATTACTTCTTTATCGTCTTGTTCTGATAACACTATTTGAATCACTGGAAATCTTTGTGCTCGTATATTCTGTATAACAGTTTCAACGCATTCTGCTCTTCCTATATCTCTAAATGGTACTATGTAAGTTATTGATGGAACGATTGTTTTTTTTGATGCTTCAATATAAACTCTTGATTTATCATTTTTCTTTAAGTTATATTGTTCTCGCGCTAATTTAAAGTGTTCTGCTTTGTTTTCGTCTGAGGTTTTATCGTTGTAGATCTTGAAATATTTATCAGATCCTACTACATCATGATATCCAGGTGGAGTGAGACCTGCTCTCGATATTCTGTCACTATAATCAACATGCTCATATCCATAAATCCCAAATGCTTCATCCATAAATCCAACTTTTTTGAATGCATCATCATGAATTGCCATGACAGCACCGTGCGGCTTATTTGTTACTGTTATTATTCCAAATCTGTTTGGTTCAACTGGAGTTGCATTATAAATTCCAATTTGTCTATAACAAAAATGTTTAATATTGGTTTCAACCATTTTATTGAAATAAAATAAATCCCAACCTTCTTTTAATACTTCTACATCGTCATTTAAGATGATTTTATACTTGAATCTTTCTAAACATCTCAATAGTCTATTTGTATTTCCAGCTATTCCAATTCTATCATTGTGAATACCAATAATATCTTTTTGATTTTTTAACCATTCCCATACTTTTGGATCAGTGCTCTCATCACTAACAAATACAGTAGTTCTAGCTAAATCAGTATGTTTTCTAATTGAAGTTATTAATCCAACAAGTGACTCTAATCTATTGTAACTTAAAATTCCTACTCCTATATTGTTTGATATAGGTATTACATCTTCTTTAATCTTAGCGACTGAAAATTCAGTTGCTCTAGCTCCAGAATGTCCTACTTTTCCTACTATTTTAATTGTTGGTCTGTGTAACGCTTGATTAGTATTTTTATGAACAATTCTATTAACTTTATGGTATCCTAATACTTTATTATTTACTACTTTATTACTTTTTATTTCTTCTATAGTTTTAGATTTCCTTATTTCTATTCTTTTGACTTCACTATTTTCAATTATTTTAATTATTGATAAATATTTTGGAACATATCTTTTAAAATAATCATCTAAAATAATTTTTTGTCCTTTTGTAAATATGATCATTTTTCCAGAACTATCTGGAATTTGAATTGTATTATTACTATGATTAAGAAATAAATATCTCATACAACTCCATATAGTGGTCTAAAGTATTCTTTTTCTATGACATATTTGAAAGTGCTTGGTTTGATAAACATTTTAGAATGTTTCTTAAAACTATCGTCTATTATTTCTATTTTTACTATTTCTTGTGTTGGAACTGTTTTAGAATAAACATCTTTTAACATTCCTGGACTAATAAATTTATTTGCTGATATCATTACATCAACTAACATTGGATCATCAATTCCAGAAAAATAAAAACATGCTTCTTTTTGTCTTGATGATTTCATTATATGAAGTAATTTTTCTGAATAATTAATAACTTTGTGTTCTTTTGATATTTTTAAAATATTTGAATTGAGATCAGCTAATCTCATGAAAACATAATCATCTCTAAATCCGATATATAATGAATAGCCATTGTTTAAATCGTATGGCTTAATAATATAAGAATAAAGGTTATTAAATAGTGTTATATATTCAGAAACATTAAAAAATTTTGGATAATCAAAAAAGTCAGGAAGTGTGTATTCTTTCATAAATAACATACACCGTTTGCAGCGAATACACTATATGATCCAATCATTGAATTTTTAATTTTTCTTAAATTGATCTTATATTCTTCATAATCACCTTGGACAAGCAATCTTAGATTGCCAGACTGTTTTACATTTAAAAAATCACCGTCTATTCCATTAATTAATGCAAACCATCTCGTAAAAAATCCATCTTTAAATATAATATCGCCAATTTTTGGCTCCCAAATAGAAATATCAGCATATTTCATTAACTCAACTTCTATCCCGCTTCCTCTCATTATTCCCCCTTAAATTCACATGTATATGGGTCAAATGAATATTCTTTATTATTCAAGTTCCATACAATTGCAAGACCTTTCCTTTTACCTCCAAGTCTTGTTTTTATTAATCTATCTACTGGCATGTGAAAATCATCTATTTTCATGCGTGGAAGCGTGACAGAATATTCGTCATCTTCTAACGCGTCATGTATATTGTTCCATGATTTTTCTTGCTCTTTGACTTGTTCAAATCCTTCCAACAATAAATCTCTTAGATTCAAATTGTTATCTTTTATGCTTAACTGTGTTTTCATTTTAACTTTAACGTTGTTTTGTTCATCTTCCCATTCTATTTCTGGATTTAATACAGTTTCATCTTTTTTGATAATTTTTGAAAATGGTATCAATGCTTTTTTAATGTCATTGACACTGTGGATTTCAACAACCTTGAATTCTTTAGTTGTCATTTATACCTCGATTTATAGGTCGATTTTTACAGGCTTTAATTTGATGTGAATGATATTAGATAATCTGTGCAATACTAACCAATTTAATATCCAATAAAAATAATGGTCTATAAAAGCTATCATGTTTTTATTTATTAATGTGCTATCCCAGAAATTAGCGTCACTAAAAATAAATGATGGAAGAAAGAATGAAATTGGGAATGCAACCCAAACAGAACAACAATATCCACATGTTATAAGTTCGGCAAAATCGATGCCTAAAATTTTTCCTCTTCTTGCTACAAAGCCTCTAAATCCTTCAAGTGGTCCAGCATTTACTATTATTTCTGTTAATGATTCAACAAATACGGCACATAAAGACCATATTAAAAAATATTGTACTAAGCTCCAGCAGTCTTGAAGTTGCATGATTTATTTGGACACTCCCATAACTTTATGTATCCTCTCAATTTTTGTACAAATTGTTGTTTATAAATCATGGTTGAACTGCATTTTGGACATTTTTTTAAATTATTTGATACAGAACTATTAACTATTTGTTTTTTCTGTTGTATTGATTGACCCTTACCTTTACTGCATCCGCATGCCATGGCATTACTCCTTTAAAAGAATGTTAGTTAAAACTTCGTTTATATTTTCATTATATTTAATTCTAATTAATTTAATATTATTTACACTACAAAAATTATTCTTGATGTTATCATTGATTTTTCTTTTTTCAAATCCTTTAATGCCGCCAAAAATACTAGTTTTTCTAAAATGCTGTTCACCGTCATATTCTATTAAAATATTTTTATTTGGTAAGAAAAAATCAAATGGTAACAAATTAATATTTTTACAACCGTTAATTTTCTTTTGCTCTTCAAACATAATATTATTATCGATCAAAAATTTTCTAATATTATTTTCACCATGTGACGATTGGCACTTTAAACACCCGCATTTATCATAATAATGAGTAAAAGGTTTTTGTTCGAAAATACCATGAACTTTACATATTATTTTGACTTTAAAAAATATATTTTTATATTCGACTAATGAATAATCATATTTTTCGCCATGGATTTGTTTTGCTTTATTGATAAATTCTTCAGTTGTTAATTTTATATCATTGCATTTTGGGCATCCGCATTTATAACCATAATGATTGAATGGGGTTTGTTCGAAAACTCCATGAACTTTACATATTATTTTAACTTTTTTACAACATTTTTCATATTCGACTAATGAATAATCATATTTTTCGCCATGAATTTGTTTTGATTTATTAATAAATTTTTCAGTTGTCAGTTTAGATTTATCAATACAACATTGTTTACACCCTTTACCATTTAAATGGCTATTTGGTATTTGTCTAAAAACACCATGCACCTTACAAATTATATCAATATTGTTTTTACTATCTATATAATTAACTAAAGAATAATCATATTTATCACCATGAATTTTTATTGCTTTATTAATAAAGATGTTTGTAGTATATTTCATATGTATATATTATATGAGAAGCACTCAATGGAAGAATTGTGAATCAAAATGTGGTATATGGTTAGGGGCATATAGATCAGGAACAAAATCTGGTAGAATTCCGTTATCTGGAGCAAATTCTGGCACTACAAGATCTGATACTGCTCATCAGTATATATTTGCTGAAGTTAAACGGTCAAAAACCTATCTTTCAGCAGTTAAGCTTTGGGAGGAATATTGTAAAGAAGATAAAAAGAAAAAATCAGTCCATATTTTAACTCTGCCGATAGCTGAAAACAAGAAAATAATAGCAAAAACTAGCGACATATGGTGTTTTCACAATGATGATGCAGAATTTATTTATAGTAGTCTTAAAAATAATATTGGCAAATTAGAAATACATGAATGGAAAGGTAATTATCCATCAGTATTAACTTTATATCATTCTACTATTAGAACTTGGAAAAATAGTCTTCTTGATAGGCATAGAAAAGTAGCGCACTGCGCTATTTTTAGTCATAGCAAGATTGGATTTTGGATTGTCATTAATAAAAATGATATAATTAATTGGTGGGAATTAGTTCTTCAAGCACGAATTGAACGTGAAAAATTTTTGAAGGAAGAAGAAGAATTCATGGCAGCTAATCCAAAGCCAGTGAAAATAACTATGCCACAAAAAGCAGATAACAAAGAAATTACTAATGAATCGTCGTCACAACCATCGTCTGAGAAATAAATACCGGATATTGTGGAGCACCTCTTGAAGCCATTGCTTTAAGATAGGCTTTTAAAGTAGGATAGTTAGCTGTTTCTGGAATAGACGCATCAGGCTCTATTCTCCATTCATCAGTGAATCTGAGATTTTGAGCTATAGTTCTTGTAGTATCTTCAGCAGTATATGCTTTGCCAGACAGGTCAACTCTTACTCTGATAAAGTTAACTACTTCAACATCTGTTGCAGCCATGGTGTTACCTCTTAACTATATTTACCTCAAGGGCTATATTTAAATGGTATTATTAAATCAGACGATAAAGATTTTAATTCTGTTAAATTATATTTTTCAATTAATCCATTGATTGCTTTAAGATCGAATTTGTCATTTATCTTAATTGATTTGATATATTTAATATTATCTTCTAATAAATGATTTAAACTAAGATCAACTAATTTTTTATTTAAATCGAACATTTCCCTACCTTTTAAATTCAAAAATTCTTCTAGTTTATTTTCTCGTATTATTTTTTTAGCTGTTATCTCACCTACTAATCTATATCCATCAATGTTGTCGCTTGTATCACCTGATAAGCATTTTACTGTTACAGGATCATATTCTGGAATGCTTTCATACATTAAATCTTTATTGTTTGGATTGTGCAATTTAGCATTTTTAAATTTAACTATTATTTGTCCCATATCACCATCACTTGAAATTATTAGATTTTCTTTGTCTTGATATGCATCAACATAAGCATAAATCAAATCATCAGCTTCATTTTCATCTTTAATATATTGAGTCATTTTCATATTATGGCATAAATTAACAAATATTTTGGAAAATTGATTTACAATTGCTTCTAAAGTATCTTTAGTAATAAATGACTTATCTCTTCCTTCTTTATATGCTGGATATAATTTTTTCCTCCATAACCTACTTTTAGGAACATCCCAAAAAATTAACCAATTATTTGGCTTGTAAATTCTTCTCCATTTTATCATCATTCTTAATGCGATAATTAAAGGATCAACTTTTGGTTTACCAGTTATTCTATCTAAAGAAGCAAAAATTGCTTTATATGTTAAATTTTTTCCATCTATTAAAATGTCCATTTATATTAAATACATGATTGACCCCTTGGGTATTCACCCAAGGGGTCATGATGATAGCAGCTATTAATTATTTTTCGTTAAGCTGCTTCAGCAACGCCTGCAGATCAGGGTCTTCTTCTTCAGCCTTGTCGTCAGTCTTTTTAACATCTTCCTTTTTTACTTCAGTCTTCGGCTTATCCTCGGCCTTCTTATCCTCATTCTTCGGCTTATCCTCGGCTTTCTTGTCCTCATTCTTAGGCTTATCCTCAGCTTTCTTGTCCTCATTTTTCGGCTTATCTTCAGCCTTCTTATCTTCGGCCTTCTTATCTTCCTTTTTGGCCTCTTCCTTTTTAATATAACCATCATCACCATTATCAGAACCTCCAGAATTGTCCTGACCGCTGGTTTCGCCAAGTTTATCTTTTAATAATTTTTCAAGATCGGCAATACTACGATCGTCAAACTTCTTCATCAAATCATGCCTCTTCTCCAAAATTTCATCGATTTCTTTTTGTGAGGCCGCAATTGGGCGTGCTTTTCCAAGGAACTTCGAACTCTCATAGTTGTTATAATCGTTTTTGACCTTAATATTTATTACAAGCGGGAAAGCTTCATCCGGATCAAAGAACAATCCATGTGCTTGGGGATTATCATCATCGCCAGCATCATCACTCTTGAATGCTTTTTCGCAGAGCAAGTAAATGGCCTGTGGCAGTGACCACCACAGAACCTTTCCACGAAGCTCTTCCGGATTGTCTTTGTGATTTTCAAAATAAATATTAACAGCTTCATTCTGCTGTGATAACCATTCTTTTGCTAATGATGATCTGACTTTTTTATCGTCAGTTTCACGCATTAAATCGAAACCAGTTGTGCACAGAGGGCAGTCGCCCTTTTCAGGATGAACACGTGGGCATTCGTATCTCTTCTTGTTGATGAAGTGATGCCCGTGCGGCCTATAATAGAGATCCATCGTTTCGCTTGCTGTTCCGCCAGCGCACTTATCGTCTTTTTCAAGTGGCGGAAGAATAATTACTCTGAAATTTCTTTCCTCTTCACCTTTTAACTTTGGTGCTCTCCATTCGGTTGGATCTCTAAATCCTGATTGTTCGTTTTGCTTTGCCCGCATTCTGTCGAGCAGTTTTTGTTTATCAGCTTTGCTGATTGATGACATGGGATGATCCTTGTTAGCTTGCAGATGGCGGAATGCCATTTTCTGCGTGTCTTTTATATACTTTGCCTTTAACTACCAGATAATTCTGCTCTCTTAAATCCAGCAAGTGATCTTAAGTTATCAGCTTTCATTTTTAATGAATCTACTATTCCAAATAATTTTTGGACAAGATTTTCTAATTCTATATGTCTAACTATTAGTTTGCCCATTTCTGGGTCAACATTTACAATATTTTCTTTATCTGCTACTGTAAGTTTTACCCCTTCTGGTATTACAATACTTCTCATGATTTTAGATTTACGGATGTCTTTGTCATATTCAACTACTCTGAGATTTTTTCTGGCTTCTGCTAATACTGCTGTCCAAAATGAATAAATGCTAGACATATTTTCAAGATCGTCTTCCAATCTGTCATAATCAACACCACAATCTTTTCGCCAATCTCTCGTTACTTGTTTTCCATTTATTTTGATCTTCAACGTTATTAACACTTCTGCTATCTCTTCTGGAATTTCTTTATCCCACCAACTCATCTTACCTCCTTGACTTGTTTGTATTCACGCCATTTCTTGCCGACGTGAATTTTTAATGGCATGGTGAAATCATAAGGTAAAATACCTTCTAATGGTCTTATCATTATATCAGATATAGTTTTGATAGCATTAAAAGCTATGAATTCGTTAACACAGACAGTCAATGAGTCATGTTGTTCAGTTAAAATTATGTCGCCAAGTTCTTTTTCTACTTTATGAATAGTATTATTCATCGCATGAGCGACACTACCCTGCATAATACTATTAAATGCTCGTCTATTTCCTTTTATAGATTTATCTGTAACATATTTTCTTCCAAGAATTGATCTAACATAACCATCTTTATTTAAATCATCAACTTTACTAGAAATCCACTCACGAAATTCTGGAAATACTGTTAAAATTTCATGATTTGGGTTTAGCCCATAAACTGCTTGCATGAATTCACTTTTACATTGATCTCTTTCAACTTGCCCATCTAATATATTGACTATATGTGTGTATGGATCTGAATTTTCATAACAACTTATTAAATCTTTATCTCCTGACATAATTGACGCAATTCTGTGATCTGCTGCTATCCAATCGAAATGAATAAAAATATTATTTCTATAATTATGATGTCTTATGTTAAATTCTTTATTGCATCCTTGAACATTAAATCCAACTGAATTAGATCTTCCACTAAATGTATCCATGTTATATTTTAGTTTCATCAATTTATGTTCTAAAAATACTCCTCTTTTTTCTAAATTGTGATATGTATTAGATGCCTTATATCTTAATACTTGCCATTCTTTTTTAAATTCATCAAAGTTTTCATTTATGAATTCTTGATGGTCATTAATTTCTCCTGGATAATCATAAATGTTAACTGAATCAATTATTCCAAAATAATCTACGAATTTTTTATAATTAACTATAACTATTTCATTTACTGATTTAATTAACTTTAATAATTGTTGTTCACTATTTATTACTTCAATTATTTTTTTGGAACTACCAGCTTTCCATAAATCAACTGATCTTATTAATGATTTATCTTTGAAAATTGAATACTGTAATGGTCTATCATTATTAGACCATGAAATTAATAAGCTTACGAGCACATTATTTAAATACCGATAATCTCTTCATATATTCTGTTTCCTTCAGCTAAAGGCAGCCATATTTCTTTTTTATTATGGTAATAAATATATTTGTTGTTTATAGTTGTCAAATGTTTGTTTATATCATCAGAATGTTTAGATAATTCAGTAGTTGTAATGCCAGTTTGATTTTTAAACACGTCTACAATAATTTTCTTATGAATATCTGACAATGATGATACTTCTTTTTCCAATTCTATTCTTCTTCTCTCTTTGGCATGGACAATTGAATCTGTATTACTCTTTGGACTTAAATCCATTCCGCCTCTTCTAAATTTATCGCTTAAAAAATCAACTTCACCAGATTGTCTCATTGTTGAATATGGGTCTTCATGCTTAAGTTTATGCCTGTGCATATCTCTCTTAGCACCAGCTTTGTCTTTAACAAGACCGTTGCCCCTTACATAACATTGCAGATTTAGATCAGTATAATTAACATTAACATGTTTATTAGACTTGCAAAATGGACAATTTGGCTTTTGCGGTTTATCCTTCATTTTGCATTCAATGAAGAATATATATTCACCAGTATCTGGATGATATCCAGGACTCATTGTTTCTGGATCGTAATTTTTAATTTGTGAATTACTTGATTGACTACCATTATCTTTTTTAATGCTACAATTGTCACATGAATATTGGTACTTTGGCATTACTTATTTACCACTAGCATAACAACCGCTGAATAAATACGACCCAAAATGACCAAGTTCGCACCATGGAGCGGCCCAAACAGTTCCACCAGTTGATCTATATTTATCACAAAAGAAATAATCTTCAGATAATAATTGTTTATCTATTACTCCAACTTGGAAAAAATCGATTACTTCCGCATTAGGAGAAACACTTGTTCCACCATTAATATATTTACCAACATGTTTAGATAAATCTATAAAAACATCTCTACGGATTAACATAAACCCAGTTCCGCCATGTTTAATTTGAAATGGTTCGTTCTCGTTTTTCATTACATGACCATCAAGTTCTGTCAAAGCAAAAATTCCAGATAATTTAGATAAATCACCTTTAAATCCATTTTGAGCAGCTAGCCTTACTCTCTCCCAATTTAAACCCTTCATTGGACATGGCCCAATAATAATAGGTTTATCAGCCTTGATCATCTTGGCGACATCGATTGGTCTGAATTTTATGTCAGCATCAGCAAATAATAGATGCGTTGCATCAGGTATGTTTAAAAAATGCCATGCAATAGTATTGCGTCCTCTTTGTATTAAACTTTCATTTCCTAAAAATACTGAAGTTAGTTTATGACCACCATTTTGAACAGAATCTTTTAAAGCCATTAATGATTGAACGTATTCGCTAGTACACATTCCACTGTACATTGGTGTACCAACTACTAAGTGCATTTCTTTGTCTCCGTTTTTGAAATACTGTTTATCACTCCACGTGACATCATTTTAAATTTAATAAAAATATCTCTTGATTCTAAATTATATCTATTAATTTTAATAATATGCTTATCAGCAAAAGATTCAATAAATGTATATTTCGATGTACCGATTGACAAATAAATATTTTTAATACTTTTTTCTTCTATCCATTTTGATATTGGTTCTAATATAATTAATGGTATGTTTATAAATAAATGATCGTTTTGCCCTTTTGGCAACAAATAGAAATAAATTATTTGTTTATAATTATTGATAATTAAATAATTCATATTAAGCTGAAACTGCGTCTTCAACAACTTTCATTGTGGCGTAATTTACAGAAGCATTAACTGTAAAACCTTTTCTGCCATTTCTGTTTTTAGCCATAAATAATCTGAATCTTCCAACATGTGATTGAGATTGTCCATCACGGTTATTTCCAGTGTATTCTTCATTATTTTGGTTAATTGATAATATATAATCTAATGGCATTGCTTTACCATATGATTCTGCTAATTTATCAACATTAATTGGCTCTGACCCTCCAACTGAACTTCTGTTAGATTGGCTTGCTGTTATTCCAAATGTGTTTGTTTTTGCAATTAATGCTCTGAATTCTGCAGCTACAGCTTTTTGTCTAGTATAATCATCTTTATTTTTTGAATTGGTTTTTGATAATAAGCATTCTAAATAATCAACACATAATACATCTGGAATAAAATTATAATGCTTATTTAAATCTTTTATTGCTATTTCTATTGCATCAACCGATACAGTATCAGTAGGGAAGAATAAAATAAATAATTCAGATTCAGTAGATGTCTTTATTTTTCTGATTTGTTCTTTTATTAAGTCTTTTTTATCAAATCTTGTTCTGATTGGTGAATTTGTGAATGCACCTAAGTAACGATTTCCAGTTACTCTTTCATCATTTTCTAAAGAGATATGTAGGACGTTCCTTCCCATAATTGTATTAGCTATTGATGTATTAACTAATAATATGCTTTTTCCAACACCGGTCGGTGCTACCCATGCGAGGACTTCTCTTCTACATGGCCCTTTATCATGAATTTCACGATCTATTCTTGGAAAGCCACATGTAAAATAATCTCTTTCCTGTACTTCAAATAATTGGTCAACATCTTTAAAAAAATTAAATGGCTTAATAATTACATCACTTATTTTAGATGCATCGTCGAAAATTTTTTCTATTGACTCGAAATCTCCATTTTTAATTTTTTCCATTACGCTGTCATCATATAGCATTGATATTTGTTTTTGTTTAGCCCATTTTATGATATGATCTTTAATAAATGGCGCATTTCTTGGGTCTAGTTCTCTATCTATTATTTCTATAATTGGCTTTGAAATCGGATCATCAACCGACAAATCTTTATAGACCATATTTTTAACCATTTCTCTAGTCGGAACTTCGCTATATTTTTCATAACATTCACAATAAACCTTCATTAAATATTGTGCTTCATCAGATACGAAATACTCAGGCTTCATAAATGAAGCTATTCTATGAAAAAATTCTGGGCTTTCTAATGCTAATAATATAATATTTTCTTCTTCAAACTTACTAAATTCTGCCATAATTGTTAAATACTATGGTAGAACACCTTGTCCTTCTATCATAAATGAGAATATACTTTCATTCGCATCATTTGATGCAATTATTACAGTTGAAGTCTTTCTTCCAATTGATAAAGGTTTAAAAGCTATTCTGAATGGACTTGAAAGTTTTGGATTTAAAATATTTAATGGCTGAGTGACAATTAAAAAGTCATTGTCGCCTTCTAATTTTACTGTTGGTTGGCCTGTTAAAATTAAATCTGAATTTCCTAAATTTCTAACTTCAAAAACTCTCATTAGTCCAGATGATGGATCAACGTTTACTGGTTGTTCGCCAAAATTAGTAAAATCATCAAAATTTGGTGTTAAATCACCATCAGTGATGTTTTTATCAGATCCATACACATTTATTTCTGGTCCACCATCAATATTTCCTATTGCAGTATTTGTTTTATTTAGCTCGCTGATTAAAAAATTTCTTTTTATTATTAAAGCTTCTGAATATGTGCATAAGTCATCTTCTAATATTTGTATTTGATTTTTAGTTTTTAAGTCTATTATATCGCCAACAGTTTGTGTTACCGGAATTGACTTTTTGAATTTAAAAGAGTACCAATATTTTCCAATATCTGGATCAAAATAAGTTAAAGCAACTTTATGTGGTTCAAGATACCCGTTTAGAGCACTCTCTCTTATATAGACTATCTCATTTATTCCAAATCTTGGCTTTGGAACATCAATAATAGTTGTATTTGTGGTCATTTACCTAAATTTGAATAATCTTAATCTAGTCTGATTCGATAACAGCTTTCAATTCGCCTGCCCTGGAACGAACACTATCTTCAAGTTCTTTACGCTTTGCTAGATCAGCATTAAGAGCGCTAATTAATTTATCTTTACCAGCAGCTTTTATTTCGCCATATTCAAAATAACTTGAACCCTTTTTGATAATAATATTTAATTCAATTGCTGATTCAATAACATCTTTAAGATTATCTATACCCTTCCCAAAGTATAAGTCTACTTCAGCTACATGATGTGGTTCTGCAACTTTATTTTTAACAACTTTTATCCTAAGATGATTGCCAAGAACTCTATCACCTTCTTTAATTTGTTCTTTTCTTCTAACGTCAAGTCTTACAGAAGCAGCAAATCTTAGAGCTTTGCCGCCAGGAGTTGTTTCAGGATTACCGAACATAACACCAAGTTTTTCACGAAGCTGGTTGATAAATATAACCATTGTTCCAGTTTCTTGACATACTGGAACAAGCTTACGCAAGCCTTTAGCCATCATTTTAGCCATTGCTCCCATTTGAACATCATCCATTTCACCATCTAATTCAACTTTTGGCACAAGTGCGGCAACGCTATCAATAACAATTATTCCGAGTTTGCCAGTGGCAGCTAATTTACAAGCGATATCAAGGCATTGCTCGCCATAGTTTGGCTGTGAAAATAAGAGTTTTTCCCATTGAACGCCAATGCCTTTAGCCATTTTTGGATCAAGAGCATGCTCCATATCTAAAAATGCGACTTTTATTCCAATTTGTTGAGCGGCAGCAACAGCGCCTAAAGCAATGGTAGTTTTACCAGAAGCTTCAGGACCATAAATTTCAACTATTCTTCCTTTTGGAAAACCGCCAACACCAATAGCATTATCTAGAGCAATTGATCCAGTTGTTAAACACTCAACATTTTCTTTATCACCACCTAATTTAATTAATTCACCACATTCTTTATTAATTTCTTTCATGACCTTATCAAGGTCTTGAATATCTTCTTTTGATTTAACTTCTTTGTCTTTATCTTTAGCCATGTTATATTCCTTTTAATTCTTGGATCTTTTTAAATACATTATCTAATCCATAATTAGCAATTTTAATGATATCAGATGCTGGTATTTTGGCTAAAGTGGTATTTTTTTGAATTAAAACACTGCCAGACTCAGGAAATGTACATACTATTGTCCATGGTCCATTCGGATCTGGATATTTACCTGGTAAATCAGACATCCATTTAATCCCTTTAGTAGTTAAAATTGATACTATATCAAATCTTTCATAAGTAGTTCTAAGCATATTTTAAATCCAATCAAATCTATTTACATAGGACAAGCCAATGAATAATGACGAAAAATTGCTTATTGAAACATTTAAAAACATACTAGAAATGTCTCCATTAAATGAAGATGTTAAGAAACCTAATGAAAATGATCACAATGTACAGTTTCAATGGGAAGAAATAAATGATAAATTCGCTTTAGAAGTAAAAGACTCTGATTATTTCGTACCATTAACTAGTTCATTTAGAAAAATTCACAGTATTAAATGGCTTAGTGATACGCATTTTGGAGCAATGATCAGAAATGAACTTAAGTCTCAAGGGATACCACAAAAAGATATTGATATTGCAGTAGAAGCTGTTGAAAAATTGTCTAAAGCGTATAGAGAAGAAGATTCTGGTTTTCCAACTAATCTTGATAAAATTAAAAATAGTATGGAAAACCCAGATGATAAGCCGCCGACAAAGACTTCAAAAGAAACTTTTAGTGGTGAAAATGAACCATTTACTGGAATAGAACCAAAAAATACAAGACCAGTTAAAAATGAAGCTTGATAACATTAATAAATTTCAACAGTCTATTGATAAATACAAGACTGCAAAATCAACAATAAATAAAGATATAGCAACAAATCAAAAAGATGAGTCAGAAAAAATCGACAGATCAGGGAATCAAGATACTCCAGTTGGAGCAGATAAACAAGACTTCTTAGGAACTAACTCGTCAGGCCAACGTGATAAATCAAGGCCAGAAAATTTATCATAAAATTGGCTTAAATAAAATATTGTTGTTGGTTAAAATTGATCATTTAATAGATTATAGTAAAAATCATTATGAATTATTGAATGAAGAATATAGAAATTTACCATTAAAGTCCGCAGCTAAAACGCTGCATATTAATTTTAGTGGTTATGATTATTTTAGGCTGATTAAAAACTGTATAACTAAAATTAATGAATTAACTAGGCTAGAATTTGGAATTTATGTTTTTATTAATAAGAAAATAAGCTACAATTTCTGCGATGAAGATGTTCTTAATTATATAAAAACAATTAATGGTGGAATATTTTATACAAATAATTTGTCAAATTTGGTTAGCCAGCAAGACGATCTTGGATATTTATTTCTTGACTTTAGTGGTTCTATTACCGAAATTACAGAACCTACTGATATTGATTCAGAATCATCTAGTTCTTCGATTAGTGAAATGTCCAGCATAACAGAATCATTCTTATCTGATGATTCATCAGAATCTACTAATTCTTCTTTATCTGCATCGCTGTTATCATCTTCGTCATCTTCGTCATCTTCGTCATCTTCGTCATCTAAATCGTTATCAACTTCTTCTAGGTCGTTGTCTACACAGTCTTCTGAATCAACTGTTTCTTCACCGTCTACTGAATCATTATCAACATTATCTTCTGAATCTACGGTTTCTTCACCATCTACTGAATCGTTATCTTCTGAGTCTACGGTTTCTTCATTATCTTCTGAGTCGACTGTTTCTTCACCGTCTACCGAATCATTATCTTCTGAGTCGACTGTTTCTTCACCGTCTACCGAATCATTATCTTCTGAATCAACGGTTTCTTCACCGTCTACTGAATCATTATCAACATTATCTTCTGAATCTACTATTTCATCGCAATCTACTGAATCATTATCGACATTATCTTCTGAATCAACTAATTCATCACCGTCTACTGAATCGTTATCAACATTATCTTCTGAATCAACTGTTTCTTCACCGTCTACACAGTCATTATCAACATTATCTTCTGAATCAACGGTTTCTTCACCGTCTACTGAATCGTTATCAACATTATCTTCTGAATCTACTAATTCTTCACCGTCTACGCAGTCATTATTGACACTATCTTCTGAATCTACTAATTCTTCACCGTCTACGCAGTCATTATCGACACTATCTTCTGAATCAACTGTTTCTTCACTGTCTACTGAATCATTATCAACATTATCTTCTGAATCTACTAATTCATCACCGTCTACTGAATCACTATCAACATTATCTTCTGAATCTACTAATTCATCACCGTCTACTGAATCACTATCAACATTATCTTCTGAATCTACTAATTCATCACCGTCTACACAATCATTATCAACGTTATCTTCTGAATCTACTAATTCATCACCATCAACTCAGTCATTATCAACGTTATCTTCTGAATCAACTAACTCATCACCGTCTACTGAATCATTATCAACACAGTCAACTGTCTCATCATTATCAACGCAATCGTCACCATCTGATTTTTCATTATCAACATTATCTTCTGAATCTTCACTGTCTACTGAATCACTATCGACACTATCTTCTGAATCTACTAATTCATCACCATCAACTCAATCACTATCAACGTTATCTTCTGAATCAACTAACTCATCACCGTCTACAGAATCGTTATCAACATTATCTTCTGAATCTACTAATTCATCACCGTCTACGCAGTCATTATCAACATTATCTTCTGAATCTACTAATTCATCACCGTCTACACAGTCATTATCGACATTATCGACATTATCTTCTGAATCTACTAATTCATCACCATCAACTCAATCACTATCAACGTTATCTTCTGAATCTACTAATTCATCACCATCAACTCAATCACTATCAACGTTATCTTCTGAATCAACTAACTCATCACCGTCTACACAGTCATTATCAACATTATCTTCTGAATCTACTGTTTCTTCACCATCAACTCAGTCATTATCAACGTTATCTTCTGAATCAACTAATTCATCACCGTCTACTGAATCATTATCAACATTATCTTCTGAATCAACTGTTTCATCGCCATCTACACAGTCATTATCGACATTATCTTCTGGATCAACTGTCTCATCGCCGTCAACGCAGTCGTTATCGACATTATCTTCTGAATCAACGGTTTCTTCACCGTCTACAGAATCGTTATCAACATTATCTTCTGAATCAACGGTTTCTTCACCGTCTACAGAATCGTTATCAACGTTATCTTCTGAATCAACTATCTCTTCACCGTCTACAGAATCGTTATCAACGTTATCTTCTGAATCAACTATCTCTTCACCGTCTACAGAATCGTTATCAACATTATCTTCTGAATCTACGATTTCATCACCGTCTACTGAATCGTTATCAACATTATCTTCTGAATCTACGATTTCATCACCGTCTACGCAGTCATTATCGACATTATCTTCTGAATCAACTAACTCATCTTCTTCATCTTCTTCATCTTCTTCATCTTCTGAATCTACTATTTCTTCACCATCAACTCAGTCATTATCAACATTATCTTCTGAATCTACGATTTCATCACCGTCTACGCAGTCATTATCGACATTATCTTCTGAATCAACTAACTCATCTTCTTCATCTTCTTCATCTTCTGAATCTACTATTTCTTCACCATCAACTCAGTCATTATCAACATTATCTTCTGAATCAACTGTTTCATCTAGATCATTATCAACTCAGTCATCGCCATCTGATTTTTCATTATCAACAGAATCATCTGAATCATCTTCTAAATCAACGTTATCTTCTGAATCAACGGTTTCTTCACCGTCTACACAGTCATTATCGACACTATCTTCTGAATCTACTATTTCATCGCCATCTACACAGTCATTATCAACGTTATCTACTATTTCATCGCAATCTTCTGAATCGTTATCAACATTATCTTCTGAATCAACGGTTTCTTCACCGTCTACAGAATCGTTATCAACGTTATCTTCTGAGTCAACTGTCTCTTCACCGTCTACGCAGTCATTATCAACGTTATCTTCTGAATCAACTAACTCATCACCGTCTACGCAGTCATTATCAACATTATCTTCTGAATCATCATCTTCTGAATCAACGGTTTCTTCACCGTCTACAGAATCGTTATCAACGTTATCTTCTGAGTCAACTGTCTCTTCACCGTCTACGCAGTCATTATCAACGTTATCTTCTGAATCTACTAATTCTTCGCCATCAACTCAGTCATTATCGACATTATCTTCTGAATCTACTAATTCATCACCATCAACTCAGTCATTATCAACGTTATCTTCTGAATCTACTAATTCATCATCGTCATCATCTTCTGAATCTACTAATTCATCGCCGTCTACGCAGTCATTATCGACATTATCTTCTGAATCTACTAATTCATCATCGTCATCATCTTCTGAGTCAACTGTCTCTTCACTATCAACTCAGTCATTATCAACATTATCTTCTGAATCTACTAATTCATCATCGTCATCATCTTCTGAGTCAACTGTCTCTTCACCATCAACTCAGTCATTATCAACATTATCTTCTGAATCAACTGTCTCATCACCGTCTACACAATCATTGTCAACACAATCATCACAATCTACTGAATCATCATCGTCGTCTTCGTCTGATCAATCTTCATCTTCTTCCAGATCATTATCTACATTATCATCACAGTCGGCTGAATCATCATCTTCGTCTTCTTCCAGATCATTATCTACATTATCATCACAATCAACTGAATCATCATCATCTTCGTCATCGTCATCATCTGATCAGTCTTCATCGTCTTCTTCTAGATCATTATCAACATTATCGTCACAATCTACTGAATCATCTTCGTCTTCTTCTTCATCATCGTCTGATCAGTCATCGTCCTCTTCTTCTAGATCATTATCGTCACAATCATCGCAATCATCACAGTCGACTGAATCATCTTCGTCCTCTTCTTCTAGATCATTATCAACATTATCGTCACAATCAACTGAATCATCTTCGTCGTCGTCATCCTCTTCGTCTGATCAATCATCATCTTCTTCGTCTAGATCATTATCGACACTATCATCACAATCAACTGAATCATCTTCGTCTTCTTCATCCTCTTCTTCTAGATCACTATCGACACTATCATCACAATCATCGCAATCTACTGAATCATCTTCATCCTCTTCGTCTGATCAGTCTTCGTCCTCTTCTTCCAAATCATTATCTACACTATCGTCGCAATCTACTGAATCATCTTCGTCTTCTTCATCATCATCGTCTGATCAATCTTCATCGTCTTCTTCTAAATCATTATCGACACTATCGTCTCAATCAACCGAGTCATCTTCATCGTCATCTTCATCATCGTCTGATCAATCTTCATCGTCTTCTTCTAAATCATTATCGACACTATCGTCTCAATCAACCGAATCGTCTTCGTCATCATCATCTAGATCATTATCAACACTATCGTCTCAATCAACCGAGTCATCTTCATCGTCATCTTCATCATCGTCTGATCAGTCATCATCCTCTTCTTCATCATCATCTAGATCATTATCGACACTATCATCGCAATCGACTGAATCGTCTTCGTCCTCTTCTTCCAGATCATTATCTACACTATCGTCGCAATCTACTGAATCATCTTCGTCCTCTTCGTCATCATCATCTGATCAATCATCATCCTCTTCTTCCAGATCATTATCGACACTATCATCACAGTCAACTGAATCATCTTCGTCATCATCATCTGACCAATCATCATCTTCTTCTTCTAGATCATTATCAACACTATCATCACAGTCAACTGAATCATCTTCGTCATCATCGTCTTCTTCTTCCAGATCATTATCGACACTATCATCACAGTCAACTGAATCATCTTCTTCATCATCGTCTGATCAATCATCGTCCTCTTCTTCCAGATCATTATCAACATTATCATCACAGTCAACTGAATCATCTTCGTCATCATCGTCTGATCAGTCTTCATCATCTTCTTCTAGATCACTATCAACACTATCATCACAATCGACTAACTCATCATCGTCATCTTCATCTTCTTCGTCTGATCAGTCTTCATCATCTTCTT